>Ga0209210_1003228_pt1 | contig 11208 bp, 10 predicted proteins | sample RifGroA1_FD_183991 | JGI IMG/M metagenome (GOLD analysis project Ga0209210, IMG submission 183991) | Contaminated groundwater microbial communities from Rifle, Colorado, USA - Rifle Groundwater A1 (SPAdes) (version 2) | ecosystem: Environmental > Aquatic > Deep subsurface > Groundwater >...
GGCCCGTCAAAATGCCCTTTTGGGCTTTTGTCGGGTTTTTTCTCCTCTTTCTCTTCCTTTGCCTCGCCGGCTTGTCTCGCCGAAGCATTTGCGGAGGCGGAAGCTTCAGCAGAAGCGGAGGCGGGTTCTTGTTCTATCTGCTGCTCTGCTGGCTGCTCGCTGATAATCTGCTCAGATAAATCAACAAAAACAGCTTCGTCTGTTCTGATAACGTCTCCGCTAATCTGTTCTGTTACCTGTTCTATTGCATTTTCTACCGCCTCTTCTAAGCTGGCAAGAAAAAAACTGCTTAATTTTGACAAAAGTCCTGCCGATTTCTTCCGTTCCTGCATAGTCAGCTGACTGCCGGCCTGAGTAGTAGTTTTTGCTAAGAGAGTTTCTGCAGCTTCTTTGCTTATGGTTTTTACCTTGATGTTCTTGGCCGCCTTGGGCAGCTGGATTAAATGCTGATTTTCATTTATCTGGCTGCGTTTAACTATGGCCGTCCACTTGACTGGCTGACCTGCTATGATTGCCGAGGTTTGTTTTACCGTAAGGTCTTTAATTATTTGAGATTCTGATATTTGAGGTTTGGGACTAAAAAAATTCCCTAACGCAAAAAGAGAAAATAAAATAACAGCAAAAACAGCCAATCCCTGTATTAACAAAAATGGCTTAAAGGAAAAAGAGAGATTGCTTTTAGTCAAAATACTGACTTCTTTGCTTGCCTTCTTAATAAAATCAAACTTTAACCAAAACGATGATTCGGGTTTTAATTGTTTTTTTGATTTCTTCTGTTTTTCCATTGCTTGTCTGATGTTTATTAATTTTACCATAAAAACTCATTTTAAAAAAATTTCTGTAAGCAAAAACAAAATATAAATTGAAATTAGAGTCAAGCCCTCCTTTTTTGTAATTTTCCTTCCGCTTCTTATGATAAAAAGGTAAAAAATTACTGCAATTATCATGAAAATTCTGGCGATAAAAAATGGAGAAAAATCATTAATTTGGAACGGAGCAATAATTGCCACAACGCCAAGCACCAAAGTGGCGCAGACAATCACAGAACCCATTAAGTTGCCCAAAATCATCCAGCTTTTGCCGTTTCTTGATGAAATTATAGAAAAATAAAGTTCTGGAAAAGAGTTTCCCAAACCAACTATTAATATTCCAACAAGCGACAATGACGCCCCCAGCGCGCTAGAAAAAAACTGGGCTGAACTTATAATAACCCACGAAGAGGCTGTTAAAAGAGCCAAAAGGACAATCAGCTTTAAAACATTTTTCAAAAATTCCTTAAAATCCATCACGGGCATTTTTTTTCTTTTTCCATGGACATTGTAAACTTTTTTGAACCTTTCTTGTTTTGAAAAAATCCAAAAGGTGTAAATCGCAAAGGCAAGCAGCAAAATAATTCCGTCAGTTCTGCTTAAATTTCCGTCAGCAACTAAAAGCAAGGGCAAAACAGCAATTATCCCAGTAAATATGGCGCTGCTTTGAACCATCTTGCTTTCAGCTGGCAGGGCGGTTCTGCCGAATAATACGGCCAATCCCATGACAAGCGTCAAGTCAATAAAATTTCCGCCGACAATGTCGCCAAAGGCAAGCTGCTGCATGCCCCGCAAAGCAGCTGAAATGTCCACAAATAAATTAGGCAGGGAGGTTGCAAAGGCCATAATAAAAAATCCTATCATAAATTCCCTCCACTTTAGGTATTTTGCGATATCCACTAAAGTTCGCACCAGGCTTTTTGAAAGCCATGAAAGCATGAAACACGAGACTATAAAGATGGTTATTTGTAAAACCATAATTGGTAAATAATTCCTAATAAAAAAATCAGCGACAAGGGATAAATTATTATATTTTTCCCGCCGATTTTCTTGTACATTAATAATATTAAAATTCCGTCAATGCCTATAAAAATTCCTCCGACAAAAGATATTACGCCGATAAAAGACCTTAATCCCAGCAAAAAAAGTATTAAGGGCAATGAGCAGACTATTATAACTGCATGATTTTTTTTAATGCCTAAATCATACATAAAACTTTTTTTAAGGATAAGAGACAAAGACAAAAAGGCGTTAAAGGTTATTATAGCTCCTGCAAGAAACCCAAAAACCGCAAATCCTCCGGTTAAAATATTTTTAAGTCCGGCCAAAGCCGAATCTGTTGTTTGACTTCCTGTAATGCCCAGAATCAAAAGCATAAATAAACAATATATAAAAGCTGGCACCAAAACAGATATTATAATAATTTTTTTCATATTCTTTTTATCGCCCCTAACCATTTCTTCAACTTCGGGAATCAAGCCCACGCCCCATAAAGAAAAGATAATGGGCCCGTATGGCAAGAAAAAATTTGAAGTTTGAAATTTAAAGTTTGAAATGAGAATATTATCTAAGCTCCAGTTAGAAAATCCTTTGAGCAAAATTAACAATAAAACCGAAAACAAAAGCAATACAGTTGCTAATTCAACTTTAGCAATAGCTTTTATGTCGCAATAAATAAGCGCGGCGGCGGCAACAGAATAAATAAAAACATATAAAAGATAACTGCCGCCGAAAATAGGAGAAAGAGCGTTTGAAAAAAAACTTCCGCCGACAATCAAGTAAACTAAAAGCACGCCAAATCCCCCAAGTGTTGCTGTAATCAAAGAAATCGTTTCGGCCCACTTTCCCAAGTGGAATCCCACAAATCCCGGAATTCTTTTAAAGTCCGGCGTTTTAAGCGCTATCTGGCCGACAATTGAATTGACTACTGCAACCACGCCGGTCAAAAAAACCAAATAAAAAAGCGTTAGCCATATTCCGGCTTTAGATGCGATGTACGGCAGAGAAAAAAAACCAACGCCAATAATACTGCCAGAAAGCACCGAGGCAGGATAAATATATTTTTTAAATATATTTTTCGCAAGCATTGCTATATTTTACCGCGCCCTTCCGTAGCCCGCAAGGGCGAAGGAGGGCCATTAAATAAAAAAACGGACTATGTTGATAAAACAAAAGTGCTCCCAACCAGATTCGAACTGGTGTTACATGGTTGAGAACCATGTGTCCTGGACCGGACTAGACGATGGGAGCTTATTATAAATCTAACATAAAAAATGGTTTTTGTCGATAGAAAAATAATTTGACAAAATATCCTTAAAGGACTATAAAAGATAATAGCGCGGTTCTTTGACATTTAACAAAGGGAGGAAGAACCATGATTATCGGCGTAATTTCCGACACGCACAAAGACCGGGCAAATGCTCTGCCCCATGTTATGGCCGAATTTAAAAAACGCGATGTAGATATTATAATTCATTGCGGAGATATTGAATTACAACATGTCAATCCTGATTTTTTTAACGGATTAGAAGTCATATGCGCTTTAAACCAAGAGCAGCTGGAAAAATTCCCGGTTGGAAACCCGCCGCCAAGATGGAAGTTTACCGCGCCTGGCAAAAGAGTTTTAGATATTCACGGCATACGATGCTATGTCGGACACAGAATGTCTTATGATATCCTAGTTGGGTCTGAAACGGATTTTAGAAAAAAAATAGAGCTGCTAAGAAGAGATTTTGACGGGTTAAGATGGGTTTTTTCCGGACACACCCATCATCAGATCCTTTTTCAAACCCAGCTTGTCAATTTTGTAAATCCTGGCGCCATAGAAGATTCTGTTGACGGATATGAGTTTACAATTATTGACACTAAAACTGACCAGATTGTTTTTTGCCGGATTCCGAAGACAAAATCGACTGAAAATCCTTTTTCGGTCGGCATAATTTCCGATAGTTTAAATATCTCAAAACTGGATGTTAATTTTTGGGAAAAGCTGAAAAAAGAATTCCAGGAAAGAGGAGTAACCTATATTATCCATTGTGGAAATATAGCTTTAGACGATATTGGCCAAAAAGAATTGGCTGATTTCGTAGTTTATTATAGGCTCCGTCCCGACCAAGCAATTCGATCCAATCCAAAAAACTGGCACTTGGTGCCAAAAGATGAGCCGCTTGTCGAAATCGATGGCCGTCAATTCTATATCCATCCAAATCTGGCGCGAATTCTTCTTGAAGAATCAGAAGTGGAGATGCACAAAGAATGCTTAAAAACTCTGGAATCTTATCCAGAAGTAAGCTTTATTCTTTACGGAGGAACCAATGAAACATTTTTAGATGAAGGACCCCGGGCAAGGATTATAAACCCTGGCGATGTCGTTTCAAGCAGGAGCTTCGCAGTGGTCTGTTTGCCAAGGGCAGAAATCACATTTGGACATGTCCCAGTTGACCCTTTGCCTCCCATCTAACAACAAACTAAAAAAAGAGCGCGTAGCGCTCTATTTTTTTGATGCGTCGTAATCGGGCGGAATCTGCCAATAATTTATTATATATTGGGCCAATTCTTTGAAAACCGGAACTGCTGAAAGGCTGGACTGCGGAACCTTAGGGTTGTCTAATTTCACCAAAATTAGAAATTGAGGATTGTATGCGGGACCATAGCCGACAAAACTTTGGATTGTTTTGTCCGGCTCGTATCCTTTTCCGTTTTTAAGAGGAACTTGAGCGGTTCCAGTTTTGCCAGCCAAGTAATAACCAGGAATTTTTGCCACGCCGTTAAAGCCGTTATCCACAACATTAATTAACATTTTTGTTAAATCAGAAATAGTCTTTTGGGAAACAACAGGGTCAGATGTTTTGGGCTTTATGATAATTTCATCCTGGCCGTTTACTATTTTTTCTACAATATATGGTTTTACAATCTTTCCGCCATTAGCGAGCATGGCAAAACCCCTGACAATTTGCATCGGAGTTAATTCAATGCCCTGGCCGAAAGAAGCTGTGGCAAAATTCATGTCTGACCCGGCCCTCAGCACATCGTTGTTAGAATAAACCTCGCCCTGCAAGTCAACGCCTGTCTTTTGGGTAAAACCAAATTTATCAATATAGTCTAAATATGTTTTATGGGAAATCTGCTGGGAGGCAAACACAGCTCCTGTGTTTATTGAGTTTTCCAAAACCTGGGTCATTGTTTGTTCGCCGTAAACTTCGTTAGCGAAATTATGAATTGTTTTTAAGCCAAACTTCACAAACCCTGTATCAACATAAGTCGTATCGGGAGTTATTTTGCCCTCGTTTAAAGCAATAGCCATTGTAAATGGCTTTAAAATAGAACCCGGCTCAAAAAGTTTTTGCACTGCCCCGTTTTGAAAAACATCCAGGTCTTTTTCTTTAGAATATTGATTGGGATTAAAAGACGGAAAATTTGCCAGCGCCAAAATTCTGCCAGAATCGGGCTTTAAAACTATTATCTGGCCCGAGTCTATGTCGTTTTTTTCTTCTTGTTTTTTTAACAGCGATTCTGCCTGAAATTGTATATTGTAATCTATTGTAAGATAAATGTCAGAACCGTCCAAAGACATTTTATTGTTATCTGAAAAAATAGAACCTAGCCCCTTTTTTTTTTCTTTAATGCCTGACTTGCCTTTTAAAATATCCTCATAATAATCTTCCAGGCCGTACTGGCCTGAGCCCTCGCCCCCTAAAAATCCCAGCACCTGGCCGGCAAAATCTCCCTGAGAATAAAATCTTACAGGATTGTTCTGCCAATACAGCCCGTCTAAATTTAGCGCTTTGATTTTGTCTAATTCATCGCTCGTCAAATCTTTTTTTAAAACTATATAAGAATCCTGTGTGTTTATTTCTGAAAGGAGCTGGTCTTCGGTTTGATTAATATATCCGGACAAAACTTTAGCAAAAGCCGGCTTATCTGGAATATCATTAGGGTTGGCAGAGATTGTCCAGGAATCTTTGTTGATGGCTAAATTTTTTGTTTCGCCAGATCCCTTAGTTCCTTTTGTTTGCTGGTTGCTTTGAGAAAATATCTGACCTCGTGCTCCCGTAACGCTTGCAAAACCTGCCTGCTGGCCCAGAGCCTGCGCCTGATACAATTTATGATTTATTATTTGCACAAAAAACAGGCGGCTAATAATAGCTGCCCCGAAAACGACCATTAAGACTAATATTATATTTATTCTCCAGTTTCTGAAGATTTTCATTTCATATTATCTTTTTGCACGGAAGCCACTGAACTGTCTAAAATTTGCACATAGCTTACTGAAATGGTTTTTTGAAAATTCAATTTCTGCGTTTTTGCCAAGACTTGACCCAAAAAATTACTCTCTGCAAAACTAAATTCCAAATCCTTATTTTCTTCAGAAACTAAAGCTAACTGCTTCTCATAACTATTAATTGAATACGACCCTTTGGTTAAATTGATAATCTGATAAATATAAAAAACCAGTAAAAACGAGCATAAAATAAAACCTGTAAAACAAATAATTTTCCAGTTAGCCTGGGGCGCTTTATTGTATATACGAGAATAACTCAATGCTATTGTGGTCATATTTTTATTGCGGCTCTTAACTTGGCTGGCCTCGCGCGAGGATTTTTTCCAAGTTCATTTCTGCCTGCTGTTACGGGGCTTTTAGTTAATATTTTTATTAATCCTTCTTTTTCTTTTTCTCTGAAAAAATTTTTAACAATCCTGTCTTCTAAAGAATGAAAAGATACTACCACCAATCTCCCGAGGGGAGATAGAATTGAAAGCGCCTGAGGTAAAACTTTTTTTATATTTTCAAGTTCATCATTGACTGCAATTCTCAGCGCCTGAAAAGTTCTTGTTGCATAATGGATTTTTTGCCTCCAGTATAACGACGGCGTTGCGTCTTTTATAATTCTTATAAGCTGGAATGTAGTTTTAATCCTTCCTTTTTTTCTCTGGTCTATAATATTTTTTGCAATTTTTTTCGCAAATTTTTCTTCACCGTATTCTTTTAAAATATTTTCAATACGTTCTCGCGGCCATTCATTTACAATTTTCTCTGCTGTCAGATGGTTAGCTTCATCTGAATATCTCATGTCTAAACTCTGGTCCCGCTTGAAAGAAAATCCTTTTTCTGTTCCTTCTAATTGTACAGACGACATCCCCAGGTCCAGCAATATGCCATGGATCTGGCTCCTGCCTGCCGGCAGGCAGGGAAAATTTTTTATTCTAACTATTTCTTGCAAGCTTGCATAGGAATCATTGACTAAAATTATTCTATCTTTGAAATGCGCCTCAAGCCATCTGGCAGATTCAATTTGCTGAGGGTCTAAATCTATCCCCAAAATTTTTCCGTTAGGCCTGTTTTTTTCTAAAATCAGCTCTGTGTGGCCTCCCTCGCCTATTGTGCAGTCAATAAAATTTTCGTTTGGCTTTGGGTCTAAATATTCTAAAACTTCTTTTGTAAGAACTGGAACGTGTGTCATTTTAAATTCCAAGCGAACCTAATTTTGAAACAATTTTATCAACCCCTTTTTCTGCCTTTTTTGTATACGATAACCACTCTTGGCAATCCCATATCTCAACCCTGTTAGACAAACCGCAAATAACCACATCTTTTTTCAAACCGGCGTATTTTTTTAAATAATCCGGGAGCAATACCCTGCCCAATTTGTCTAAACCGACTTCCATAGCTCCAGCTAACATTATTCTGGTAAAACTTCTTGCCTCTGACTGGCTGATTGTTAAATTGCTTAATTTCTCTGACATTATCTTGAATTCCTTTTCTGTATAAACAACCAGACAGCTTTCGATTCCTTTTGTAATTATCACTTTATCGCCCAGCTCCCCCCTGAATTTTGCCGGCAGAGCCAGACGTTTCTTATTATCAATTGTGTGTTCGTATTGACCTATGAGCATATTTTTGGGGTTTAAAAGTTATTCACATGTATTGTCAGTTTTCCCATAGTTATCCACATATTCCCACTTCATCTTATTTATATCCCATTTTATAGGGTTAGGTCAACACCCTTTACTACAAGACTATTTTGTTCGTAAATATATATTTTTCTCCACTGCTTATCCACAGGCGATATTCTAAATAATAAAAAAGCTCCACGAAGTGGAGCCTGAACAAAAGGGCTAATAGCCAATTTCTATACCAGAGAGCATAAAATCTCTAACGCCTTGTGAACTTAAACAATCTATTGCCTCTTGAATGTTGTCAAACTACCTAACGCACTCTTGGTGCATGCCTATAATGTCGCTATCCGCGTATTCAGGGTATTGCACCCAAAGTATATTAACTTCATAAAAACTGTTTTTCATGCCCAGTATTTGGCCAACGCACCAGCCTCTTCCAGCCAAAGGTTTGGTTGGAATAATAAATTTTCCATCGCGGTTTTCGCACATAGCGCACCTCCTTTGGATTGTGAATGTGCCGCAAAAGAAAAATCCTCCGCCAGGAGGATTTTTGATTTTTGTGTTTTTTAATTTTTTATTTATCAAAACCTCCTGGACTTTTATCCAACAAAAGCAAGCTTAACAATAAGTTTGCCAAAAGGTTCTTATCTAATTTTTTTCTATTTACTTCCATTATATTTTTACTTTATCACTTTCAGAGATGCTGTCAATGCCATTGACAATCAACTCAAAAGTTTCCGGGTTTATTTCTATTTTGTCTCCCTTTTTTATTTTATCTGAAAGCAAAGCTTCAGCAACGACGTTTTCCACTTTATCCTGTATCACCCTTCGCATCTCCCTGGCGCCGAATTCGGGTTTGTAAGAAAGCTCAACAATTTTTTCTTTTAAGAGCTCTGTAATTTCAAAATCAATTTCTTTTTCTTTTAAAGATTTTTTAAGAGAGTTTAACATTAAGGCTGAAATCTGCAGCAAATTTTCTTTTGTTAACGGATGGAAAATTATTGCAGCGTCAAAGCGATTGATGAATTCCGGCTTAAAAATATTTTTTTTGAAAAGCTCTGCTAAAATTTTATCTTTTTCAAGTTTTTTTCCAGATTCGACTTCCTTAAAAATCATGGCTGAACCCGCGTTGGAAGTGCAAATAATTATTGTATTGGTAAAGACAACTTTCCTTCCTTGGCCGTCTGTGATATGGCCTTCATCTAAAACCTGCAAAAATAAATTTAGAATATCAGGATATGCTTTTTCAATTTCATCTAATAAAATTAGAGTGAAAGGAGTTTCTCTAACCGGCGTTGTCAAAAGACCCTGTATTTCCACAGGAGAAGTTGCTCCAATTAAGCGCGGAATGTCTGAAACTGCCTGGAATTCTGACATATCAAGCCGTATCATTTTTTCCACTCCGCCAAAATAAATTTCAGCCAATGCTTTCGAGGTTTCTGTTTTCCCAACGCCAGTGGGCCCTAAAAATAAAAATGTTCCCATCGGCCTTGATTTCGGCCCTATACCGGCCCGCGCCCTTCGCATCGCAATAGAAACTTGGCTTACCGACTCTTCTTGGTTTACAATTTTCTGGTGGATTAAATTTTCTAAATTAAGCAGGGTTTCTTTTTCTTTTACTTCCATTTTGCCAACTGGAATTTCTGTTTTTTTAGATATGATTTCAGCAACATGATGAGGAAGGACTGTCTTTTCCTGCCTGCCGGCAGGCAGGTCTTTTAGGGTCTGCGCATACACCGCAACTTCATCTAAAATATCAAGCGCTTTTTTGGGAAAAGGCAAACTGGGCATATATTTCGTTGTTAGATTAACAATTTCCCTGATTGAAGGATATAATACAAGCATTTTATTTTTATGCTCCAATTCCAAAGCATAATCTTGCAAAATCCTGATTGTCTCAGCTTCTGACACTTCAGACACCTCTACCTTCCTGAAAAATTCTGCAAAAGATGGGTTGTCTTGTATATTTTTCCAGAGCCCATCATAACTTGTTATCCCGACAAACTGAAAGCTGGGTATGGATAAATATTTAGAAAGTATACCGGAAATATCAACAGCTCCCGGCTTTTGGACTTTTTGGCCCACAAAATTTTCAAGGTCGTCTATGACTAAAATAACGTTTCCTGCCGCCAAAACTTCTCTGAATATCTGGTCTAATGTGGTTTCCAATTTTTCAAAATTTTGTATGCCAGCTGACAATAAAACTACATCTAATTCTACCACTCTTTTATTGTTTAGCTCTGGCAAAGAATTTCCCAAATAACATTTTTGGGCCAAAGCCTCAACTATGCTTTTTCTGCCGGTGCCCGGCTCGCCCACTATTAAAGCATTGCTTAAATTAGACCTGGCTAAAATCATTTCTGTTTCTTCTATTTCTTTTTTATGGCCTATTATTTCTTTAAAAATCCATTTTGAAACAATCTTCCGCCAGTCAGTGGAATATTGGTCCAATGTGATAGTGTATCCCGAGGCCCAGTCTTTTCCCACAGAGCCCTGCCTTGCCAAATTTTCATAAGTCCAGAATTTTTTACTTCTTTCCAGAGAGTCTTTTGCGGAATCCAGCCACAAAGTTATATTTTCAACGTCCGCTGTTTTCAAATCGTAATCCATTAAAACTTTTTTAAAAAACTCGTTATTTTTTGCCAAAGCTACTAAAATCTCTTTCTCGCCTATTGTTTTGTGTCCCCTAAAATTAGAAATATTTGCAGCTTCAATTATTGTTTTTTGAAAATCTTCAGAGAATAATTTTGAATCTTCATTTTTTTGCATTTTCTCTAAATAATTTTTAAGGTCGTCTTGGAGTTTTTTGATATCTAAACCTAATCTAAAAGCAATTATGGCTATGTCCTTGCTGACCTTTGAGGCAGAATAAAAAAGCGAAGCTGAATTAACCGGAATTCTTTTTTTGCAAAAACTTATTGCGTCTCTTGTAATTTTTGCCGAATTAAAACTTAAAAATTCAGCTAAATTGTAATCATTTAAATTAGAAATCGCCTCCGAAAGGTTAAAAGGCAAGTCTGGTTTTTTAATTTTTAAATTTTTAAATAAAGAAATATTCCAAAAAATAAGAAAAGAAACCAGAGACAGAATAACTAGTCTTATTGCTAAATATGAAGAAAAATATCCAAAAAAAGAAAGAAATATAGAGGCCAAAGAGAGAATAAATAAAAATAAAAATAGCTGGCTCAAAAAATCAGTAAGCCCAAAAAGAAAAAATCTTTCTCTTTTTACCGCCTGTAAAACCGCCGTATTTTTAATATCGAAATTAAAGGCCATTTAAAAAAGTAAAACGAATAAAATCCCAAAAATTATAATAAACGGAACCAATATCCATCCAATAAAAATAACCAAACCGGTGATGATAACTAAAATCTGAAATAAAATTCCAATTATAATTAAAACAATCCTTACAAGCGCTCCCAGTATCCTTGAAAAAGTATTTGAAATAAAGGTATTAAAGAATTCTGCTATATCAAATCCTTTTGGGTATCTCCAGTTATAT
>Ga0209210_1003229_pt1 | contig 11204 bp, 13 predicted proteins | sample RifGroA1_FD_183991 | JGI IMG/M metagenome (GOLD analysis project Ga0209210, IMG submission 183991) | Contaminated groundwater microbial communities from Rifle, Colorado, USA - Rifle Groundwater A1 (SPAdes) (version 2) | ecosystem: Environmental > Aquatic > Deep subsurface > Groundwater >...
TGAGCCTATTAGGATAGAAAATGTAGATCAATTCAAAGTCCCTCCCGATGCTTCACAGATGTCCGTCTCTGACGACAAAGAGGCTGAGGAAGGGGCTATTCTTGCCCCAGAATTACCTCAAAATCAAGAGATTTCACAAGAAACGATCATTTTTCCCGCCCATAAAGAAGAAGGCGAAAAAGAGCCTCATGTAATCAAGGGCGGACTGACCTCAATTATCATACCAGCACTCTTTAATTCTTATCAGATGCTTCATTTAACAGGGGATTGCATAGGGCAAATTCGAGAACACACTGATAAAAATAAAACTCCTTACGAAATCATTCTAATAATAAACGGAACATCACTAATAAGTAAAGAAAATACCCATGCTGATAAAGTCATTGAAAACAAAGAGAACATGGGTTATGCCTATGCGGTGAATCAAGGCATTAGAGTTTCTCAGGGGGAATATATCTGTGTTATGAATAATGATGTCAAAGTCTACGAGCATTGGCTTGAGGATATGAAAGAAGCTCTTGTATTCAAAGATTTGATAATGGCAACTCCCATGTATTCACGGGATGATCCATGGATGAGAGGTATAGAAAGTCAGGAGCTACGGGAAGCTCAGATGCAAGTAGATATACAGGAAACTTTCTCAGAATTTCAGGACTTCTCGTGTGTGCTTATGAAACGTATAGTAGTTGAAACAATCGGGGTATTTGATGAAAGATATTTCTACTCCTGTGAAGACCTAGACTTTCTTAAAAGGATGAAAGATGTGGGATTAACTTATGCCTCAAGCAAGCGGGTAAGGACACACCACATATCAAGTGCTACTGATCTTCCAGACAAAGGCAAAATCTTAGATGAAAGCAAGGCTGAGTTTGCTGAAAAATGGGGCTAAGATTTTCCGTTATAACTCCAATCTATTTAGGAGAAGATCATGAAAAAGAACGACGACTTAAATTATTTCCCAAAACTTTGGAAAGTATCAAAAACCAAACGTATAGAAATTTTGAACACATTATTGTCAACGATGGGAGTAGTATTCCGCTTGAAATCCCCAACTATCCGTGGATTAAAATCATCGACCAAGCAAACCTTCAAAGACTCACAGCCTACAACAACGGCTTCAAAGCAGCGAAAGGTGAAATCTTCTGTCTTCTCGATAGCGATGACGAATATGAACCAAACTACCTCGAAGAGGTGGACAAGCTCTACTACAAATTTCCTAGATTCAAAATGTTTAATTTCGGTTGTACACACGTCCACTCAGATGGTGTGTCCACACAAAGAGCTGCGTTTCGTCCTAAAAGGAAAAAAGTGGGTCATGAAGTCTTTGGAGGAGGGAATATCGTGAATGGAACATTTGTATTTCATAGATCAATTTACGAAGACTTAGGAGCTTTCCCACCTCATCATATCGAAAATATTGATTGCAGTTCACTTAATTATGGGGGGATAAGAGAACTTTGGATGACTTCACCTTACGATTTTTCAGCAGCAGCCCAGCTTGAGTTTCCTGAACTTCAAAAATATTTTATGGTAGATCATGTAGCCGAACCCCACAAAATAATTAAAGAATTTGGTAATCCTTGGGGTCAAGACCACTACCTTTTTTATAAATATACCCGTAAATACCATTCAAAACCAATCGACAAATATCTTTACAAAGTGAATCTCAAATGAAAACTATAGATATCTTTATTACTTCATATCTAAGACCTCAATATACAGGAGAAACCCTACGATATTTAAGAGAACGTACCAAATACCCCTACAGAACATTCCTTATAGATAATGGGGGGAATTACCAGTTTGTAGATCAAGTGGGTTATTATGTTGGAATGAGTAAAAACGTAGGCATTCACTGTGCATGGAATGTTGCATTGGCTATGGCTGAATCAGACTACTTCATAACTTCAGACAACGATATCTATGTGCCCGATTTAGAACCTGATTGGCTTACTCAATTAGTAAGATTTATGGATGAAAACTTAGAATATGGTGCAATCTCTCTCCATCCTCATGTATTTATAGGAGCAGCTGGAATTGATCCTAATGACCCTGAAGATGTTAAAGAAAGAAACATGTGTGGAGCTGTAATGAGAATTATGCGGACTGAAGCTGTGCGAAAAGCTGGGGGGTGGGAGAATAAAATAAATCCTCAAAGAAACCATGAAGAAAGAACTATCTGTTCAAGACTTCAAACTGCTGGGTATAAAGTGGGGATAACTAGTCGAATCCGTGCCTATCATCCCTTTGGAAAAGATGTGGAAGGAAATCTTGGATGGGGATATGACACAATTACTCCAGAAGAACAAGGACATAACCCAGTCTTAAAAAATGAAGTGTTGAGATTTGATAATCCAGAGAGTTACAATCAAAAAACATGGCTACCATTATAAAGGTATTAGTTACAGGAAGTTCGGGATTTATAGGTTCAAACCTTGTGCCTTTACTTTTAAAAAATCATGCAGTATGGGATTGGGATATAAAAGATGGTAATGATATTTTTTCAGAAGATACAGAAAGAATCATTAAACAATCTGATATTGTGATTCATCTAGCAGCAGAAACCTCAGTAAGTGGGTCTTTTAAGAATCCCTCAAAACATTTTATAGTTAATGCTATAGGTACAGCAAGAATTGCTTATCTATGTCAGAAGTATAATAAAAAGTTAATCTTTCCTTCTACTGGAGCATATCACTTCCCTGAACTTTCACCTTATGCAAAATCTAAATATTGGGCTGAAGAAATAGTTAAAACAATACCTACTTCTAAAGTAATTTTGAGATTGTTTAATGTCTTTGGGTCTAATATGAATCCCAATTCAGGGTCAATCATGTACAACTTCTTGAGTAAGAAAGAAATAGTAGTTTATGGTAGCGGGGAACAAACGAGGGATTTTATTCATGTAAAGGACGTTTGCGAAATAATCAAAGCCGCATTTTCATCTAAATGGAACGATAAGATTGTAGAGGTAGGTACGGGACAGGAGTATACAATAAACTATATAGCAGAACTATTCGCCCATTTTAGAAAGAAAAAGCTAGTTTATCACGAAGCTCCTAAACGAGAAATTAAGTGGTCAATAGCAAACACTCAAATATTAAAGAGTTTATACAAAAAAGAACTTACTACTAATTTAGAGAAAGACATTGAAGCCCTTGTTAAAAATGGAAAATGACTTAACCAGTATCATTATGACTTGTTATTTACAAGAACCATTTCAAGCTCATATGACTATGGCAGCTCTAGCGAATATTGCTCGCTATACCGACCCTGACACTTATGAACTTATATTGATGTCTGATTCAGAAAAATTTCCCGTGAGAGATGATTATAAGGTTTTAAAAATAGATAGATATGAACGGACAAAGGGTTTTTCCTATACTCAAGCCATGAATGCGGGAGCGAAACTTGCCCGTGGAAACTACTTATGTTTTATTCAAAATGACGTGTTTGTATGGAATGAATGGCTCGGAGACCTTAAAGAATACATTCTAAGAAACATGACAGATTGCGTCTATCCTGAACAGACCCCATGCAGTTATGAATATTTTCAATCAACTACATACAAAGACTATGATGAAACTTTTAATAATACGGCTCAAGACGAAGGGTTATTCCTGATTACCCGTGAAGCGTTTAGGGCAACAAGAGGGTTTAATGAACAGCCCCCGCAAGTAAAAGATTTCCAGCAAAGGATGGATCAGAACAATATTCGATATATAACTACGAGTAAGGTATTCATAACGCATATTAAGTCCGCAACTAAACTCTCTCTTTTACATAGGAATCCTTTGGAATACGATCAAATGATGAAAAAAAATATGGAGGTACTTGTATGACTTCTATAATTTACTGTCTTTTTGATTTCACTCGTATCCTACGACATATGAGTATGGCTTCTGTTTCGAACATAAGACGATTTACAGACCAACCTTACGAATTGATTATCATTGATAATGTACCTAAATTCCCTTTTAGAGATGATTATAAAGTACTAGATATGGATCAGATGACTTTTATAATCAATAAGAAAGACAAAGGATATTACGGATCATTAAATCAAGGAGCAAAATTAGCAAAAGGTGAATATCTTTGTTTTATCCAACCTGACGTATTCGTACACGAAGGATGGCTTACGAATGCCATCTGGTATTTAGATCATGGATACGATGTTGTTTTCCCAGACCAATTCCCCCAGACTAGAAAATATATTAAAAGAGCCTATGAAATGAGTTTTGAAGAAGCAACTAAATGGGGTGGCAGGGAAGCAGGCTGTGTGATTATGACCCGTAAGATTTTTGATAAGGTTGGTGGTTGGGATGATAGACTTTTTAATGAATTTGGAGAGGCTGCTATGTATATAAGGCTGGGTAAAGTAGGAGCTAACTGGACATCCAGTTGTAAATCTTTAATTACTCATATAACAGCAGGAACTCGCTATACAATGTGGGATGAGAACGAAAAACAACACATTGCAGATATGTCCCGTGATGGTAAAGTCTGGGAGGGGATAAGAAATGAATTATAAATTAGTTAGAAATTGTAGAATCTGTGATTCTAAATTAACGAAACTATTTAGTATATCTCCTCAGTATATTGCCTCTACCTTTGTTAAAAACAACAAGCCTACTACCAAGATTCCCATGACTCCAATGCTATGTCAGAAGTGTGGGCTAGTCCAGTTGAAAGAAACAGTCAACCCAGAACTACTCTATAAGAATTACTTCTACCGCTCTAATGTAAGCGATACTATGAAACTAGATTTACAGAATGTAGTTGATGAAGTCCAAAAACAAGCTAAGGGTTTTCCTTATAGTGTTGGAAATAGAGTTTTAGATATTGGGTGTAATGATGGTTTAATGCTAACTATGTTTAATGGAGCAATAGTAGTGGGCATTGATCCTGCTACTAATATTAAACCTGTAAGGAATGATTTGAATATTATTACTGATTATTTTCCCTCTAGGAAAATTGAAGGTGATTTTGATATTATAACTTGTACCGCCTGTTTTTATGATTTCCCCGAGCCTAATATGGCAGTACAAGAAATGAAAAGATTATTAGACGAAGATGGGGTGATTTGTATTCAAGTAAGCTATCTGTACGATACTATTAAAGATATGAATTTCTACGATTTTGTCCACGAACACCTAGAATACTATTCTCTTGAAACTTTGATGTATTTGATGAACAAGAACGGCCTTGAAGTTTTTGATGCTTCCACAAACTTTGTAAATGGAGGCTCTCTAAGGATAATGATCTGTCATAAAGGAGCGAGAAAACAAAGTGCTAACTTAGAATACCTTCTTTTAAAAGAGAGACTTATGAGACTAAGAAGTAAGAAAACTTACAAAATATTTTCTGACTTAATTAAAGCAGCAGCTAAAAAGGTATCAGATTATATTAGATCACAGAAAGGATTAGTAATAGCTTTAGGGGCTTCAACGAAGGGGAATGTTTTACTTCAATTATGTGGACTCACTAAGAAAGATATTCCATATATTTCAGAACGTGCTACTCACAAGATAGGACTTAGAAATTTAGGATTGGACATGAAGTTGATTTCGGAGGAAGAAGCTCGTAAAAAGAAACCTGTGTGTATGTTTGTAATCCCTTGGAATTTCAAAGCTGAGATAGTTGAACGTGAGAAAGAATATATTAAGCAAGGTGGTAAGTTGCTTTTTATTATGCCTTACCCTTACATTTTAGATAGAGAAGGCGAATATAGATTATGAAAATAGAAATCGGAACTTTGAATTTAACTCCAAAACATATAGCCAAAGTTGTAAAAGCTCTCAAGAGTAATAGGCTTTCTTATGGTTTAATGACAGATGAGTTTGAACGTAAGTTTTCAAAAAGACACGGCAATAACTACGGAATCTTTACAAACTCAGGAACTTCAGCTCTACAAGCGACAATCCATGCTATGAAAATCCTTTATGGTTGGAAAGACGGGGATGAGATTATAATACCAGCTACTACTTTTGTTGCCACTTATAATGTGATCCTTCACAACAACATGAAGCCTGTTCTAGTAGATATAGGGGAGGATTTGAATATAAATCCTGACTTAATTGAAGGAAAGATAACCAAAAAAACTAGATGTATTATGCCCGTCCACCTTTTGGGAAAACCTTGTGATATGAAAAAAATCAACAAAATTGCTAAGAAGCATAAACTGAAAGTAATAATTGATAGTTGTGAGACAATGGGGGTTGATGTAGGACAGGCTGATGCAATCTGCTTTTCATTCTATATAGCACATCTTTTAATCACAGGGGTAGGCGGAATGACAATAACAAACGATAAGAAGTTGGCTGATTTAATCCGTAGTCTTATTTTTCATGGAAGAGATAATAGGTATCTAAAAATAGACGATGATGACAAATACTCTGAGGAGGTTATCCATTCACGATTTAGATTTAACTATCCAGGTTATTCATATAGAGGGACGGAAGTAGAAGGGGCTTTAGGATTAATAGAGTTAGAGTTACTTGAAGAAAATATTAAAAGACGTCAATTTAATGCTTACTACTTAAATTCAAAATTAGGAATGTGGGACTTTGCCTATTTAGAAAATCATGCCTTTATGATGTTCCCCTTGTTGTCTTTTAGAAGAGATGAATTGATGTTGTACCTCGAAAAAAAAGGGATTACAACAAGAACCATAATGCCTTTAATAAATCAACCGTATATTAAAGCTAGGGGTTATCCCAGATCAGAATATATTTTAAAACATGGGCTTCTTATCCCAAGCCATCAAAGTTTATCTAAGGCTGATCTAAAATATATAGTTAAAACAATTAGGGAATTTCATGGATAAATATAAAACTCATCCAAAATTTAATAAACCAATGAGAACATATTGGGATAGTTTTGAAGGAAGTTACCAAATGGGAGAGCAAAAACATAGGCTTTATATGCTTGATCTTTTGCGACTTAAAGGCGTCGAAACCCTACTTGATGTAGGCATGGGTACGGCTCCTATATTCGATTTAATTGTGAATAGTAAAGAAGATAGATGGGATAACATTAGAAACTACAAAGGGACTGACTATTCATGGGCAATGGTTGACATAGCAAAAGAAATGTTCCCTTATGGGAAATTTGAAATGCAGGATGCCCGTAATCTTAAAGAAGTTGATAATTCATGGGACTGCGTACTTTTGATGCATGCTCTCGACCATTTAGATGATTACCAGGCAGCAATTAAAGAAGCAACAAGAGTGGCTAGGAAGTATGTCTGTATTATCCTTTGGCGTGGTTTTGTTAATGAAGGTACAAACTTAAATAGTAGAAATGAAATGGGTTTAACTGATGAGAATGGTAAATTATTACCTGGAAAAGAACCTTGGGAAGATACTTTTTTACAAGAATACTCCCGTGAAGTATTAGAAGAAGAATTTAAAAAGAATAATCTAACTATAGATCACATAGCAGAAGGGGAAGAGATTAACTCTGATACTTCAAAATACAATTTTTTATACCTTTTGCGAAAAGGTGAAATATAAAAAATGCTTATTCTGTGGCAGGAGATTAAAAATAAGGACAAGTACAATAACTGGTGAGTGCATATTATGTTTTAAGAAAAGAATAAGATGATTGATCAAAAGTCAGTAACAATTATAATCCCACATTTAGGGGGAACTGCTGAGGCTGAATATGCTTTAGATGAATGCTTAAAATCTCTGAATGAAACTGTACCTGATATTAAAAAAATTATTGCTAGAAATGGCAATCAATGTACAGAAGAAACTCCATTATATGAAACAGGAATAATACTTTCAGAGCAAGGTCAATGTAAAGCAGTTAATGCAGCAGCAGCAACTACTAATACTCCTTGGATTTTCATTACTAACGACGATATGATTTATGCCCCTGGGTGGTGGGAAGCATTAAATAATTGGACTAATGCAAAAGATAAAAATATGCTCTGTATCTCGCCACAGTTAGTAGAACCAAGACAGGGTGCCCCAACTTTTAAAACAGTTTTCTTTGGTGGAGCTGGAGGAGATTTTAATAAAGAATTATGGATAGATTTTGTAAAAAACTATGGTGGTGAAGGATATGGAATTAGAACAGGCTTTAATTTACCTTTTCTTATTAGACGTGAGCTTTGGGATACTGTAGGAGGGTACGATATAAATTACGATCCATGGGGAAGTAACGGAGATTCTGACTTAGAATACAAAATAAAACTTGCAGGAGTTCAGCCTTACCAGAACCAAAACTGCTTAGTCTATCACTTCTCCCAAACTTCAGGGACATTTAATCCAGCAAATGATAGTTACAGATTTGCCAACTACGCTTACTTCAAAGAGAAATGGGGATTTGATAGAACTGATGATGGGATATGGGAAGCTACATTCTCCATTCCTACTAAGAAAGAGGGTAGAATATTCAATCCACCTTGGGAAAATAAGTATGGAAATTGATTATGAAAAATTAGATAGAGAGGCTCGGTTAGGTGCTTTTAGCACTTTTGACGCAGAAGTGTTAGTACCTGAAGTAATGAAATTAAAAGCAGGAGATATCTATTTAGAAGTAGGTGTTGATAAGGGTAAGTCTCTTTCTATTGCAAAGATGGTAGCCAAAAAAGGTGTAGAAATTCATGGTATAGACTTACAAGAAGACCCTCAAGTAGAAGAAACGTATTTTCACCACGGAAATAGTATTGAAATAGCAAAAAGTTGGAAAAGTAAAATAAATGTACTTTTCATTGATGGAGATCATAGTTTTTGGGGATGCCATATGGATATTCAAAGTTGGTATCCGCATATGGCAGAAAATGGAGTAATTCTTTTTCATGATTGCGACGAAAGTAGTCCTGGTGTGGTACAAGCTGTTGCAGAGTTTGCAGACACACACAGAGATAGGGTAAAGAGTTGGGAGATTTTTAAACGTACTGATAAGAATACATCAATGTCAAAGATCATTTTAGCCTAAAAATCATGAATAAAATAAATCGAATACCAAACGTAGCACTCAAGAAAGGAGATTGATAGATGAAACAAAGTATAGAAGAATTAGACAATTATATTTCAAAGTATATCCAGGGAGGTTTTTGGCAAAATGACATGAGGATTCTAAAGGAAGAGATAGAGAAACTTAAATCTGGCGATATCTATGTGGAAATTGGGGTTGACGAAGGACGAAGTGCCAGAGTAGCCCATGAGTATGCACCTGAAGGAGTGTATAAAATTTATATTGATATTCACGATCCGCAAGAAGTAAAAGGGACAACTATCGGTAGAGCAAGATGGATGGAGCAAGAGGAAATGGTAGGGATAGATAAAACTGGAGCCTATATCCATGCAGATGCTAATACTGTAGCCAAATGGTTTAATAAAGAAGTTAGCTTAATTTTTATCGACGGGCATCATGACTACGATTCAGTTAAAGCAGATACTTTATCATGGGAACCATTTATGAAAAAAGGGAGTACTATGTTATTCCACGACACGGATTATCCAGACGGTGTTTTAAAGTGGTTAAACGAACATTATAAAGATCAATGGGAAAACTGTCATGGCAAAGTTGGGAGGGTAAGGAAATGAAAATAGGATTTATAGGCAATTATCAATCGGGATACGTAGGTGAAGTCTCAGATGAAACACATATTACAAGAGAATTAGAAGCATTGGGACACGAAGTTTATAAAATACCACGTGATGAATGGCGAGAACATGTACTTTCTGCTATGCCCTATCCCAATGTTCCAGATAACTTAAAATTAGATATTTGTATTTTTACTAAATGGCATCACTTTGGTGAGGGGTTTATCAAAACAGCAAAACAAAAATATCAATGTCCAGTGTGGTTATGGTGCTGGGATTATATGCAGAATGAAGACTGGCATTTAAAAATGATAGAGGAATGTGATCTTTACTTAGGAAATGATGTAAGGAATGGGTTGTATAAAGAAAAAGCATATTATTTTCCTTTTGACGTGGCTGATGGTTCCCTGCCTTATCATCAGCCACAAATTAAAAAACATGATGTAGTATTTTTTGGAAGCTGGATAGGACAAGGAGATAGACAAAGCTGGCTTACAGCTCTTTCAACTTATATTCCTATAAAAGTATTTAGTTGGAACTATCAGGATTGGCCTGTAGGGTTTGATGCTTCCCCTGCCGTTTATGGAGAAGAATTTAACAAAGCTGTAGCCCAAGGCAAGATTGTTTTAGGTTTCTCAGTGAATCCCTCAACTTGGGGATATTGGTCAAATAGAGTAGGTAAAACTTTACTTGCAGGGGGCTTTCTTCTCTATCAATACGCACCTGGTATGGAACTCTTTTTAAGAGATGGGGTAGAATACTTCTCAACTATTGATGAAGCCAAAGAAAAGATAGATTATTACTTAATGGCAGACACAGAAAGGGAAAGGATAGCAAAGATTGGATATATGATAGGGCAAGAAAGATTTTCCTCAAAGGCACGGATAAAAGACTTATGTATATTGATAGAGAGATACCTTATAGATCATGGGAATTGGAGCTATTAGTTATGGCAGGCCTAAAGGACGAGGGATAAAGATTCAACTTGGTTGTGGAGATTATTGGAGAGATGGGGCTATTAACATAGATCATGGAGTATTTGCAGGAACTGACATGCTTTGGGATTTACGAGAGAGATTGCCTTTTCAAGATGAGGTAGTAGAACTAATAGAAAGTTATGAGTTTGTGGAACATTTTACTAAGGTAGAGATAGATAAAATGCTTGAGGATTGGAAACGTGTACTTATAGAAAATGGCAGAATAATAGCTGTAGTACCAGATATAGAAGAACTTATGAAACAAGGACTTATCCAACAAATATATGGAATAGAGCAAGATCATAAATGGGGATATACCCTTGATTCTCTAAAAGAATTATTTGAAAAACATAATTTTAAAAATATACAAATTGAGAAGAAAGAATTTGACATTAGGCCAGGAGAGCCTAAATTGGAGTTAATATGCAACAAATAGCAAAAAAGGGAGAATTATGGTTCGATACTCCAGATACGCATACCCTGTGTAGAGCAGGAGGGAACGGGCCTGCTCACCCAAGCCAGCTTTATGCAATTAAGAAATATAAAATAATACCTCATAATTATATGACATTTTTAGATTATGGTTGTGGGAGTGGAACAACGTATGAAGCGTTAAAAGATTGGTTAGGGGATACAAATGAATCTGGATTGAGTTATTTTTATAAGGGTG
>Ga0209210_1003241_pt1 | contig 11173 bp, 4 predicted proteins | sample RifGroA1_FD_183991 | JGI IMG/M metagenome (GOLD analysis project Ga0209210, IMG submission 183991) | Contaminated groundwater microbial communities from Rifle, Colorado, USA - Rifle Groundwater A1 (SPAdes) (version 2) | ecosystem: Environmental > Aquatic > Deep subsurface > Groundwater >...
TAAAGACTTCAATTCGTAAGAATTGAACGTATTAGAAATGTCTCAGCATTTCTAAGATTGGAGATTTACAACGAAGATTAAAAAATCCCTGAAAGTTTTCTGCTGTCTCGCGCAAGCTTGGCAAAAGCAGCAGACTCTTTGGATGAATTGCTCTGACTTGACGGCGGAGATGATGGCCGCGCACTACCACTAGAAGCAGAAGCTCCAGAGCCAGACGAACCAGAAGCAGATGACGTCAACGACGTAAAACGCTTTCTCATATGCAAAGTTCTCAAAAGAAGAAATCCAACTACAGCTATTCCCCCGACAAGCACTACAGTAATAATCCAAAACACTATTCTAAATTCAACTTCATCCGGAAGCTGTGAAACTACAGGGGGCTCAGGCACGCTTGGAGGTGTACTAGGTTGTTGAGGAGGCTGACCGCCAATAGGAACAGTTGTTGGAGGTTGAACAGGATCTGTCTCATTATTATCAGCAAAACTAACACATCCAGGATCCTTTCTGGAAGCATTGCGATTTCCGTCAAAGTCAATCTTGCCATCACGGTCATTATCACGATCATCATTGCATTGAGTACGTCCACCTCCACCGCCACCAGGACCACCGCCACCACCAGGACCACCGCCAGGAGTCAAAGTACAAACGCTAGGCACGCCAGTACATGTATATCCTGATTCAACCGTACACGTCGATGAACATCCATCGCCATTAGCAACATTTCCATTGCCTTGATCGCAAGTCTCAGGAGAATTTATCGATCCATCGCCACACACAGGACTAACTGTCAATGCAACTAAATTAGAAGTGCCTCCCCCAGAGTTCACAACACGAACATTATACAAACCAGCAATCCCAAGTCCAGAAACCAAAGTATATTCTAAATTGCCAGTAGCACCATTATAATTAGTAGTCCCTCCCGGAACAATACCTCCCGTGCCATCTAAAATCTGAACACTCGAACCAGATGAAAAACCAGTGCCCGAAACAGTCAAGAAAATATCTGTATTAACATTTACAGTAGAAGGACTAATAGATGAAATAGAAGGCGCCAAAACAGCTACATTAATACTATATGTATTAGACACAACACTAGTTTGCGTATTTAAGACTCTTAAAATATGAGGACCCGACCCAGCCCCCGCAGGAATAGACGCAGTCAAGCTAGTGTAAGTCTGCAAATTACCAGTAGTCAAAAGAGACTGACCATCAAATGTAATAACATCATTTGCACTAAATGGCACTCCGCCAACTCCAGTTCCAAAAACAGTAAACTGTCCCCCAGGATAAACCCATCCATTAGAGGCAGGATTAACAATAGTCACTAAAGTGATTGTAGAACACCCAGGCACAGGCGTCGCACCTGCATTAATACATGCATTAGTTTGGGTTACTGTAAATGATTTAGGCAGCGAAAAGTGATAACTCCCTGCAGCAGAAGGGTTCGCAACTTCATAAGTATATGTCCCTCCAGGAGCTCCGTTAAGAAAAGTTAAAGATAAATGAGTTGAATCGACATATGTCAGAATTCCAGCAGCAGATGCAAAAAATGCTAAGACTCCCGTCGACACCGGCGGAGTAATACGAACATCAGAACTTGAAACAAAATTAGTTCCTGTAAGAACAACAGTAGTAAATCCCGAAGGATTATTTGGATCAATCACGCCCGAAGGGTTAAGAGAACTCAAAGTCGGAATTGGATTATCAGCTACAAGCATTAAAGCGTTAGAAGCCTGTGCAGGATTTCCAAGCCCAGAAGCAGGATTCTCCACAACAACAGAAAACGTTCCAATCAATCCAGAAAACGCCGGCAGAGTAAATCCTATCTGCGTCCCAGCAGAATTAACAATAGGAATAATATTAAGTGGAGGAAGACTTATATCCAATCCTGAAACGTACACCTTAGCGTTAGGAGCAATATTGTTCCCGTTAACAACAAACGCGGCAGGAGCATTAGATATGAATGAAGCCCCAAGAACTCCATTAACAGAAATGCTGCTTATCGTTGGAGCGATGCAGGAAGGATGAGCGCTGCAAGTAGGATCATCGCAGTTAGCTGCACCAAGAGGAAGAGGCGCACAATCCTCATCATAAGCATTAGGATCATTGCAAATCTCCGCAAGCTGTGGAGTAACCTCATTTACGCATGCCCCCCAAGCTCCACTGTTACAAGTTTGTGTTCCAGCAGTGCAGATGCCAACACCTTGAGTTCCAACAGGCCCAGTATAACAAGCCCGAATCTCTCCATTAGAACAACTAGGGGTAGCCACCGTAACAGGAAGCTCGGAAGATGAAGGTGAAGGCCCACTCTCACCAAATCCATTAAAAGCAGTCACACGATAACTATAAGTCGTACTAAGAGAAACACCAATATCTGTGTAGATTTCAACATCCGGACCAACAGAGTCTATTAACTGAAAGCCCCCGCCATTCTCAGACCTATAAATATTAAATCCATCTTCATTATTTGAATTATCATTCCATGTCAGTTGAACACTTGGCGTAGTAGGCGCAAAATGCAATAAACTTTCAGGCTTCAAAACAAAACTAAAAAGAACTGCTGCCAAAAATATCAAAACCGCACTCAGCCACCACTTATGAAACATAACTCCCATAAAGAATCAGAGTTAATAAACATTTTGAGAAAGCATCATCATTAATCTAATTTAATAAAGATATTAATCTAAAGAATCTACTGCTCTTTAAATCTCATTAAAATCAAAAAAACAATGTGCCACCTCGCACTAAAGTGCGAGGTTTGATTGGTGCTCGATTTTTGGATGCTCAAAGTGTTCCGCACACTAAAGTGTGCGGTTTGTGAAACACTTTGACATATTAGACCTTCACAATAAAAACAGTTAACATTCAAAATCTAGCATTACTTTTATTATATCAAACCAGCCTGCAATCCAGAAGGAGCCGAAGGAATCTGGCTGTTACAAGATGGACTAATTGGTGCACAAAAGCTCCATTGCCCATTAACACAAGTCTGTGCCCCAGCAGCGCAATTTCCAAGCTGTCCAGTATTGCAAGCCACAGATGTCGAAGCCGTGCAAATCGTCGGTGAAACAGTCTGTCCAGTAACAGTCAGCGTCGGCACAGAAGCACTCCAAGCTCCAACCTCGAACCCAACATTCGGCGTCCCAGCCAAACGCAGCAACATTCCATTATTCTGTGAAGGATCCACAATCCATGAATTAACAAAAGAAGTCACATCAATATCTAGATTATTCCCAACAGAAGTAGAGAACGAATGTGAAATCAGTGAACTAGCTAAATAATCTCCTCCAGGAGTAATCCACGAATTTGCAGTCGATACAATCGGACTATGAAGCGCATGAATCCAATCTGCCTGTCCACTCGTCGCAGAAGTACCCACATTATTTCCTCCTCCGCCTGAGCTATATGGAGGAGGCCACGAAGAAAATCCAAAAGCCCGAGTTAAAGGATAAATCTCAATATTTCTAATCTGCGTTCCAGAAGGAGAAACACTTCCAATTTCTAAATGTAAATTAGCTGCAACATTAACAATTGACGTCGGAAGCGACGATAAATCAAACCAAAGCAAACAACGAATATCAAAACTGCCCAAATATCCGACAGCGCACCCAGGTGCATAGTAATGTGACTTAGATGGCTCTTGAAAAATAGCAGCCATTCCAGCATTTCCAGGAGTAGAATCCAAAACATTAAACGCAACATTTATGTCAGCTGGTGAAGTAATAAAAGAGCCGCTCTTTGTATTAGTATTCCCATCAAAATCAGCACTGGTAATAATATAACTATAAACTGTGCTCGGCAGCAAACCATTCAAAGTCGCAGTATGTGAATTTGTAAGAGTTAAATCCTGAGAATAAATAGGTGCACTTGTTCCTGCCTGCGCACTAACTTGAGTAGTTGCAAGCTCGTCTGTTGTCCACACAAAAGAAACGCTGTCTGATTGAGGAATAATAGAAGAAACAAAAATCTGAGGGGGCGTCGTATCAGGTCCGTTAATCACAACAGTACGCAAAAGCGGTGGAGATATAATATTTCCAGGCATCGGATTATCACTGCATGAAATATAAAAACTCATAGAAAGCCCATTAGGGTAAACAGCAGGAGACAAAGGAAAACTAACTCCGTTAAAAGAATTAAAAAGTTTCTGGTGAATTAATCCATCAGAAGTCGTAAAAGTATTCGCAGGATTCATAGTGTTATAATCAAGGTTGGCTCCATTTGCGGAAGTATCATACCTGCAGGATGATTGTTCATTAGTCGTGAACTGCAAAGTAAAGCTTGTTATAGAAATATGCAATGAAAAATTAGGGATTATTGTGCCAACAATATTAGGAGGATTAACATCTGCAATGCATGAGCTTGCAGGTACACAACAGAAAAGAGTGTCCCGCGCAGGTTGAGTCGGAACAGTACAAACTTGATTGGAAGCGCATTCCATTCCCCCAAGAGCAGAACAGTCAACACGCACAAAAATTTCATTATAAAAAACAGGAGCAACTAAATCATACATATAACTCATCGTTTTATAAATTGTTCCCGGATAAGCAGTAATTCTTGCACTCACTGGCCCATATTGTGTAGAATCGTATCTGTCAAGCGGTCCACCACCAGCATTAGCAAACTTGATGTAAATTTCAGCAAATTCACGGGCGTAATCTGCCCAGATTTCACGATGCTCACTATACGACTGCAAGCCAATATAAATCTTCGTCAGCGCCGAAAATCCATAAGCCATAGCTGTCTTTGAGCGCGCATTAGAATTGCATCCTCCTAAAACAGAATTAGCATCGGGAGTCATTGAATAATCATTGCACACTTGATAAGGATTAATTAAATTAGGATTAGCAGGCGTTGGAGCAGGTCCGTAAACCCATGGAGTTCCGTAAGGATTAGTCCTCAAATCATTATTTGCATTAGTAAAAAAGTCAGCCGCGCGCTTGGCAAAATTCCTAACTTCCTGCGGAGCATTCGGAGCAAGAATAAGTCTATCACCGACTGCATCAAATAAAATGCCGTGCATCCATACATTACCACTATTCTCAATCCCAAGAGTGTAGATATTATCTCCAAATATAAACCCAAAGCCTAAACCAGTAGCATCTTGTGCGCGATCACAAGCATCATACTGCGCAATAACCTGGTCAACTTTATTTAAATATGCAGGATCCCCAAATAAATTATACAAAGCCATGCCTCCTTTTAATGTCCAGCCATGAGCTCGCGGTGTTGTGCTGCATCCATAACTCCAGGAATACGTAGCGCTCTGACTGTTCGGAGTCAGAAAGTATTCATCCCCCCACTTCTTCAGATACTTGCAATACATCGGATCATCAAAAATAACGCAAGCATCAGCTAATCCAACATACCATCTGTGTGAATCTTGCCCAGGCTGATAATCTGTATGACGATATCCTTTTTCGTACTGCTCGCCTAAATAAGTATAATACGGATCTGAAGAATAATCATCCCTCCAATATGTACGATAAAATGTTCTTGAATCAGCAATCGGCCTGGCAAATTTTAGCAAGTTTTTATTTCCTGTGCGCAAATACTGTAAAATAACCTTGCCAAGCATGTCATATTCCGTAGTCTGCCCGTCAGACCACGTATAAGCCCCATAATTAAATCCATAAGACTCCGTATCTCCAAATTCAGCTCCGCGAGTATACTGCATTTCATACCAGCTAGCGCGCACATACTGCGGCAGCGTTAGTGTTGCAGCATTCCTATCAGTAAGAACATTAACCCACTGCTCCCAAAGGTTTATCGTCCCCTGCATAGCTGGACTCAAATTAGGCATCTGAGCAGCAAGATCTTTTCGCAAAACATAAGGATACTGAAAAAGCGCTTTTGTATCATAAACCTGCTGAATATACTCCGGAACTATCGGATGATGCAAAACGCCCCGAATTTCATCACGCACTGCAGAAAATGGCTGATTAGATATAGAAGGATAAATCAAAAACAATTCACGCTCTCGCGTTCCTGCCTGCTGATTATATCTTTTACGTCCAGCACTATCAACATGTGCGCCGTATTCTTTCAACGGGCCATAGACCCTATCAGGAGTAATCAACTCAATAGTCAGACCAGAAGAATCAGCAGTAAGAGCTTTTGAAAATCTCTGCCAATAATCACGAACACCGACAGTCAGAGATTTCGTGCCTGCGGAATTTTTAAGGCTCACAATTCCATAAGGATGATACTCTGGAGAAACACCCTCACCACCATAAGAAATTTGAGAAACACCATTCAAAGAAACGTCTCCATAAAAATTATCAAGAATATCAAGATTTGTTTGCTCGCCAGTCGGATTCAAGATATTAAAGCTGCTCGGAGGCAAGTCCATAAAAACATATTGCCTTGCATTTCCTGAACTAAGTTGTGTTGAATACTCGCTTAAAGTTTTAGTCTCGCTGTCAGAAGTATCAAAAACAGCCGTCGATGCAATCTCGCCAAAGGGAATTCTTACAGTCTGAGATCTAATATACCTGTCATTATTTTTTTGATTCGGATCATTTCCATAAGTATTTCCATTACCTCGGACAATCTCAACTTCAACATAAAGCTTGCCGACAAAGAATCTAAGATAACCTTGGTAATTAAGCAAGTCCTGTCCAGATGGATTTCTGAACTTGCCTTCAAAATAAATTGATGCGCGGACAGGCCCATTTTCTTCTACAACAAAAGTTGTTGGTGGTGTCTGGCCAGAAACAAATGTTTGAATAGAACCGCCGCCCAACCGCATAACTCTCGCCCCGCTCCCAATTGCTCTTAAAGGCGAGGAAGTCAGAGTCATAGTATTCAAATCAACAATATTTCCAATCACAGCGGTAAAAACAGCTGAATGGTCAACAGAATCATGCTTAGAGTGATCAAATTGTAAATTTGAAGATACATAAATGCAAAGCCCATCATTAGGCTGATATTGTGTCGGATCATCGCATGTTTGCAAACTAGTAATCGTAACAGTTTCCTCTCTAGAAGTCCCTTTAGAAATTACAATTTGATCTCCAACAACAAATGAAACACCTGGCCTCAGCAAAAAGTATGAGTTCCCCTGTTTGCCCCCAGTATTAGTCCCAGTATTTTGTTCAATACCTGTAAACACAATAGGAGATGAAAAAGCAATATCGACAGTTTCACCTGCAGAAAATGGTCGAGTATCTGTCACAACCATTTGCGTGCTTGTTGGATTAACACTCTGCAGCAATCGCACAACGCCATCGGTCGTAACAGCAACGCCATCATTTGGCCCCATTGTCAAAAATGGCTGTCCGTTAACAGCAATACTCTTAAACAAATCAAATGACTGCGAGTCAAGCACGTATTGAGCAACGCCAGTATTAATATTTAGAATATTCGTCGTCTGCTGAACAGTTAAAGGACTGCTCGGTAAAACAAAAGGCCCAGGAAGATTCTGTCCATATTCAAGTTGATATATCTTTTCAGTATTTGCCGCAAGTGTAATTGGCATAATAACTCTCACAAATTTAATAGATTTAGAAAAGTCTGTAACCAATCCATGCCAGCGATTGACAACAGCAAACTGCGCAACAACAGGACTCCCCAATTCATCAGTTATACGCACATTTCCATTTAAATAAAAAAGAGCGCCCTGCGGAAGAGGAACATTAAAAGAAACAACCTGCGCATTTCTTGCAATGCCATCAGTCTCAGAAAAATTGAGAGGTATCATCTGTAAATCGGGTTCCAGTAAAACAGCATCGCGGTACAAAATCCAAACCCAGAAAATCAAAACAGCAAGAGCAAAAAACAAAACAGCCACAAACAAAAATCTCCTCTTATTAATCATGGCAGTAAACACAAATAGAATAATTTAAACTTACCGCAAAGACAACCACCGGCCTATTAAACTAATTAAATCTTATAAATCAAATATCAAAAAGTCAGCACATCCAAAGCAAGACATACGATATCAGCAAGCTATAACTAACCCAACAGCTTAATCCATATCTAACTACGACTTAATTATTAATCACATCTCCAACAGACTTATACATTATCCTAATATTGTATTTACCAGGCACCCCTTCACAATATATTATTATTAATTATCCCGCCGAAAATGTTATCTCAGCTGGCTCACAATGCTTCCCGGAATCGTATTCCTCTCAACAGTCCGAGAACTGAAATATCTCACAATCAGCAATATCAAGACTACAATTGCAATTGCTAAAACAGCGACGACAAGCCAGTAAGCAACATACTTAAATTCAACAGAGCCTCCTGCCCCAGGAAGATTGCTTGAATTAGTATTATTAAATTGAATAGTAGTGCTATTGGCTGCAACTCTAAAGCTCACAGAATCAGTATCTCTTTGCGTCGTGCCTGTAAAGTTTGCATACGCTATGAATGTATAATTTCCTGTAGAAAGCGCGCTCTGGCTGTAAGTAAAGTGTGTATTACTGTTTGAAGAATTAGTCATTGTAACATTGCTTCCCCCGCTATTCAGACTGAACCACGCCTTTCCGCTCTGGCTCAAATCAACAACAAAAGTTACGGGGAAATCAATTGGATAATAAACATCATTTGCGTCCGGCTCACCAATACTGAGATAAGGCGAACCAGAAGGAACAACTATATCAGAAACATTAAATCTCACAGACGCTCTGGCAGTTTGAGAAGTCCCTATAAAGTTTGCATACGCTATGAATGTATAATTTCCTGTAGAAAGCGCGCTCTGATTATATATAAAAGTCATGTTATTAACCGTGCTCATTGTATTATTCGTCGTTCCATTATTCAAACTAAACCAAGCTGTCCCATTCTGGCTCAAATCAAGATTAAACAAAACAGGGAAACTGCTCTGTGTATAAACATCATTATTATCCGGCTCATTGACAAGTATCGATGGTCCAGGCGGAACGCCGTTCCCGACACTATAATTAGTCCATGAAGTCACACTGAATATAACTGTTCCAGCGTTCAGACCAGTCAAAGCCGTACAAACATCTGAAGAGCAGGAAACTCCATTCCTAAAAATAGTCGCATTAACAAAATTCTGCGACAAACCTTCAAAAGTAATTATCGCAGGCTTGTTCAAACCAGGCCTCAAACTAGAATTAACATCAGCATAATTAAATCCTAACTTAACATCAGCGCTCAAATTCGCACCTGAAACAGTCGCGGGCTGAGTGAAATTAATTCTTCCATTTCCAGTATTTCTGAATTTCAAAAGGCTATTATTGAAAGCATAACGGCCAACATAGCTGTCAGCAATTTCCATATTCGCTTGTGTAGCATTGGCCTCCAAATCGTAATAAGGGGCGCTAGTATTAAATACAAGATTATTAAGCAGTAAAATATCCGTAACATTGTCTAAATAAATTGCGCTATTAGTTGAGTTAACTACTCTATTGTTCTGCAAAACATTTCTAGCTCCTGGAGCCATCCAAACAAACAGCCCATTAAAAACAGGCCTTTCAACTAGATTTCCGGAGAAAACATTTCCATTCGACCATTGCATTCCTAAAGCAAACCCTGTACGCTGCACAGAATTCTCAAGAACTTTATTGTCATTGCTTGCAATCAGGCCGATTCCTCCGAAAGAGTTTCCCCCGACGAGTTCACGGCCAAAAACAAAATTCTGCCGCACAGTGCTATAAACAACGCTATCTAAATACACTCCAGCCCATGAAGGAGAATAAAGTATATTTTGAAAAACCGTAATGTTAGAAGAGCTATTAACATAAATATTAGAATAATCAGATATATTGATTAAATTAAGAGTTATCAAAGAGCCTATTGATTTCTGAACTTTTATTCCCGTATGCGCAGAGCTTATATTCAATCCTCTAACTGTGACATTATTTCCAAGAACAATAACAGCGGCAGTTCCGGGAGTGTTATCACTGCTCAGATTCTGCCTATTCTCACCGTCAAAAACAGTATTGTTTCCTATAATTGTAAAGCAAGTAACTCCCGGAAAACTAAGGCTCGTGTTCAAATAATAATAAGTATCATTCAATCCAAGAATTCCGCAAGCAGTAACATTAATAGCTCCAGCAGGAGGATTAAACAAAACAGTAGGAGTTAAACTAAAAACAAAAACTAAAATCCCAAGAGCAGCAATGCAAATCACAAGCAAAGGCACGCTGTAACGCAGCGGCACAACCGGCATCCCAAAACTCTTGTATTGATTCATCTAACCTCTAAGAATATTAATACATATTGATTTTATAAACATTCCTCGTCAAGACTATTCGTTTAATGGACATTAACCGTCGTTCTCACCCTCGATAAAATTCAATATCGTGCGCGTTCGGCGCTTCGCGCCTCACACTCAAATGCCGCAAATCATTTTCAAGCAATTTATAAAAAAACAAAAATAGTTTTTTCAATAAAAAATCAGCACCTCTCAACGAGAGGCTCAACAATTCCCAAAAGTCCATCTTTCTGTGCTCGAGAAAATCTTTCTCTTGAGAAAAGTTTTCGCCGCTGTTTAACCGCACCGTAAAAACTTCTGTAAAAATCTCTAAACATTTCCCTGTCAAAATGAGTCCAATTAATCGTCCGCATATCTTGAAAAAAATTAGGTCTGGCTACAACTCCTTGCACAGGAACATCATCAATTACATCGACTCCTTCTAAAAATATTTCTTTCGTCAGCATCGGTAACCTTTCCGTAGCATATTTAGCAAACGCCTCAAAATCTTCAAAGCTCCCATGACCAACTTTCTCCCAGCCCTCATAACCTAACTTATGCCCCCCAACATCAACATTCTCAAAAGCCCTTCTCATCAATCCATTAAACTCGCTCATTGAAATAGAATAATTCCCAGAATTAAATTGCGTATTCGGCTGCATATCAAAAATAAATCCTTCAAGTCTCTCGCGATTTAAAAAGTGAACAGCAAACACAGAGTTACCTCTAACATAATCCAATACATAACGTGACCCAAGCGATTTTTCATATTGCCACATTTCAATTCAAAAATGCAGAAAAATCACAGTATAAAAAAGTATCCTAATCCATCTTTCATTCAAAACTAACTATAGAAAGCAATAAACTTAAGTCAATAGTATCAAAAAATCGATGCACCACCACACCTTAAAAGGTGTGGTTTGATTGGTGCTCGATTTTTGGATGATCGAAGTGCCGACCACATCCTAAAGGATGTGGTTTTAGGGAGGCACTATCGACATAAAA
>Ga0209210_1003244_pt1 | contig 11171 bp, 13 predicted proteins | sample RifGroA1_FD_183991 | JGI IMG/M metagenome (GOLD analysis project Ga0209210, IMG submission 183991) | Contaminated groundwater microbial communities from Rifle, Colorado, USA - Rifle Groundwater A1 (SPAdes) (version 2) | ecosystem: Environmental > Aquatic > Deep subsurface > Groundwater >...
AAAACCGTTAACGAAGAATGGTTAGAGGGTTGATGGCCCGGCCATGGTCGTAGACCTCAAGATGCAAGTGGTCTCCAAAAGCACGCCCGGTTGCTCCCATTTTCCCGATTTCTGTATCCATGGTAACCTCCTGTCCGGTTTTGACCTCGATTTTTGAAAGATGGGCATAGAGGGAGCTTAGTCCGTTTGCGTGTTTGATAATAATCGCGTTTCCGTAGGTAAACTTTGAGTAGGACACGGCGGCAACCTTGCCGGGTTTTATTGATTTAATTGGGTCGCCGGTTAATCCATCAAAATCAATTCCAGGATGGTAAAAAGTAAATCCCTGGGTAACTTTGACTACCTTGACCGGATATTGGATTGACTTTTCGGTTGTTAGATTTACTTCGGTTCCGATCGTTGTTTCTTCCCCTGCTTCTTGTGCCTGAGCCGTGTTGCCGGGCGGAAAATAGGAGGTTGCAATAACTGCTAAAGATATTCCGCTGGCCAGTGCGCGGTTAATCTTTTGGTGCTCAAAAATGTGCCTGAAGAACTTACCCAGAGGTGAGCCTTTCCTGTATTTCCTGTTGATTATTTCAGGCGTTGGAACAAGAGGTTCAGTCATGGCACTCCTGCGCCTTTTAACGAACCTAAACTGTAGAAAAAGACGATATTTTGGTAAGATGATATTGATTTTTTGCATAAGCGTAGCTTAAGGCTAGGCCAAAAAAAATCCCGCCTGTTAGCGGGAGCGCTATTCTACCCTATAGAAAGCTCAAAAGTCAACTTTGAAGTCTACCTGTGGTGGGGTAAGCCTTTGTTGTTTAATATCTAAATTCTTCATTTGATTTTCGAGTTTTATTAGTTCTTCCTTGGCAAGATCTAAAGGCTCTTTTTTTTCTTGTCCAACTCCAATTTCAATTGTCGGCGAAGGGGTTGGTGTCTGATAAACTTTGATGGCCCCTCCGCCCATCAGCCTGAAAATAATCCCTGCAATTGTTATTAAAACAATCAAGGAAAATAGAGAAACGATAAGCCAAAAGATTTTTTTATTGGCATAGAATTTAGTCCAATAGAAAATCGCTCTTTGTTTTAAAGTGGGTTTTTCTGGATTCATAATTGAGCTCTAATAGAATTTAGAAGTTCTGTCAGGAAACTGTTTAGTTCTGTTAGTTTTGCCGCTGCAGGGGAAAGTTCGTTAATTGCCCCATTAAAAGCGCTTTTTGGAGCAAGGGTAGAGGAATCATACATCTTGGCTATTCTAGTCTTTGACTTTGTGTTGATTACATCAAGTTCTTTTAGAACGTTTTCGATGTCTGTAAACCACCTATTAAAGGGATCAAGTTTGAGTATCCCCGCAGAAACTCCTAGATCGATTGAATTTTTGAGAGATTTGTAAACTCCTTCGTGTGAGACTCTGATGTTTCCTATCTCACCGAAGCTGATATTAAAAAGAGACTCGTAGGCAATAGGGGATGTGTGGGAACCAAGTCTCGACTCAGACTCTTTGGATTTACCAAAAAGATCGTCCAAAGGATCATCAAGCTTGTAAACGTTTTTGTGGTTTAGATACCAGGTAATTTCATCATCAAGCCCCTGGTCAACGGGAGCTTTTATTTCAAGAAGTTTCATCCTGATGGTTGAAAGATAGACCCTGAAAAGCTCATCTCTTACCACAAGCATTGCCTGGGTTTTTTTTCTGGCGTCTTCTTTTAATGTAAGCGTCGGATTTTTGAGATAGTTATTTTTGGCTTTATCGTATTCAGAATAAGTTTGATCGTAAACCGTCTGGGTATAAATATAGTCTTGATAAGCTTTGTCAAAATCAAACTCCTGGGCACGCGCACTCGGAGCAAAAGCCAGGAGAAATAAAAAGATTAAGGTTAGAGCAGTTTTTTTCATTGGGAGACCGGAGCGGGAATCGAACCCGCGCGTGGAGGTTTTGCAGACCCCAGCGTTTCCACTTCGCCATCCGGTCATCCCGCTATTTTACCATAAAATATGCTACACTCTCTTTCAAAATGAGGACTTTTAAAATTGTGGCTATAACAGTTCTTTCAATTGGTTTTTTGGCTGCCGCCGGACTTTTTTTAATCGGTTATTTCAAGCCCAAACCAGCAGGGATATTGATTACCTCAACTCCCACATCCAGCGTTTTTATAGATGGGCAGCTTATGGGAAAAACGCCTTACGAGGGGGTGTTTGATCCCGGCACTGTTTTAGTTGGTTTAATTCCTGATGAGGTTGATAAAAAATACGTTCCCTATGAAGCCAAGGTTACGCTTGCCTCGGGAATTAAAACAATTGTGAGGAGAGAATTATCCGAAACCGAAGAAGCATCTTCCGGTGACATCGTTTCTTTTGAAAAAGAGGCGGGAAAGAGCGCAAGTTTGGTGGCAATTTCCGACCCAGATATTGCACAAGTTTTAATTAATGGAACTCCCCGCGGTTTTTCTCCCTATAAATCATCCAGTCTTTCGGTCGGAGAGCATCAGGTTACAATAAAATCTCCAGGGTTTATAGAGAGAACGTTAACCGTAAAAACCGTTGCCGGATACAAACTCACAATTATTGTAAAGCTTGGCAAGATTGTGGAGGAACCGAAAGCTGAGGCGATAGCAGTAGAGAAAAAAACTTATGTTGAGATTTTGGATACTCCCACCGGCTTTTTGAGAGTCAGAAGTTTACCCGGCTCTGCCGGGCGAGAAATCCACCAGGTAAAGCCGGGCGAAAAGTATTTATTCTTAGATGAAGATAATGATAGCGGCTGGTTCAAGATTCAGCTTGAGGCTCCAACCGCTGGTTTACCGGACGGCAGGAGCGGCTGGGTCTCAAACGAATATTCAAAGAAGATTGAAGAAGAAGTGTCCCCATCTCCATAATGTTCATCCCATTTAGCTAGGGTGAAGTGGTGTCAAACCGATGTCAAGATGTAATTTATTTATTGCTTATAATAGGAAGCAATGAAAAAAGAACTAATTATTGATTTAGCAAAAACAGTTAGAGAGGGCTTTGTTGTTGTTCGGGAGCCAGACACGCTTCTTGACGACGGTGTTGCAATGGTTTCACTGAAAGGTGGAGGCTGGGGATTCACCACGTTCGACCGTCGAGGAATCAATTGCGCACCAACCTTTAGTGAAAAGGTGTTTGCAAAGGCTGAAAAATTAGGAGAGGGGGGTTAATTTCTCAGAACATATCCCTGGCCGCGGAGGGTTTGGATGCAGGAGCTGGAGATGCCGTTTGCTTCAAGCTTATTCCTCAGTCTCTCTATAGTTTTTGCAATTGCGTAAAGACTATAATTTTCTTCGTTTTTGAGAGTTGCGTCTCCCAGTTCGTCAAATGTAGCGACGTTATTGGATTTTTGTATCAGCAGGCGCAGGACCGATTTTTCCAGAGCCGATAGATTTTCGACCGGTTTTTTGTTTATTTCCGGAGTCAGTCCGTTTAAGCTGAACACTTTTGGGTTAACAGGAAGGCCGAGTTTTTGATAGAACCTGTCGGATTTTTCAATAAGCCTTGCTTGCTGCTTGATCCTTACCCCTTTTATTGTTGGCAAAAACGGGGTTTGATCGTACTTTTTAACGATAGCGGCAAGTGAAGATTGAGTAATAATCCAATCAGTGACAATTTCGCTCTCTTGCCACACTCCATCGAGTTTCTCAAAAATATCCTTTCGTGTTAAAGAGGTGATTATTGCTTCAGTGATTGAGGCGATGCTCTGATCTTGTCTCAGATACATGATAATTTTGCCGTTTGCATTCAACCAATTAAAACTTGTGCTTGTGCCGAATGAAGTCGGGTAAATTATGATTTCTTTAATGGAACCTTTTTTGGAGGGAATTATTCTATAAATCTCACTGAGGATTTCATTTTGGGCTTTTCCCCACTGATTTTTTGTATTTTCAAATTCCGGTGCCGGCAAATCCGCTTTTTCAAGGAGTTTTGCTGTTTGCTCCAAGATAGATTTATTTACCCGAATTGGAAGAACTTGAATATCGATTTTCTTTATTTTTTCCCAGAATCTTGGAATTTTGTTATAGGGAAGATCCGGAAAAGTGACGATATGAGCGCCGCCTATTTTTGGAGTATAAGGAAGAACGATAAAATTGTTGACACGGTAAAACCCCACTGCCATCTGGTGAGCGCAGTGGAGGAGCCTTTCGGCCTCGGTTTTAATCGAGTATTCCCAGACAGTCTTAACCATTACACCTATAGTATATCACAAAAGGTGTCAAATTGAGTCAAGATAAAAACTTTTTTGGGGAATAATATGTTTGTATATGAAAGAGGGAGTAACTTTTATTGAGAGGAGTGAGTCTGCTATTGTACACACTCATATCGGGAGCAGGTTCGATAGATCCATAGAATGGGGAGTAAGAGAGGGTATGGGGACGTCAACTTTCAAGATTCCGGGTTACGGAGGATATTTTTTGCTGCAATCACAGGAATCACTTGGTGGTAGTCAGCACGAGGTCGTCGAGCCAAATGAACCCGCCTTGAATCAAGCTGAAAATTTACACGCGGTTTATTTTCCAGCAGCCTAGTTTTTTTAAATCCCCGTGACGGAGATTCCAGAGTAGAGGATCCAGTAAATAAGAATAACCCAGAGGATAATTGAGATTATCAGGGGTTTATCGGAAAGCAGAACTTTTTCGGGGGCTTCGGATTTTCCTTCGAATATTACAGCTTCATAGCGCATGATTCCGAAAATTACCAAGGGAATTGTGAGCATCAGAAGTTTGTTTATTGTTGTTGTGCGGGAAAGTTCCGCCAAAAAAAGCCAAACAGGGGGAGAAGCTTTGGGGGATTCGAAAAAAGCATAAAGCGACCAGCTCATCCAGGAAGCGTTTCCGAACATGGTCACATACGAGTTTAATAGCTCTTTTTTATAGCGCACAAGGCTTGTTCTTGTTATCTCATTTGTTTCTTTAAGGAGATTAAGTTCTGCCCTTCTTTTCCCTGATGCCAAAAAGAGGGCAACGGAGATCACGCAAAGCAGAAACCAAACAGAAAGATGAGCATTAATCACAAACGCTCCGGCGTAAACTCTGATAATAAAGCCCGCAGCGATTATGAGAATATCGATAATAGGCAGATTTTTTAATCCGAGGCTATAGAGAAACTGCATTACAAGATACCCGGCTACCAACAAGAAGAAAAGATTTCCCAAAGATAAGGCAGCGAAAAGCGCAAACAGAGATAGGGCTATTGCCTCAAAGACCGCAAAACCAATCGGGAGCTTACCCGAGGCTATTGGTCTATTCTTTTTTGTCGGGTGAAGGCGGTCCTGTTTAACGTCCAAAATGTCATTGAAGATATAGGTTGCGGACGTTGCAAAATTGAAAGCAATAAATGCCCAAAAAACATCCAAGAATAACCCCTTTTCAAAAAGCGTTCCGGTCAGAAGAATGGCAGCAAAAAGTGACAGATTTTTAATCCAATGAACAGGTCTTGCTATTTTTACTGCTTGCGAGATAACCATAGTATTATTCCCCCAACAAACATTCCTACTCCGATCATTGTATATAGCTTTGAGGTTGTATTCAAATTAAGAGCCAGAATCCCCAAAACGGCGGTTATTAACCAGTAGAGGATTGCAACCTGGTTTTTGGTCAATCCCGCATCCAAGAGTCTGTGGTGCAAATGTCCCCTGTCTCCCCAGACAGGGGAATGGCCCGACAAAACCCTTCTGATAATTGTGTAGCCGGTATCAATTAAAGGAACCCCAAGGACGACCATTAAAGTTCCTACCTTGGTTGTGGAAAGAATCGAAAGAATTGCTAAAAGATATCCTGCCAAAGTTCCTCCGCCGTAACCAGGCATGATTTTTTGAGGGAATATGTGCCAGGGCAAAAACCCAGAATAAGCTCCGGCCGTAACCACGGCTAATATTATCACCGGCCATTGGGCAATATCTGCCGAGAATCTAAGAGAAAGGGCTGCGATAGTTAAGGCTGAGATAATAGTAACACCCGAAAGTTGGCCGTCCACTCCTTTTGCGCCCATATTAACCATGTTCATCAGAAAGACCACCCAAAACATCGCAAAAAGATCGGAAATAATGGGGCTGAAATTAATTGTTCCCCCGAGCGGATTTGTTAAAAAAGACACACCAATTCCCCCTAGAACGGGAATAGCCGCCGCCAGAAAACCAAAGAAGAGTCTTAAATAGGGGTTTAAGTTGTATTTATCATCTAAAAAACCCATTATTACCAAAACCAATGCTCCAGCAAGAATACTTATTAAGTGTTTGTCTAAAGGAAGAAAAATCAGTGAGGTGGCAAACAAGCTGACAAAAATTGGTATTCCACCTCCCCTCGGGGTAGGCTTTGTGTGAATTACTTTTGGGTGCTTGTTCGTTTCAGGGTCGTCAACTATTCCCAGGGCTTTCGCGTATTTGACGACAATAGGAGTAATTAAAAATGAAACTAGCGCAGCAGTTAGGAATGGGAAAATCATAGATTGCATGATTTCATCTTAGAAAAAGCCGACCAAAAAAATTATTCTGACCACGGTAATTGCAGTAAGGAGAGAGGCAACGAGAGCGCTCGTTATCAGGATTTTTTTTACAAACATATTTGTGGTGAGAATTGAGAGAAAAGAGTTAAGGATTAGAATCATTATTGATATTCCCGGAGCAATAGTCAGTCCCAAGGTTTTTGTCAGCTGGGTTTCTCCCACAGGTCTGCCGTAAAAAAGGGGGACTTCCGGAGGAAGAAAACTTTTTATAAGAACAATAAGAACAACAACCAAAAGCGACAAGCCAAAGGCAATTAGGAGGTGGGTTTTAAAAGGCAACTCCCGAAATTTTTGAATAAATGTTTGCATCATCGATTTGGGCAATCAGTATATACTTCTCACGGATTAAATTCATTATTTCAGGAAGTGGAAATTTATCTGTCAGAACGATGAATCTCGGGAGATTTTGGTTAATCTCCTTCGAAACTTCCCTTTTGTTCGAATAATCAGCTACATGATAAGGAGCTGTGAACTTTATAGGAGGAAGACGTCGAGAAAGTGCATAGATAGTTGGAGCATCAGAATCCCAGACAAATACTCTTTCGTTGGTGCTGCTTGAAGTTGCCAGAAAATTCGCAATTTCGTAATTTCTTGGTGTTTCTACCGAGAAACTTTTAAAATAGGCGTCTTTATTAGTCTTGCCGACAGCGAAATTAACAAATCGTTGGTAGTAGGCAAACGTATCGTAGTTGTAGAATTTATAAAAGAAGGGAACAAAGAAGATTAAAGTTAGCGGAATAACGGCGAAAGCCTGCTCACGGTTTTTTTTGGTGAAAAACATAGATAGAAGAAAAGAGGCCGGAGCGGCCACTTGGATTAGATAGTGAGGATACGGTCTTTGAGAAAGGGCCACAGCAAAAAGAGAAAAAAGTGTCCAGACGCAAAAAAGAATAAAATTGTTCGAGAGCTTCTTTCGGAAAATATAAATAGTGGCAAGTCCCGCAAGAAGTACTGCTCCTCGAACAAAGAATGGAATGTTAATGGACGGCTTCATACTTCCCAGATAACCGATGTTTTGTAAAAATGCCGCCCTAAAGTATTCCGGGAGGGCACCGGCAAAAAAATACCAGATAAAAGTTAAAACAATTGGAGAAAAAAAACCAAAGAATAAATAGGCCGAATTTTTAATTAGGTTTTTTTGCTTTGTAAAAAACCAATAAACAATTATTATCGGCAGGTCAAAAGCGGCAGGCATCTTAAAAAGAGTTGCGATTCCGAATAAAGCTCCACTTAGAATCAAAAGGTTAGGTGTTAGATTTTTAGATAAAAGGAAATAAAATGCTAGGAGGGTGGGGAAGATCATAAAAAGTTCGGCGTTGACCGTGTTACCCTCAAGTGGTGGGAAAGTTATAGCAAGGGCAAAAATCAGAGTTGCGATTTTGCCTTTTGCCAATTTCCAGAAGGTAACTACTGTGGCCAGACTCCAAAAAGTTAAAATTACCTTAAACCAAAAGAGGTTCCCGGCAATTGCGGCGGTTAAATAGAGGAGCGGGGGCTTATTATCAAAAATCTGCGAGTAAAGGGTAAGTCCCTGTCTTATTCCCTGGCCCAGGGTTAAATAAATCATCTCGTCTCCGTGATAATAGGGCTCGAAAAAAGAAGGAATTCTAAGGAGCAGAACCAAGGCCAAAATCCCAACTAACCAGTTTGGCAAATGGAGCTTGTGAATGAGATTTTTCATCCTAAACTAGTGTATCATATCAGTAATGAATAGAGTGCTGGTCACTGGTGGCGCTGGGTTTATAGGTTCGCATCTATGTGATAGACTTCTTGATGCTGGATACCGGGTAACTTGCGTAGACAACTTAATTACGGGCTCCAAAAAAAACATCGAGCACTTATTGGACAACCCCGATTTTAAATTTCTTGAATCCGATGTGGTATCCAGTATCCAGTATCCAGTATCCAGTATCCAGTACATCTTTCATCTTGCTTCTCCCGCTTCCCCAATTGACTATCAAAACTACCCCGAAGAAACACTTCTTACCAATTCTATTGGGACTCTTAATATTCTTAATTTAGCTAAAGAGCAGAAAGCCAAAATATTAATCGCCTCAACGAGTGAGATTTACGGCGATCCCAAGGAGCACCCACAGAAAGAAACCTACTGGGGGAATGTAAATTCTTTCGGTCCCAGAGCCTGTTATGACGAGAGCAAGCGCTTCGCCGAGGCAGCAACTCATGTTTTTTCAAAGAAATACAATATTGATACCAGAATAATCAGGATTTTTAATACTTATGGACCGAGAATGCAGAAGGACGACGGGAGAGTGGTAAGCAATTTTATCAATTGGGCAATATCTGGCTTGGATCTAAAAATAGACGGTGACGGAAGGCAAACGCGTTCGTTTTGTTATGTTTCCGATATGGTCGAGGGGATAAAAAAGGCAATGTTTGAAGATAAAACTAAAGGTGAGATTTTTAATCTTGGAAACCCCAAAGAATTTACTATTCTGGAGCTGGCCCAAAAAATCACAGAAATGGCGGGTTCAAAATCGAAAATTGTTTTTAGTAAAGAGTTTCGAAAAGACGATCCGATGCAACGCCAACCCGATATCTCAAAAGCCAAAAAAGTATTAGGCTGGGAACCAAAAGTTTCTTTAGATGAAGGTCTTGCCAAAACAATTGAGTATTACAAATCTCTCTAAACTTTCTCAGTAACTCTGTACTCGATGTATTTACCCAACATCAGTCTTGTGTGGGCGTCCAGGCCCGGAAGAGCTCCGAAGAAAAATCCCGAAATCGGCATTAATATAAACTCAAATGGAGTAATAAGAGCCCTCCAAAGTGGAACATGTTTGGGCCTTCTTGGTTTATGTATGAAATCTATAAACATCATCATTACTAGGAATATCAAGGCGATTGTCAGGACAAACGAGGAAAGCTTTGGCACGGTGTAGCCAAGCGCCGTTCTCCCAAAAGCCGGATTTAGAAGGGTGGGGGCGGTCAAACCGATTGTAATAATAAACCAGTTAACAGGCCATAGAAAATGTGCCCAAAGCATCTGCATTAATCTCATTGTCTTATCCCAAAATGGCACCCCCTTTATTAATAAATAGTTTTTGATGACCCAAGGGTCATCCGAAACTCCCCAAGCCCATCTCTGGATTTGGCTATATTGACCTTTCAAGGTTTTCCAAAAGGAAGTTGATTGGGCCGCATCGGCGTGGACGGGTAAGTATATTGGCTCAACCTCGATCCCACCGCCTTTTTTATAGAAAGTTTTGAAAAAAATTCCCCAATCTTCCGGAATTTTATCTGCGTCCCAGTAGCCTACCTCGTCTAAAAGTCTAAAAGAAAGAGAATAATTCGCCGTATTGATGAGTCTGTCTCTCCTGGGGAGTTGTGATAGATTCCAGATACTCATAAAAGTATTTGGGACGCGGGTAATAGCCGGAATTTCCCAGATATTGTTGTAATACATGAGGGACGGCTGCCAAAACATTTTATATCTCCCGGGATTGTCCAGGAATTTGTAGGTTAGAGCGGAAAAGTGTTTGGGGTGGTATTTGTGATCCGCATCACATGAGGTGACAGTAATGTAGTTTAAGTCTAATTTTAAGGCGTCGATATAGTTTTCTTTTACCCAAATTGCGGCATGTCTTTCATTGGAAGCCTTGCCTGAAACCTCTCCCATTTCTAGTTCATGGACTGTTCTGAAGAGTTTTCCGAAAACTTTCCCAAATTTATCATTTAGCATTTGCCATTTAGCATTCCTATCTTGCATCGGTTCTTTTCCCTCCATTGCCAAAACAATAACCATCTGTTTTACAGGAAAGTCTTGATTGGCAAGAGAGATCAAGGTTCTATCCAAGATATGGATAGGTTCTTTGTAGGTTGGGATTATTACAACGTGTCTGATTTTTTGCCAATCGGGGAATCCTTTAACATCTCCCATCCAGTCATATATCTTCGCAGCTTGGATTCTAGTATGAGAAATAATCGCCGTTACCGCAATTTGGAGTGATTGATAAAACCAGTAGATATTAAAGAATAAAACAAAGTAGGCAACGAAGGTTGGGATAACAAAAATTCCCCAATAAGGGAGGAGGATAAGGTTCCAGGAAACCAACCCAGGCAAAATCTCAAGCGCCCTTAAGACCCCCTTTTCGTGTTTAATGATAAAATCTCTCATATACGGGGGAAAAGCGGTGCTTCAGATTTAATCTTCGGCCCCTCAAATTGTTTCTTTATCTTTTCTGCGGTTTCGGGTAAAAAGGGCTTCAAGTTGTATGCCATATGCTTTATGGTTGTAACTGCCGTTTCCAAAAATTCCTCCAGTTTTTTGCCCTCCAATTTCCACGGCTCGGCCTTGTTTATTTCCTGATCCAATTTTGAGACATAATTCTCAAAAATATACTTCAGCGCTTCGTCAAATCTAAAACTTTCCAGATAATCAGAAACGCTTTTATCAATACTATATTGATATATATTATTAGAGTGGAGGTCGGAATTCTCACAGAGTTTGGCAATTCTGGCAACTAAATTTCCCAGTCCATTTGCCAAATCGGCATTGTATACTTCCTCAAATTTTTCTTTTGTGAAATCGCTGTCCTCGGTTGGGCTCACTTTTGCTAGAAGGTAATATCTCAGTGCATCGGTTCCATACTTCTCTACATATTCAAACGGATCAATAACATTTCCCAATGTTTTAGACATCCTTTGACCGTTTG
>Ga0209210_1003251_pt1 | contig 11149 bp, 10 predicted proteins | sample RifGroA1_FD_183991 | JGI IMG/M metagenome (GOLD analysis project Ga0209210, IMG submission 183991) | Contaminated groundwater microbial communities from Rifle, Colorado, USA - Rifle Groundwater A1 (SPAdes) (version 2) | ecosystem: Environmental > Aquatic > Deep subsurface > Groundwater >...
CAAGCGGGAAGATGTTGCCGATCTCTATTGACTTCGCCTCGCGCATGTAAGTCTTGTCTAAGCCCAGTGTGTCGAGCGTTTCGTCGTTGTATACCTCTTTGTTGACTGCAATATGCCGGCGCTCGTCTATATATATAGTGTCTTCGCCGGCATCCGACAAGGTTTGGAACTCATCGCTAAACTTGCTGAACGAACCGCCAGACGCAAAAGTGCGGAAGGTTTTGTCTCCTATACCAAGTTTGTTAAAAATCCGCAGGTACGCCTCCGCACACTTCTCGTAAAACTCGCGGAATTCCGCCTCGGTTTTGCTGAAGGAGTATAGGTCCTTCATTATAAACTCGCGGGTGCGCATGATGCCGCTCTTTGCACGAAGCTCGTTGCGGAACTTGGTTTGGAACTGGTAAACATATCGCGGCAGGTCTTTGTAAGAAGAGATGTGCTGTGTTAGAAGCCGCGTCAACGGCTCTTCGTGCGTGTTGGCAAAACCCACTTCCCCGCCCGCCTTAAGCTCCGACTTAAACCATATGTCCACTACCTCCTCGCTCCACCTGCCGGAGACCTTCCACACCTCGGGCTCTTGGAGTGCGGTCATCGAGATTTCCTGCCCGCCGATGGCGTTTATCTCACCGCGAATTACCGCCATTATGTTGTTAAGTACCCTAAGTCCAAGCGGCAAAAAAGTGTATGCCCCGGCCATTTCTTTGTGGATGTATCCGGCGCGTATCAGTAGCTGTGCGTTTTTAGAAACCTCGTCTTTTGGCGCCTCGCGGCGCGTCTTTGTAAAAAGTTCGGATTGGCGCATATGAGAGCCATTGTACGGCGAAATGTCAGACGAAGCAAAAATGGAAAACTATCCTATGAGGCGGGTAATATCGTGGAAGGACACCAGCATCATAAGAGCTATAAGCAGAGCGAAGCCGCCAACGGTAAACCACAAGGTTAACCGATGTGGCAGTGGGCGGCGTACCACGCTTTCTATAAGTATAAAAAATAGCCGGCCGCCGTCGAGCCCCGGTATCGGTAAAATATTTAAGAGCGCGAGGTTGATCGAAATGAGTGCGGTTAATGTTACTGCCGCGGCAAACCCGTTTGCAACCGCGCGACTTCCTATGCCGGCTATCCCGATTGGCCCAGCAATGTCGGCAAAGTCCCCCGCTCCGCTGAATAGCCCAGAAAAAAATTGTATCAAACCTTCCGCCGTGGCGAGAGTCATACGGTATGTCAAGATACCGCCCTCAAGTAGTGCCATGTATGGCGGCAAGATAAGCGTGCCGACATCGTCGAGATTGATGCCCACCGCTTTGCGTCCGGTCACCAGCCCCACTTCTGCTTTTGCTAAAAAGTGCTCCTTTGCGCCGTCGCGCAGTACTGTAAATATGATGCTTTCTTCCTGATGCTCTGCTATAAACGCCTGCACATCGGCCGATGAGGCACCTTGTTGGAGTGTCGCGGTACCGGTGTCGATATTTTCAACTACATCACCTGGCAAAAGCCCGGCCATTTTTGCCGGCGAGTCCGGCAAAACTCCCACAATGGTAGCGTGTACATCGCTGACAATGCCAAACCCGACATGCTCCGCCGATGTCGGCAGTCCTGCCATGTAACCCGCGGAAAGCACTAACCAGGCAAATAATATATTCATCACGATTCCTGCCGCGATGACTGCAGCTTGTTTGGGCCTGGACTTGCTTGAAAACGCGCGCGGGTTGCTTCCCGCCTCATCTTTACGTTCGCCAAAAATGCGCACAAAACCTCCAAAAAACAGCAGGTTTATAGAGTAGCGGGTTTCGCCCCACTGAAGCGAGAGCAGGCGCGGCGGGAAGCCGATTCCGAACTCCTCCACCTTTATGCCAAAAAGTTTTGCCGCAAAAAGGTGCCCGAATTCGTGCACGATTATAAGCCCGGTCAATATGAGGATAAATATCAGAAGCGACATAGAGTGCTAGGCGGTTATCTCCTTTTCCTTGCGCGCTAGCGCCTCGTCAAACGACTTGTTGGCCGCGTCGACGCGTTTTTGCATCTCGTCTTTAGCGCGGAACTTGTCGTCTTCTGCCATTTTTTTGTCTTTTTCCTGCTTTTGGATGTCGCTCCATACTTCGTCACGCGCTATGCGCAGTTGCGTGCGCGTCTCCTCAACCTTTTCTTTTGCAAGCTTCAGCAGCATAGTGCGGCGCTCGGAGGTAAGCTCGGGGAAAAAGACCCGAACCCCCTTTTCATCACTGCCGACCGAGAGCCCCAAGTTTGCCACGGTGATGGCCTTTTCTATCTCTTTTGTAAGGTTGTGGTCCCACGGAGTTATGCGCAGTGTTCGCGCATCTTCTACAGAAATGGTCGCGACTTGCGGCAAGGTCATCCGCGAGCCAAAAGACTCAACGGTAACGCCGTCGAGTATGGCCGGAGTGGCGCGTCCGGTGCGCACGCCCGCGAGCTCTTTGCCGAGCCGCTCGACTATATCTGCAACACGCTTTCCAAATGGTTTAAAGTCGTAGGTCATCGCTTTGCTTTTAGTATATCAAACTCTAAATTTTTTTGCCGCCTTTGGATATATCTTTACCAGAGGGTCCTTTCCTGTGTCGTATTGCCTGGCGGGTGCGAGATATCGGCCATAGTGGATAACAAGGTGGGTAAAGGCCCCCCACTCGCCTTGGGGCAATAGCCGCATTAAGTCTTTTTCTATCTTGACAGGGTCGCGGTGGGTTGAAAGGTCATAGCGCGTACAAAAACGTATAACGTGCGTGTCGACCGTCACCCCTGCCGTGATTCCGTACGCCTCTCTTAAAACAACTGTTGCGGTTTTGCGCGCAACTCCTGGGAGGGTGAGCATCTCTTCCATGGTTTTTGGCACTATGCCTCCAAATTTATTTTTAACTATCTTTGCGGAGGCCAAAATATTTTTTGTCTTGTTGCGATAAAAGCCGCTAGATTTGATGTCTTTTTCAAACACGAGCGGCTGTGCCCGCACGTACGCTTCGAGTGTTTTATATTTTTTAAACAGCTTTGCGGTAATTTTGTTGACCATCTTGTCTGTACACCGGGCAGACAACTGCACCGCCACCAAAAGCTCCCATGGTGTATGGTAGTTAAGTTCTATCCCAGCATTGGGAAAAAGCTTTTTAAGCGCGCGATTGAGTCTTTGTATCCGCACCTTTCTTTCTTTAAACTGTTTGGGAGTCATTGCCCTGCACTATAACAAAAAGCAAAGCCCCGCGTCCGAAGACGCGGGGTATTTTCTACTATCGCGGACTCACAAAAACAAGAGAGTCTTTAGGCCTAAAAACAGCAACTCTGGGGTCCACACAAAACCATTGGATCCAGAGCTCCCCTCTGGTGCCATATTTCAATAACACAAAGACCACTTCCATCTGACCTCCGGCCCTGGAGGCTTCGAGAATAATAGTCTCCATTGCAATCCATAGGAATCTATCAGGATGTCCTTGTTTTGTGTAGATGAGTCTTAGAGCTGGTGCGACTTCCGCCGGACAAAGCCTTAGCCCCACCTCCACACCCTTGGCGCAGAAGTCTTTGTAGCTCGTAGGGCTATTAAGGCCGAGCTCTTTTGCCATTACCTTCACGAGATCAACGCTTGTTACTTCTTGCAAACAAGAAATATCGTCTAGGGGATGATACGGCCGTGGTTGGCCTAAGTCGGAGGCAAGGGAGGCACTTAAAACATCAATGAAAAAACCTTTCTCCTCAAGTCTTTTACGATATTCGACGGCATTTTTGCAAACACCAAGCTTTACCGTCTTCCAGACTGGAAAAGAACGTTCTGTCGACATTTTTAGCTCCTTTCAGAAGATCTAATGATTACCAAAATTATAATACTACTATTGTAGATGTATGTCAATTATTTTGATATATCATAATGTCATAAAAATCTGTAAATAATACAAACACCTAAGAAAGAAGGTACGTTGGTACTAGAGTTGTGGGAGTGTAAACGCCAAATGTTCCAGCAGCATTTTGTAGGAGGGGGCGCGGTCGTTTGTGTATCCGCGTATTTTTGCAATATCTTCAAGGCCCTCTTGCACTCTGCCTCCCTCTTTTGCAAGCCTCGGGTAGAGTTCCGCTTCCAGCGCGTCTAAAAATGCGCTCACCCTTTCACGCAGTGCCTCGTCATCTTTGAGCAGTTTGGTTATTTCCGCACTGCGAGCCGCCTGCGGACTTTTTAAAAACTTTTTTGCCTGTGCAGTAACAAAGTTGGACTTCGTAAGTCCAACTTTGGGGTACGGGAGCATGCGCGAGCGCAGTGTCGGGATAACCATGCCGTGCGGAGCCAACAAAACAAATATGGTCCCCCGTTGCGGCTCTTCAAATAATTTTAAGAGTGCCTGCTGAGCTTCTGTTGTCATGGCGGAAACACCTACCACAAAGAGCGCCCGTCCAGTGGCCGACTTAAGAGCTGCTGCTTGCCTGAGAGAGCGCGCTTCGGCAATGCCAAACGTCTCTTCTCTAACCACGCGCACTTCCTGGTTGCCATGCCCTGTAAAAGTAAAGCGCGTGCGTGCGTCTTCTACTAGCCCTGCAAGGTTTGAAAGCGGCCCTTCAAAAAGGTAGGCGTGATGCTCCAGCATATATTATCGCTTCGCTATGATTGCTTTTTTGTAAGAGTCGAGGTGCTCGAGTGCCACCCCCGTGCCACGCGCCACGCAAAACAGCGCGTCGTCTGCCAGCTGTGCCTTGACTCCAACGCGCCTCAAGACAAGCTCGGGAAAGTTGCGCAGCTGTGAGGTGCCGCCTGTCATGGTGATGCCGCGGTCTATGATGTCTGCGGCAAGCTCCGGCGGCGTCTCTTGCAGGACGTTGCGTATTGCTTTTATAATTTCACGCAACTCCTTGCCCATGGCGCGCACCACGTCGTTGGTCTTCAATTCAAACTGGCGCGGGAGCCCCGAGACAAAGTCGCGGCCGCGCACTTGCATGGCCAGCTCGTCCTCCACCGGCACTGCGGAGCCGATTTCTATTTTTATCCGCTCGGCGGTTTTTTCCCCGATGCCGAGGTTATAGGTTTTCTTTACAAAGTCGGCTATCGCGTGGTCGAGCCGGTCGCCCGCGCACTTAACCGATGTGGAAGCGACGATGCCTCCCAAGGAAATTACGGCCACGTCGGTGGTGCCGCCTCCGATGTCGACCACCATGTTACCGTGCGCCTCTTGTATGGGGATCCCGGCGCCAATGGCTGCGAGTATCGGCTCTTTTACCACATAAGCGGCGCGCGCTCCGGCGCGTATAGTCGCCTCTACCACCGCGCGCCTCTCGGTGGAGGTCACCCCGGCGGGGACAGAAACCATCACCTCGGGGCGAAAGAGTTGGAAACGCCCCATTGCCTTACGTATAAAGTATCGCAGCATCGCTTGTGTTACCCGGTAGTCGGCAATGACGCCGTCTTTAAGCGGCCTGTAGGCGACAATCTCCTCCGGTGTGCGTCCTATCATCTCCTTCGCTTCGGCCCCGACCGCCAGGATACGTTTGTCGATGTCGGAAATGGCCACCACGGATGGCTCGTTTAAAATAACCCCCCTCCCGGGAGCAAACACCAAAGTGTTGGCTGTGCCAAGGTCAATCCCGAGTTTTGGGTTAAAGAAAGACATAAAGAGTGCTGATATGGTACGCTATTTGGACTATGCAGACAACGCTCAATTTTAATATTGATGGCGGGAGGAAGTTGCACGGGACCATCGACATAAACTCCTCCAAAAACGGCGCGGTGGCGCTTTTGTGCGCATCGTTAATCAACCGTGGCACCACAACGCTAACCCGCGTGCCAAAGATAGAAGAGGTTAACCGGCTTATAGAGGTACTGCGCTCTATCGGGGTTGGCGTTGTCTGGCATGGTAGCACCGTTACCATCACCCAGCCAAAAAAGTTTACGCTTAGCAAGATAGACCGCGTGGCCGCAGAGAAAACCCGCAGTATTTTAATGTTTACAGGGGCCCTGGTCCACTCGCTCGCCTCATTCTCTCTGCCGCAGGCAGGAGGTTGCAAACTTGGCTCTCGCACGGTGCGCCCTCACCTCTTTGCGCTACAAAAATTTGGTGTGGATATAAAAACCACCAAAGGCCTGTGGCAGGTCACGCGCTCGCGACTACTCCACGCTGTGGTCGTTATGTACGAGTCCGGCGACACAGCCACCATCAATGCTATTTTGTGTGCCGCCGGAATACCCGGAAAAAGCGTCATCAAGTATGCCTCGGCAAACTACCAAGTGCAGGAGGTGTGTTTTTTCCTCCAAAAACTCGGCATAAAAATAGATGGGGTGGGTGCTACGACGCTTGTGGTCCATGGCAAAAAAGTAATCAAAAAAAACGTCACATATTCGGTGAGCGAGGATCCTACGGATGCGATGTTTTTTCTTGCGGCGGCAATTGTAACCAATTCATCCATCACCATACGCCGCTGCCCGATAGATTTTATTGAGCTGGAGCTTTTGGTGTTGGAAAAAATGGGCTTCCGCTACCATATATTGCGGCGCTACAAAGGCCGCGGAGGGCACGTAAATTTGGTCGATATAAAAACATTCCACAGCTCGCTTATTGCGGCTCCGGAAAAAATTGCCGCACGCCCTTACCCCGGGCTCAATATGGACAATCTGCCGTTTTTTGCGGTTATCGCCACCCAGGCGCGCGGCACCACTCTGGTGCACGACTGGGTGTACGAAAAGCGCGCGCTATACTTTACCGAGCTCGACAAGCTTGGCGCTACGACACTTTTGGCCGACCCTCACCGCATCTACATTACCGGCAAAACGCCGCTAAAACCCGCCGACCTGGTGTGCCCTCCTGCGCTTAGGCCAGCAACCATCTTGCTTATAGCGATGCTCGCTGCGCCCGGCCGCTCGACCCTGCGCAACGTTTATAGCATCAATCGCGGGTACGAGGGCCTGGCTTTGAAGCTTTCTTCTTTGGGGGCGCGGGTGGAGCTGGTTGAGGAGTCTCATCCATAGGCCTCGCCCGTAGGACGGGCACGGCCGAGGGGCTACGACCGAGGGTCTCACCCATAGGGCTCGCCCGTAGGACGGGCACGGCCGAGGGGCTACGACCGAGGGCATGTTTCTTAGGATTTACTTCCCACCAAAATTTTTTAGAAAAATTGCCCGCCTGGTCGCATACGCTTTTTAAATAGTAGAGGTCTTTGGTAGGGATAGCTTGGAGTATGCGCCCCATGCGCGGCATGGTTAATGGCGAGATGCCGTCCTGCGCGCGTGAGCGGTTGAGCGCTTGAAGAAAATATTGCATGAGCTCGCCGCGCTCGGTGGCGCGTTCTTTTTTGCCGGTAATCGCCTTGATGTGCTCCTTGATGTGCTCCACCGCTCTATTGTACCCCTACACCACCGGCTGGGCTGGACTGCCGGCAGGAATGTTGACAAAAAATGGGTAAGCGTGTAGTATATTTAGTAGTTGTAAGTTTTCTTTCGGGTGTGTCTTGGGCGTCCTCCCCACTCTCCTAAGGCCACTCGAAATCCGGAGTCCTGCCCGCCCAATTGCAGGACTCCGGTCAAAACCGGCGCGACGTCGTTACCCGCTGCGTCACGCTGGTGAATGGCCGGTTCGTCTCTACCCCGGACGAACCGGCCTATTTTTTTATATAAAAATATTTTAGTATAAAGAGCGTGGATTCTTTAAAAGACCCTATAATACAAAACGGTGATGCCGTACTGCGACAAACCGCCTCCCTCATTGCAAAAAAGGACGTTGCCTCGCGCGCCGTGCGGGGGCTTATTGCCCGGATGAAGAAGGTGCTCGTTAAAGAGCCACACGGTGTGGGGCTCGCGGCCTGTCAGCTGGGGGTTTCTATCCAGATGTTTATTATCTCCGGCCGCGCATTTGCCGACGACCGCAAAAACAGAGAGCAAGAAAAAAAGATTCCACCCGACCTGGTGGTGATAAACCCCGTGCTGGTGCGCAGCTCTAAAAAACAAAAAGAGATGCAGGAGGGGTGCCTCTCCGTGCGCGGCAAGTACGGCTCCGTAGTACGGCACGAAAGGGTTACAATACGCGCGCTAGACGAAAGAGGAAAGCCGTTTGTTTACAACGCTTCTGGCCTTCCTGCGCATGTTATCCAACACGAGCTCGACCACCTAAAGGGCCAACTGTTTATCGACAAAACAAAAACTCTAGAAGAGTGGGAGGAAGACGGCCATGAGTAAACCCATGCCGCGATTTGCCTTTTTTGGGACGCCGCAGTTCGCAGTGCACACACTTAATGCACTTGAGGCGCATTGGTTCTTGCCTGCGCTTGTGGTAACCGCGCCAGACAAGCCGGCCGGCCGCGGTTTAAAACTCCAACCATCTCCCGCAAAAGTATGGGCCAAGGAGCACGACATTGATATACTCGAGCCCTTGAGTCTTAGAGAGGAGTCGTTCGTAGCCGAGCTTGGCAATACCGACTGGGATGTGTTTGTGGTTGCTGCTTATTCCAAACTCATCCCAAAAAATATTCTTGCTATGCCGCGCAAGGGCTCGCTCAACATACACCCATCGCTTTTGCCGAAGTTCCGCGGGCCCTCTCCGGCCGGCTCCGCCATCTTGGCGGACGAGCGCGCTACCGGCGTCTCCGTAATGCTGATGAGCGAAAAGATGGACGCAGGGCCGATAGTAGCCCAGGCCCGCATAGAGCTTGAGGAAGGCGCTGGCGGATGGCCTCCCACGAGCTCTTTTTTGGAAGAGCTCTTGGCGACCGAAGGTGGTAACCTACTCGCAGAAATTTTGCCAAAGTGGCTAGCAGGTACCATTACTCCGGAGCCGCAGGAGGAAAGCAAAGCAACCTACACGCACAAATTTAAAGACCAAGATGCACTTGTTGACCTCATGGGCGATGCGCGCACAAATTTGTTAAAAATCCGTGCGTTCGACCAAAGCCCGCGAGCGCACTTTTTTACGCAAGGTGGCAAACGAGTGGTTATCACCGATGCTGAAATAAAAGACGGCGCACTTGAAGTCCTCAAGGTAATACCCGAGGGAAAGAGGGAGATGTTGTATGAAGTGTTTGCCAAACAAGAAGAATCACAGGGGTGAAGGATGCGGAGCAAAACAAGCTTTGCCGGAGGGTGCGCAGGGCGACGGCCCGAGGAACTAGGCAAATTTTTAGCAAAAAAATTTGCCGCCCTCCGGCAAAGTTTGTTTTGTGTAGGATTAAAACCTATCGCGCAGGCCACGGATAAAGTCCTTTACCGTTGCGGCGCTTTTGCGCACCAGCGCCAAATTGCGCTTTTTGTTGCGGCGCACCACGCGTGTAAACTCCGCGGCGGCCAGGTCTATCGCCTCGTGCATGGAGTCGCCGCGCTCCTCCGCCCTGTAAGTCTCGCTACCGGCGGCCGCAGTAAACTCTGCGCGATTCTTTTTGCCGCGCTCGCCGCCCAAAAACTGCAACTCTACATCAACATGCGCGGTCGAATCACCCGACAAAAATTTGTCCGCTTGATAAAGTTTTGATTCCACATAGGTGCGTAGCTCTGGTGTAATAGTGACATCAGTGCCCTTAATGTTGTAGTTCATATCTCTTTTATATTATTACTACTGCTTCTTCTTATAAGTTCCAGTCAGCCAAGTATACAGAAGAAAAGAGAGGGTTTTGAAATAATGTAATTACAGCACAAATATGCTCAACAACCCGTCGAGGAATGTCTGTACCGACGAGGATATTGTTGCTATAAGTGTGTTTCCACCGCCTGGCACTTCCTCATGTGGCCACTCTTCCTGAGCGATAGTGTTAGTACTTGGTTCTGGCATATCGAGGAGGTCTTTGACTAGCCGTACGTAACTTGCAGGGCTTGTAGTGCTGCAATCGGTTTGCACCGCTCCATTGCGCCAGAGAAACACCCCGCCCAACTTGTTGTTCAGTATAAACTGCCGTGTGTCGTACATGAGGTTTTCGTCGTCACTCATGTCGGCGATAATAAACATTTTCTTTTTCTGCCCCGAGGTTGGAGTGCCGTTTGCCACGAGCTGCATCTGCGCGTTGAGACGGTTGGCGACGGTGTCAGTGCGATTGTTGCATTGTGACCCCCCAGGGAATAAAAACAACGATACATAGTTGAACTTGTTAAGTAGCAACGGACCTAGAGTACTAACCCCCGACATCATGTTACCCCACGCACCCCACAAGTTAACCATAATGGTCAGTTGCGTCTTAGGGCTTAGTGTGTTTATGGCTCCTGTATAATTGTTGAAGAAATTGCTGGTCTGTGTCGTGGTACGACTGTCTTGCACCTCCCAATCAAGCCAGATGCCGGCAATGTAGGTGGCGAGAGAACCGCTGAGAGATTCGGTGGGTATATAGCATGTGTCTCCTACCCACGGTTGCGTGCGGTTAACATTTTCGGTCAGGTAGGTGTCGAGGCGTTGTTGACTGCCTAGAAAAGCGATTTTTGACGAGGTGCTCTGTAGCAGTGCCGCCTGTGTTTGCATGTCGGAAACTGATGAAATGAGTGTAAGTTCGGCTGCGGAGAGGCGCTGTTGAGTTTGAGACTTCTGCTCGCCCAGGGCCGAGAGCGTTTGCGAGAGAGTACAAGTGTCTGCTTTGGTGAGAGAGGTAAAGAAGGCGCGGTAGATAGTCCCCTCTGCGTTTGTTGGATTACCCTCAAGGTTGGCGCCGGTACACAGAGTACTGTTGGTATCGGTTGGGTGGCATCTGTTGCCCCACACAGACCAAAACTTCTTCACCCCGCCTACGGTGTCGCCAAGTGTGCGTGTAAATTGCACTGCAGTTCTCGCAAAACCAATAGTGGCAGGATAGGTGTAGTTGGGATCATTTGCAGATTTAGGTATGTTGCTCTGGAATACAGCGAGTCCGTTGTTGGCCGGGGCTGAATACAGTGCAGTCTCATCCCAACAGTGTGGCAGGGCTGGTAGCCCAGGAATACCGTCGTCGTAGGCGGTAGCACCGTACGTACATTGGTTGATGATGTAGTTAAAAGTGGCCACTGCGGAACTCCCGTAGGTGTTGCAACCAAGCGCCTTAAGCACCCGGCCGATCGGCTGGCTTGCTGTGGTAGAACGATAGTACGCCACGTTCACCCCCCCTGCGTACGGAATGCCGCTCTGGCAGGTGGGGTCGGTACCGTCAAGCGTGTAGCGGATAGACCCGGCGCGAGCAGAAGCGAGAGCCACTACTTGGGTGTCGACAAAGGTGTCCGGCGCAGGGATGGCAG
>Ga0209210_1003257_pt1 | contig 11126 bp, 8 predicted proteins | sample RifGroA1_FD_183991 | JGI IMG/M metagenome (GOLD analysis project Ga0209210, IMG submission 183991) | Contaminated groundwater microbial communities from Rifle, Colorado, USA - Rifle Groundwater A1 (SPAdes) (version 2) | ecosystem: Environmental > Aquatic > Deep subsurface > Groundwater >...
TCCATTTAGTACACTTTCTTTAATGTCTGTTATTTGGCTTATTAAATCAGCTCCAGTTGCATCATTTATTCTTCCAGATTCTACTTTATCCTCAATTTTTTGTTGAAGCTCTTCTAAAAGAGACACTATGTATATTCTGCCTTTTTCAGATTTGTTAGAACGCTCATCGTTTAAATTACTATTAATAAAACCAGCTACTCTTTTAAAACATCTATCTTTTTCTCTACCTTCTTTTTCAAAACAATTATTAATTGCCCTATGCAATTTTCTACACTCTTCTTTTCTGTTAGTATTTAAATTTCTACAGGCTTCTGGAGTTTCATCTTTATTTTGTTCTTTCCAAGCTTGCACTATTTTTCTTGTTGCTATTTGCTTTATTTTAAGTCTACACTCTATTCTTTCTGTTCTGTTTTCTTTTTCTTCACAATCCTGAAGATGTGCACGTATTCTCTGAGCTAGTTCTGTTCCAAGTGTAACATTAGAAGACATGTTTCTTGCCTGCAATTGTTCTCTAATTTCATTTCCTGCTTCCCTGGCATTTGTATTATAATCTCCTAAATTTATTGCAAGCACTAAAGAAGTAGCTAATATTAGTATAAGTATTGAAACACCTATTTTTCTCATACAACATTAAGTTTTTTTAAGTATTTAAATTTTTATGATTTTTTAACAATAGGACCTTCAGAAGTGTCTGAAACTGAATATCCTAAAGAATTTATTTTATTTCTTAATTCATCTGATAATTTGAAATCTTTATTTTTTCTTGCCTGTTCTCTTTTTTCAATTAATGACTGAACTTCTTTAGGTATTTTTATATGTTCTTTAATTAAAAGATTTAAGGCAAAAACTTCATCCATTTTTCTTATAGTTTCTATTTTTCCTTTTGCTTTTTTATCTCTTAGAAGATTCCATAAAAGTTGTAGTGCTTTAACTGTGTTTAGATCATCATTTATTGCTTTTTGGAAATCTTCAATGTATTTCTTATTTTCATTTCCATCATCTTCTAGAGATTGACAGATATTTTTTAGTCTTTCATAAGCATTTCTTGCGGATTTTAACTTTTCAATTGAGAAGTCCAACTGTTTTCTGTAACTTGTTGTTAAACAAAAATATCTGTAGTCTAAAGCACTAAAACCTAAATTTTCCAATTCTGACAAAGTGTACAGTCCACCTTTACTTTTACTTATTTTTTCTCCTTTAAATGTTAAAAATGCTCCATGCATCCAGTAGTTTACAAATGGTTTGCCTGTTGCACATTCTGATTGAGCAATTTCATTTGTATGATGGACTGAGATATGATCTTCTCCACCTGTATGTATATCAAATCTATCTCCTAGGTATTTCATTGACATAGCAGAACACTCTATATGCCAGCCAGGAAATCCAATTCCCCATGGAGAGTCCCATTCTTGTTTCCTTACTCCTACTGGATTTGAAAATTTCCATAAGGCAAAGTCAGTTTTGCTTTTTTTATCTCCAAAAGATACTCTTTTTCCTGCTTGTAATCCTTTGATATTTAGTCTTGCTAATTTACCATAATTTTTAAATTTAGAGGTATCATAGTAAATTCCATCATTTGTTTTATATGTAAAACCTTTTTTCTCTAATTTTTTTATTAATTCAATCTGCTCTTTAATATTATCTGTTGCTTTACACCAGATATCTGGCTCAGCTATTCGCAATTTTTTAAAATCTTCTCTAAAAATTTTCCAGTAAAAATTAGCAATATCCTCCGCTTTTTTACCTTCCTTTGCAGCAGCCATTTCTATTTTATCTTCCCCAGTATCGGCGTCGCTTGTTAAATGTCCGACATCTGTAACATTAATTACATGTTTAACTTTATAATTATGATATAAGAAAACTTTTTTTAAAATATCAGCTAAAATATAAGATCTTAAATTTCCAATGTGTTGATACCAATAAACCGTTGGTCCGCAGGTGTATATCCCCACTTGTTTATCTTTAATTGGCTTGAATATTTCTTTTTTTCTCGTTAATGTGTTATATGGTTTTAGCATTTTATGTTCCCATCTTTGTTAAATTAATATTTTATTATTTTTCTAATAATATTTTCTCCATTTCAAAAATAAATTTTTTGGCTCTTGTTAAAGAAGTTTCAGCTTTGGTTTTCTTTATCGGTTCAGCCATTTCATACTGGAATCTTGATCTCTTAACCCTCTCAAAATCAAAACTTTCAATTAGCTCATCTGCTTTAATGCCGGCTAGTTCTAATGCTTCTTCTTTAGCTGCTTCAAAATCTTCTAATAAACTTTCCTTTAATTTTTTTCTGACATAAACTATTAATGTATCGCTCGTAACTTTATGAGCTATTTTCTCACCAATTTTATAACTCATCTTATAAATAACAGCATTAGCAATATAAAACATTGAATAATAAGAACAGACAACTGTCCAAAGCCAAGATAAACTATTTTTTGATAACAAATCAGCAACCTTTAAACTCTCCTCTGAATTTTTTTTAAATGTATTAAATATATCATCATTATGCTCTTTAATCTTTTTTAATAAACCTTCTTCTAAATACCTCTTAACATTATTTTCTGCTTCCTTTATTCTTTTTTTATCTAGCATCTTCTAATAACCTGTAATAATCTTCTATTCCGATTAAGATTATATTCTTTTTGATTGCTTCTGAAACAACACTAAATTCTTTACTTTTTGCCATATTTAAAAATTCTCTAGGTGAGATATTGGTTAAATGTATTTTTAAAGGCATTAAAGAGATTGTTTGTTCTATTTCCATCCCCCCTTCACCCAGAATCAATAAATCAATATCCGAATGCCTATTGTATTTTTTAACACGAGACCCAAATAATAAAGCAATAAAAGGAAATTTGAGTTTGTTTAATTTTGAATACAAAATTTTAAAATCTTTATTTTTTAATAATTTTTCCCTTCTTTCATGTTCTACCTTAAAAACTAATGGATTAAATTTTTTATTAAATGAGCAGTTGATAGCATTACCAAATTTTTCGGGTTTTATAATTCCTTCTTTTTCTAATTTTATTATTGCATTGTGAGCCGATTTATAATTTATCTTTCTTAGAATAGATAATTTTCTAATGCTAAACTTTTCTTCTTGATTTTCTATCAAAATTTTTAATATTTTTTCAATCTCATTAGCCATTTTTAACCATAATACTATGGTTTATTGTCATATATAAAGATTTCTTTTTTTTCTCTCGCGAATGTGTTATAGAGTTTTAGCATTTTGATTATTATTAAGTTTAATTAAGTAGTATATTACAATGATATATAATAATGTTGCTGATATTGCCATTACACTAAAAGATAGCTGCAAGGATTTGTCTGCAACTCTTCCTATAAGCGGGGGAATGATGAGGAATACCACATTTTTTAACTGGTTTTTTATTGATAAAACCGTTGATCTTTTATCCGAGGAAATATGCCTGTTAATGTAATCGCTGAATACAGGGCCTGAAAAACCAAGTGCAATATTTAATAGATAAGCAAAGATGAATGCCCAGTAAAATGAATAAAATGACATTAAGCCGTATCCTAAAACAATTAACAATGCAATTAAAACTATAGATGTTTTAAATTTTAGTTTTCTTTCAATAACATAAGCATACCTTGAAGATAATGATTCAATTATTTTTGATCCTACAAGAACCAGTCCAATTAATGCGACGGGGATTCCAATAAACTCATAATACTGCTGGATTAAGAAAAAACTAATTACAATAGCAGACACGGTTATGATGCTAAATAAAGAGAGCATTAGTAATTTTTTATTTTTACGAAAAATCTTAAAACTTGCAAAGGTATGTTCAAGCAGGTTTTTATTTATCTTGGCTCTTTCTGGTTCTTTGAAAAATAAAACAATGAAAATGTTCAATGAAGTAATTATTGCGGTTAATAAATAAGGGAGTTTGTTATTTATGGTAAATAAAAATCCACCAAGGGCCATACTCATGATTATTGCCAGGTTCCCGAAAAAAATAATTTTACCTAAAATTTTCTTAAACCTATTTTTTTCCTTTAGGTTTAATAAAGTATCATATAGAAATGCCTCTCCTGTTCCGGAACTGAATGATGATGATATGCCCATAATTAGATAAGCTATGGCAAATTGCCAGTAATTGTCTCCAAAAGCGAATATAAAAAACATAACGATAGTAATGCAGAGGATATAAGCAAGGTTTTTTTCCTTCCAATTCAATCTGAAAAAATTCCTGTCGGTATCTCAAACAATATTGTAGAAACTGCATAAATTGATAAAAATGAAAGGATCTGTGCTTGGCTTAAAGAAAAACTCTGGAAAAATAAAGCAAAAACAGGGCCATAAAATTGCACGCCCCCAATAAAGCTAAAGATATAATATAAAGTAATGTTCAATTTTAAATTCTTTGTAATCATAAAATTAAAGAATTAAAAGTTATTTAAAAACTTAACTGACGATAACCGTGATATCTCTTCTTATTGAATATGTGCTTTGTTCTATTCCACCGCCATTTAAACTAAATTCGCATCCAAAAGCACCAATAGATTCTCTTCCTGTTTCAACTCTTAAATTAAATCTATCTTCTGCACCAGTGTTTAGGGGCGTTCTAACATTTTTTGTAGTCGTGTCATCATTAAAAACACACTTTACACCTTTATTTAAGGCCTCTTGCTGGGTTGTTACTTTGGCAACAATACCAGAATAACTATTTTGTTCAACATTCCTTATTAAAATAGTAAATCCGGAATAATCTCCGGCCTTAACCCTAACTGTTTCTGGAGATATTGTAAGAAATTCATTTATATTTCCTCCCAAGGCATCTAATTCTCTGTTAGCATTTTCAAAAGCTGTTTGACTTAAATCTGTTGTTTGTGTAAAAATATTTCTAACAAATAACAATCCAAGCGTTAACAAAGTAACCCCAATAACTATGATAATGATTGTATTCACAGAAAGCTCTAAAGCCCCTTTTTTACCGTTTCTCATATTATTATTATAAATTGCTTTTATTTAAAGTTAACGATTAGTGGCTCTGGTGCAATCCTATTTTTAATAAGACGATAAAATTAAAGTATACTTAAATCTTTTACGTCGGGAATTAATGAGGAACGCACCAGAGCTCGATTACTTTGAAAATGATATGGGCCCGGGGAGATTTGAACTCCCGATACTACGGTCTTCAGCCGTATGCTCTCTTACCCAAAGACCTTTCTTTTCCAGGCTGAGCTACGGACCCGTAAAGTTTGTTAAATAGACTTACTTTTTAAACTTTATTAAAAATATTTATATACAGCAACAAAAACTTAATTTTATGCAATTACCGCAGGAATATAACATTAAAGAAAATGAATTAAAATGGCAGAAATACTGGGAAAAAGAAAAAATTTACAGGTTTGATGAAAATTCTAATAAGGGAATTTTTTCAATAGATACCCCTCCGCCAACACTTTCTGGCAAGATGCATATCGGGCACGCTTTTAGTTATTCTCATACCGATTTTATTGCTCGTTACAAGAGGATGAATAATTATAATGTTTTTTATCCTTTTGGAACCGACGATAATGGACTTCCGACAGAAAGGCTTGTAGAAAAAACAAAGGGTGTCAAGTCAAAGAACTTACCAAGGAATGTTTTTATTGATTTATGCATGGATTTTTTGAAAGAAGAACTTCCAAAATTTATACAAAATTGGAAAAATATTGGATTAAGCTCAGATTTTAATATATACTATTCTACGATAAATTCACACTCTAGGAAGATTAGTCAATGGAGTTTTATTGATTTATATAAGAAAGGAAGGGCATATAGAAAAGATGCTCCGGCAATGTGGTGCCCCGAATGTAAAACAGGGGTCGCACAGGTTGAAGTGAAAGACAAAGAATTAGACAGTACTTTTAACTGGATTGTTTTTAAAGTCGGAAAAGAGAATTTGGAAATTGCAACGACAAGACCAGAATTATTGCCAGCATGCGTTTCTTTATTTTATAACCCAAATGATCCCCGATTTAAAAAATACAAGGGAAAGAAAGCAAGAGTTCCGTTATTTGATTTTGAAGTTCCAATCATGGAAGATTCTAAGGTGGATCCTAAAAAAGGCTCAGGAATCCTTATGTGCTGCACATTTGGGGATCAGTCTGATATGGAATGGCAAAGGCAATATGACCTGCAAATAAAAGAAGCAATTTCTCCTGAAGGAGTTATGACTAAGATTTCCGGCGAGTATAATGGAATGAATATTATTGCTGCAAGAAAAGCAATTTTAGAAGATTTAAGGAAAAATAACTTATTGGTAAAACAAGAAAAGATCACACATTTTGTCAATGTTCACGAACGTTGTAATACAGAAATAGAGTTTGTTAAAAGCAAACAATGGTTTATCAAGTATTTAGATCTAAAAAAAGATTTTTTGAAGTGGGGGAACAACTTAAAATGGTATCCCGAATTCATGAAAGCGCGCTATGATAATTGGGTTAAAGGTTTGCGATGGGATTGGCTAATCTCGAATCAGAGATATTTCGGGGTTCCTATTCCGGTTTGGTATTGTAAAAAATGCAATGAAGAAATCCTCGCTGATGAAGAAGACTTGCCGGTAGATCCTTTAAAAGACAAACCAAATAAAAAATGCAAATGCGGTGGCAATGATTTTTATCCAGAAAAAGATGTTATTAATACATGGTTTACAAGTTCAATGACGCCGCAACTTGCTATAAAATTGATGCCAAAAGGAATCCAAAAAAATTTATTTCCAATGTCCTTAAGAGCCCAGGCAAGTGAAATTATTACCTTCTGGCTTTTTAATACTGTTTTTAAAAGCAACACACATTTTGGAAAGAATCCCTGGAAAGATGTGATGATTTCTGGATTTGTTACCCTAGAAGGCGAAAAAATGAGCAAGAGTAAAGGTAATATTATTGAACCACAGGACGTCTTGAATAGATATGGTGCAGATGCATTAAGATTTTGGTCGTCTAGTTCGAAACTTGGGGATGATACCAATTACCAAGAAAAAGATTTAATTACTGGGAAAAGAACGATTATAAAATTATTTAATGCAAGCAAATTAATCTTAATGAATTTAGAGGGTTATAAAAATGAAGTTCCGGAAAAATTAGATTTGGTTGATTCTTGGCTATTGTCAAAATTAAATAATGTCATAAAAATTTGTACAGAATCATTTGAAAAATATGAATACAGCAAGGCAAAAATGGAAGCCGATAACTTTTTCTGGAATATTTTTTGCGATTACTATCTGGAAATTGTTAAAGACAGATTATACAATTCCGATATCAGGGGAAAAAGTGCAAAAATTTCCGCACAATTCACTTTAAATTACTCATTATCAACCATGTTAAAATTATTTGCTCCTATAATGCCCCACATTACAGAAGAGATTTATCATTATTATTACGCGAGAATAGAAAAATTAAGAAGCATTCATCTAAGCTCATGGCCAAAATACAAAAAAGAATTTCTTAATAAAAAAGCAGAAAAAATCGGGGATGAATTAATAAACTTTATAATGCAGGTTAGACAATTTAAATCGAAAAACAATAAGTCTTTAAAAGAACCTATTAACATTAAATTACCAAAATCCAAACATCAAGAATTAAAGCATGTTCTGGTTGATTTTAAAGCTGTTACAAATGCCAAAAATATTGGCTTCGGGGATAAATTTGAAATAACATTCTAAAATGGAAACAAAAAAAAGACAAAAACTGAAACGTTTTATTAAAGAACTGGAACAGATAAGGGGAAGACACACCGAACTGGTTTCTGTTTACGTTCCCGCTGATTACGATATGATAAAAATTATCCAGCATTTGCAGCAAGAGCAGGGAACAGCTGAAAACATCAAGGATAAAACAACAAGGTTGCATGTTATTGATAGTTTAGAGAAAGCAATAAGGCATTTACGTCTTTATAAAAAAACCCCTGAAAATGGATTGGCCGTATTCGCAGGCAACATCGGGGCGCAGGAAGGTAAGACGGATTTAAAAGTCTGGAGCATAGAACCACCAGACCCCATAGCCACAAGATTGTACAGATGTGATCAGACATTTGTTATTGACATTTTAAAAGAACAGTTAGAAGTTAAGGATTATTATGGATTAGTTGTCATGGATAATAGAGAAGCAACAATAGGAATATTAAAAGGAACTCTAATTCAGGAATTAAATAATATGACTTCGGGCGTCCCTGGAAAAATAAAAGCTGGCGGACAATGTGAATCCTTCGGAACTTTGGTTCAATTATCTTCTGGAGAAATAGTCAAAATTGAGAATATGCACAATCCCCATATTGTAAAAAGTGCAACTCTTAATTCACTATCTTTAGACGATTCCCCTGTAATAGACAAATGGTTCGTCGATAAGAAACAAATTTATAAGATAACCACCCGTCATCCTAAATTAATAAATGAATGTTCTAAAGATCATATTTTTTATGTTTTTGAAAATCAGAAATTTAAAGAAAAATCAGCGGACGAATTAAAAGTCGGAGATTGCTTGATAATGCCAGAAAGGATCAACGTTAAAGGCAAGTTACAAAAATTCAATGTAGAAAAATATTATAACTCTTTCTTAATCAATAGAGAAGGAAGGAATTTATTAATTAAAAAGAGGAAAAATCTAAAACTTTTGCAAAGAGAATTAGCTAAAAAATTAGGCTTGACACAAACCACAATTTCTTATTATGAAATAGCAAGGTTAAATCCAAGTAAAGAAGAAATGAGTAAAATTTGTAACTTTTTTAGTCTAGATCTCAATAAATACCTAAAAAATTACACAAAACCGTTTTTTTATAAGGGTGTTGCGGTAAAATTACCAAATAAATTAGATAAAGATTTAGCCCAGTTTTTAGGTTATTTTGCTGGGGACGGTAATTCTGAAGAAGATAGAATAACCTTTTCTGAACAAAATAAACAAGTGGCTTTATACTATAAAAATAAATTTGGAAAATTTTTTAATTTAAATCCAAGGTATAGATTTAGGGAAAAAAAGAATTATCATCAAATTCGATTTATAAGCAGACCTTTAGTTAGATTTATTAAAGAGGAATTTCCAGAGATTAAAGATAAAAATAATCCCGAAATACCCCAAAAAATATTGATATCAAAAGATGATGTTGTTGCGGGATTTCTAAGAGGGATATTTGATGCTGAGGGTCATGCTTCCCTATCTAATGGCGAAATTGGTATTGGTTCAATTAATAAGACATTAATTGGGCAGATTCATCTTTTATTGATGAGGTTTTCTATAATCTCCTCATTTACAGAATGGGATAATCGACAGAATCCATATTCCAAAAAACCAATATTTAAACTGAAAATTTCAGAAAAAGAGTCAATCTCAAATTTTATTAAATTTATTGGTTTTTCTTCTGATAAAAAAGCTAAGAAATTAAAAAAATTATTAGAAAATAAGAAGGGCAGAAGTAATGTCAGACAAATTTTACCAGTAGGGCTAAAAATAAAAGAAGCCTTAAACAACTATAAAATTAGGTTAGATTCTTTAAGGACATCTAATTTCCTTAATAATCAAGGGATGATTAGCAAAGCTGTTTTCAAAAATAGAATCCTCAATAAGATTAGAGTTAGAGATAAAGAATTATATAATCAACTAAAGAAATTTTATGAGTCAAATTTATTACCCGTTAAAATAAGTAAAATAGAGATTATAAACAAACCATTAAAAATGGTTGATATATCTATAAAAAACCAAAACTTTATTGCCAACGGCTTAATTGTACATAATTCACAACAACGTTTCGCCCGTTTAAGAGAAGGAGCAGCCCATGACTTTTATCAAAGAATCGCAGAATATGTAAACAAGGAATTTTATAATAAACCTGAAATTAAAGGCATAATCCTCGGGGGGCCGGGACCAACAAAATACACCTTTCTTGACGGAGATTATTTAAATAATGAAGTTAAGAAGAAGGTTGTTGGGGTTAAGGATTTAAGTTATACCGGAGAATTTGGATTGCATGAATTAGTTGACAAAAGCCACGATTTGTTAGCTAAAGAAGCTGTAACAGAAGAAAAAAACTTGCTCAACAGATTTTTTGTTATGCTTGCCAAAGAACCTGAAAAAACAACATATGGAAAAGATAGAACAAAAAAAGCCTTGGAATATGGTGCAGTTGATTTACTCTTATTATCCGAGGATTTAGATGACGAAACAACAGATGAATTAACGAATATAGCGGAGAAATTCAATACAAAAGTTGAAATTATCTCTATTGACACGAACGAGGGAAAGCAATTGAAAGAACTTGGCAGAATTGCCTCTATTTTAAGATTCGCCCTAAATCAATAAACTTTAAAAATTCTCTTAACCGTTTTATATCATGGAAGATATTAAGAATAAAGTAGAAGCAATATTATTCACAACAGGAAGATTCCTAAGTGTTGAGGACATCTCAAACCTGACTGGAATAGCCTCCCATGAGGATATAAAGAATATCTTGACTAATTTAATGCAGGAATACGGCTCAAGAAATTCTTCTCTGGAAATAATCCAGCAAGGCACGCAATATAAATTAACATTAAAGCAAGAGCATATGCATCTAACAACACAATTATTGCGTGATACTGAGCTAGATAAACCGACGCAGGAAACTTTAGCATTGATTGCCTATAAACAACCTGTGCTGCAAAGTTTGATCGTTAAAATGAGGGGAAATACCGCTTATGAACACATAGCAAAATTGCACGGACTTGAGTTTATCGAAAGTGATAAGTCGGGCAGAACAAGATTGATTAAAACCACGTCAAAATTTTATGAATATTTTGATATCGTCGATAATGAATTAAAAGATAAATTTTCACAGTTCAAGGAAAAAGAAAATGAAACTCAAGGCTAGCACGATTTTAATAATAATTTTTTTATTGACGCTGATTTTTAGGCTGTACTTTGCTTTTTCCATAGAAAGTTTTTCGAGTGATGAATCATACTTCCATTATCGTTTGATCAATTATATTAAAGAAAATAAATTGCCCATGCTTTATGATCAGTTTAGTTACGGCGGGCAGGCAATTTACTATCCACAATTGTTTCATATCTTGATGGCAATTTTTTCATTTAGCCCAGTTTTTTTAAAAATATTTCCAGCACTTATAGCCTCGGGCTTAGTAATAATT
>Ga0209210_1003259_pt1 | contig 11123 bp, 15 predicted proteins | sample RifGroA1_FD_183991 | JGI IMG/M metagenome (GOLD analysis project Ga0209210, IMG submission 183991) | Contaminated groundwater microbial communities from Rifle, Colorado, USA - Rifle Groundwater A1 (SPAdes) (version 2) | ecosystem: Environmental > Aquatic > Deep subsurface > Groundwater >...
AAAGTTACAACTAAGTTTGTACTTTCAGTGGGCTAGAATCCAGCCCACCATATTAATCAATCGAGAAATAAATAATTTGCGGGGAGCAACGCCCCATCTTAAAAGATGGGGATATCTTTTAATTTATGTTAAAGTTATCAAAAAAAGACAAATCTCTTTATGAACAATTAGTAAAGAAAATTAATGAAGTGATTAATTCGTATGATATTGAACATTACAAAAATCTAAAATTCAATTTTAAAGATTCAAAAAGAGTTCATATTAGTCATTTTGTCCTGGTTTTCCAATTTGATAAACAAAAAAACGAAATAAAATTCGACGACTTCGATCATCACGACGAAATTTATAAGAAAAAATAAAAAAAAGAAAAAATCTACGGACTATTACAATTCCAATTTCCACTATTATCTGGACCACATGTCCAATTAAGTCCATTAGGAGAATGTGTTCTAATCCTATCTATTTCATAGTGAGTTTCAATTATTGCACCACTATTATTTATTCTACTCAACTTCAATGAAGAAGACCACAAATCAGCAGATATATTTCCCTGATAATTATTAGATTTCACATAAAATTTATTAAAGTCCATGCCTATAGAACTACCAGGTAACCACGCTATCCTTATCTTTGGAGAAACATAAAATCCACTCCCTCCTTCTACAGTTATATTTCCAACACCCAATCTTTCAACATTCAATCCTCCAACATTCAAATCTCCAGTATCATAATCAACTCTCAAAGCTTCTCCAGGAATTCCGTAGCTGTAAAATCTCAAATCATTATTAGTAGGTTCTCTTGAAATCAACCAACCATTATTTCCAACTTGATTTGTAAGCAATTTTAATATTGAAGATTTACTTGCGTCAGTAATAATTCCAAGTCTCGCGTGATCTCCAGAAGTTTTAATATTAACTTCTTTAAACTCTTCGTATTGTCCCGGCGACAATCCAATTTGATTTCCAGTAAGCTGCATATAAAACAGAACAGCAACGGCAACAGCCAAAACAATTATCGCGCCAGTTTTCCAATCCAATTTATTTGAATTTCTATTCACCATTTCACACCTCCTTTCAAATATTTCTTTTAAATCTCAAATTAGAGATTACCTTTTCAGACGATATATATATATATTTAACGGTTCATCGATAAGATATAAATGAGGTAAAAATGCCATACGATATAATAATCGGAAGAAACGAATCTGACAAAAAAAAGCTTGGTGACAAAGGCCTTATATTTATTGGAAAAGGTTATGTAAAAATGGGTCAGTACACTTCGCTTTCAAATAAAATATTCATGGACATCGCAAGAAGCCATGTCGTTTTAGTCGCTGGAAAAAGAGGTTCAGGAAAATCTTACACACTCGGCGTCATCGCAGAAGAACTAAGCAACCTGCCAAAAGAAGTTTCAAAAAACATCGCATCATTAATCTTTGATACAATGGGAATTTATTGGACAATGAAACATGAAAACTATAAAGACAAATCTCTGTTGCAGGAATGGGAGCTAAAATCAAAACGACTGCCGGTAAAAGTCTTTGTTCCGTACGGCCACTATGATTCTTATATTGAAAAAGGAATTCCAGCAGACTCAATATTCGCACTCGACGTCATGGAAATGAACCCAGAAGATTGGGTGTTAACATTTGGATTAAATATTGTCGACCCCGTCGCTGTTTTAATTGAAAGAACAACATCAAAAATCAATGAAAAAAAATACGACATAAAAGATATTATAGAAATGTTAAAACAAGATGCATCAACTAACCAAGAAATAAGAAACGCCGCAGTCAGTTTATTTGAGGCCGCAGACACATGGGGAATATTCTCGACAAAAAGCTCGTCATCCAAACCAACTAAAATAACAGATTTAATCTCAGGAGGAACAACAACTGTCTTAGACTTAAGCGTCTACAACTCAGTCGGCGCATTCAATGTCCGTGCATTAGTAATTTCATTAGTCTCAAGAAAAATTTTCAACCAGCGAATGTCTTCAAGAAAAAAAGAAGAAGTCGACGCAGTCGCATCAGGTTTAGAATACGGCTCCACATCAATTTTTGAAAAAGATAATCCCCTGGTATGGATATTCATAGACGAAGCTCACGAGTTTCTTCCAAAGGAAGGAAAAACATTAGCAACAGACGCACTCGTTCAATTACTTCGTGAAGGCCGTCAGCCAGGAATTTCATTAGTCCTTGCAACACAACAACCTGGACAAATCCACAGAGACGTTATGACTCAAAGCGACATTGTCCTAAGCCACAGAGTAACAAGCGAACCTGACATCACTGCATTAAATCACATTATGCAAACATATCTTGTTGAATCAATTAACAGATACATGAATGACCTCCCTGATTTAAAGGGCTCGGCAATTCTTCTCGACGACAACTCAGAAAGAATTTACCCAATCCGCGTCAGACCGCGATTCACATGGCACGGTGGCGAAGCGCCGACAGCGATTTCATCGCCGTAGTGCCATATGGCATGGTGAGGAATTACAACTTGAACATCTTTAACTAATCATAACAAGTTGTGGTTCCGAATAAGGAGAGGCTCCTACGGCAGTGAGTTTTGAAAGCGTATTGTAGGAGACTCGAAGGAATGCCTGGCATGGCGAGTGATTTCGTGGTAGAAGTATCGCCTCAACAAAAAACTTCGTGCGAGATCAGGAGTTGGAGAGGCTCCTACGGCAGTGAGTTTTGAAAATGTATTGTAGGAGACTCGAAGGAATGCCTGGCATGGCGAGTGACGTTCACGAGTTTTCCCAATCGCCCTTGATGCGAGTGGGCTCACGAGTTGGAGAGGCTCCTACAGCAGTAAGTTTTGAAAATATATAATATATAATACCATGATATATATCAAAGGGCAACCGGAAATTACTTCTCACTTCGTTCGAAAATTAATTGTAACTCCAAATCCACTTTCAGTAGGATTTTCCGTCGAGAAAATCTGATAACGGTATATTTCTAAGGGATTTAGGTTCACTATTTCTTAGCGAAGAGCCTAAGCGTAGCAAGGCTCGAAGCCATTAATAAATGTATTATAATTTTACAGCGACGAGCGATTTCATTAATTCACTAACGCCTCTGGTGGGTGGCGAGAGTTTACGATTTGACAAATTAGAAAATAATAACAAATCGTGGGCTCGAGTTGGGAGAGGTGGAGGTGGGACTATGAAATCGCGAGCCGTGAAGATAAGAAAAATTAATCACCCTTTTGCATTGACCTATAAACACCATTCTTAAAAAACCAACTCGTTGGAAATTGCCTAAACAAACTTTGATCAGCAGTATAATCACCCCTAACATGTAAATCACTTCTTACTGGCGAATCAAACATTTCATCTTTTTCAATTCTTATTACACCTCCTCTAGAAATAACCAAACCATTTGACATCTTATAATCCCTATGAAACCTTAATCTTAATTTCTCATATCTTTCAGGTTCATTATTCCGAGGACTGAAAACTCCTTTCTCTAAATTCAAAGTTGCCAATTTCCTCGATAAACGTGGATGTTTACCAAATAATCTTTCAGAAATTATAGCCGCCGAATCTTCTTGAATAACAGAATAATTTCCAAGAACTTCAACATTCTTATCTCTAAATCTTCTATTAAAATAATCAACAACATTAAATCTTCCAGACATCAGCCAATCAAACTCTTCAAGAAAAATCCTATCACCTGCAATTTCATTTCTAAAAAGATTTTCATCCAAATAAAAAATTATTTTATCAATATCTAAAAAATCAAATTTTGGATTTGTCATCTTAACTAAAAGCTTCTCTAGGAAGCATAACTGTTAAATCAACCTGTCTTTTCATTCCAGGCAATCTTCTCAAAAAAGGAACATTTAATCTGAATTCATAATCTCGCCTAAATAAATCATAATACTGCACTCCATCAGAACACTCTCGTCTATATTCTACTAATCCTGGATGAATTACTTTCCCATCCTTTAACTCAACTTGTTTATTAAACCGAACTCTAATTTCCTCATACCCATTATCACCAGCTTCATCACCCAAATTAAATCCCCCTTTCTCAACTTCAATCCTCCCAATCGGTTTTTCACGCGGCAAACCTACAACACTCGCAACAGTTGCAACAAAACCACTATGATAAAACGAACTCCATGAAAAAGGAACCACTTCCCTTGAATCAATATTCTCACAATTAAAAAATCTTCTAATTGAATGTAAATACCCAACCCCTCTTTTTTCATAATTTCCAAGAACAATCTCATCAGCATCATTAAATAATTCTTCAATATATCTTTCTTCTTCATCCACTTCTAACTCTTTATTGGCGTTTTCTATAGTCTCTTCAGCAAACTCATTTTTCTTTTGAGCAATCCTATTAGATAAATAAGAAACAAAACGCTCTAATTTAAACATTCCGAATCTTGATTCCATAACAGCTTCTGCCATAAAAAAACATAATTATCGCCTTTAAAAAGATATATACTCTCTTATATAACTTGAAAATCAACCCTAACTCTAAATTTATACGGCGCAATCTCGCCGGCAACTTTCTTTTTCAAAATCCTTATTTTCTTTCCCGCCTTTTTTGCCTCACTTTTAACTTTCTCAACAATTTTATCAACCTCATCAATTGAACAAAAATCATAATAAAAAATTCTGGTTCCTTTTTTTGAAACTTTAAACGCTTCTTTCAAAAAAGTTTCTTTCAATTGTGGACGAGCCATAACAATGACATCGAACTTAATATCTTGTGAGCGATTTCGCTTTAACTCATTAGAAACACTCGATAAAAATTTGCCCTTCACATTTTCTTTTTCTGAGCGCCTTGACGAAGTTTTGGGCGAATCATTTATCCCGCGAACTCGCGAATGCATTTTTTCCCATTTTCCCACAAACTTCCTAACATCACCTTGCACAACTTCAACTCGATTCTTTAAATTATTTCTCTCAACATTTAACTTCGCATATTTTGCAGCCTCGCGATTTAATTCAACAGAAACAACTTTCTTGCACTTCGAGTTCTTCGCAATCACAATTCCAAAAGGAGCTACGCCTCCAAACATAACCAAAACATTTTCGTCTCTCTTAATCATCAAAGCAACCTCCTTTCTTTCATTGCTTAAACGAGGCGAAAAATAAGTCGTATCAATATTAAACCTAAACTCGCAGCCATTCTCACGATAAAGAACCTCTTTCGTTTTTTCTCCGCTAACATATTTCATCTCTTGTTTTCGCAGTCTTCCTTTAATCTTCCCTTTCTTCTCCAAAACAGTTTTAACAGCCTTATTCTCTTCCATAATCTTCGAAGCAAATTTCTTCTTATCACTTGATTTAAAATCATTCGGAAACCTAACTAAAGCAATGCTTCCTAAAATATCATACGCCCGAATTTTCTTCGCCATAATTTATAAAATAAATTATAGTTTAAAAATTGCTCGTTTATTCTTCGCGAAATCAAATCTAGGCTCGCTATCGCTCGCAATATACGACCAACTATGTTAATTTAGATTCAACATTTGGTTTTAGTGTTTTGGTGAAATCCTTTGATTTTTAGTATTGTTTAGAAAATTCGGTGCCGAAATAGGGTGGGTTTTCGACGAAGTCGAAATTTAGTGGGCAATTAAAAAATCAAAGTAAAATCAAAAAAATAGGGATTTCACCAAAGCCGGTTTTAGATAATAATAAAACTATCAACTACAACTCACCAACATAAAAAAGTTTTTCGTGTTAACCCTTTCTCTGCGAAACACCGTGACCGAGCGAGGTCGCGAGTAGATGTGAAGCCATTTATTGTTGCGAAGCAACCTATTTTTCAGCAAAGTCTACAATAACAAAAGTTATTTAAATAATCTTTTAATTATATATTCATGAAAAAGGTGATAGGTATTGTCGTTTCAGTGATCGGACTTTTAGCTTTAGCATTAACCGTCAAGCCAGTTAAAGAAGCAATAAAACTGCCGGAACAAATTGGTGATATTTATTTAATAGTCGGCGGCTTAATAATAATTGTAGTCGGACTTATCCTAATTAAAACACAGGGCTCTGGAAGACAAGCGCCCGAAGTGCCAATTTACAAGGGCAAAAAAATCGTCGGTTACAGAAGACATTTATTTGGATATTAAATTCTCCACTCACAATTTGATGATTATCTGATTTTTTATTAACTTAATTTATATATTTGTAAAAATACTAATCTAAAACCCTCCATCTTAAAAAGCTTATGTATTTGTTAAGTCAAGTTGTTAATTTAATATGGGGATAAAAATTGCACTCCTCCAAAGTCGTCGTGTTATTAAATATTTAGTTAATCTGCGACGGAAGGAGTAGCAAATTATAAATCGAGGTAAAATTTAAGCAACATAATTAGAAGTAAATGAGGTTAAGTTTCAAGGTTTACTTTACACAATATCACCTCTTTCTCAGAAACAACAACTATAATGAATACACACTCCATCTTGAGAAACAAACTTATCAGAATTTCTTGGGATTAACATTTTTCTTAGCGAAACATCCAAATGAAATAGGATGTGAAGCCAATAAATAACGCGAATGAAATGAGCGCTAATTACATAATAAATCTTCTTTTAGATTCGAAAGCCTTCAAATCTTCCATCCCATCAAAATAAAATAGATTGCTATCTCCTTTGTAAGGTGGCATATCATCCCAAACAGGATCCATCGGCAACGTGTCGCCAAAACCAAAAATTCTTTTCGCATCTTTCTCTAATTCTTCATAACTAGAAATTCTAAAATAATTTTCAATCTTATCGTGAGATAAATAACCCGCAAAAAAGAACACTGGCGCTGAAATCAAACTTGTCAATAAAATATTCCTTAATCTCATAAAAATAAATAACAAGAAAGTTTAAAAATTATGTTATACTTGAGAGTATATGAAAAGAGGATTAATATTTGTTATAATCAGTTTGATTATAGTTTTAGGAATAATATTATCTCAAGAAAACATAATAGGACAGATTACAAAAAGTGATGTTAATTTATTAGCTGATAGTTTAATGCAAATTGATTGTTCAGGAGGAAATCCTCCAAAAGAATGTTTGATATCTATCTCTGAAGAAACTGCATGTAATGCAGAATGGAGTAAACAATGCCACATTTGGGCAGACAACAATGGAGACGGAATAGATTCTTGTTGGACTTTACCTTATACAGCATTATCAACATGTTGTCCAAAAGGAGAAGGAAATACGGGACTCGGACAGATATATGATCACTCTATATATGACCGAGGAAGTACATGCTGTATAAAAGAACTTCCTCCGTCGGGAATGAAAGGAAGTGGAGAAGCTGACGACGGAGAAATGCTCCAATTACCATATAACTCAGACCTAAACTATAACAATATTCCTGAAACAGATTGTTGTCCTTTTGTAGGTCCTTATGTAAAAGACACAAATGAAGATGGAGTTCAAGACAATGTTTGTTGTTCAGATGGAGAAGGAGGAAATGAAATAAAATCTACAGCCGACGGAGGATGTTCAAATTGCTGTGAATGTTTAACTTTCCATGAAGAAAGAGACAATCCAAAAGTTTGTCAAATAGCGCAAGCAACGTCTATAAAATGTAGAGAAAAGTACAACTTCCCTACTTGTAATTTATATGATTCAAATTGCAATAAAGAATATAAAAACGCTTGTGAAGTTGCATTAGATCCTGGACAATATGCAGGCACTGACGATCCAAATGGAAATTATCAAAAATGCATTAAGAAAAATTTAGGTGGTGAATTTCAAAGCGATTATAAAAATGATTTTGATAATATATGCGATAATATTCAAGTTCCTGACAAAAACAAATGTCCGTTTTATGCAAGAATGGGTTCTCCAGGAGATCATGCATGCGGCGTCGATGAAAATGGAAATTGGTTGATTTTAGTTAAAGTAGAACCTTCATGCGTATGTGATACAGATTTCTACAGGTGCTGCAAGGCAGACGATACAGAATGCCTAAGCGCGAAAACAACAAAATGTTAAACAACAAATATTAAAAACTCTATTATTTTTATTTTATAATGAAAAGAGGAAATATATTTTTATTAATTTCAATAATAATCGTGATAGCAATCGCATTCTATATTTCATCTTCACTTACCGGAAAAATAACTTTAGAAGATTCTAGTATAAATAATAATGTCAACTTAGAACCCATTCAATATCCGACGACGATTGAGGGCTGTTTGGCAAAATATAGGGAATGGATGGGAATAAGTCCAGAGGCTTGCAAAAGTGAATTGTTTGGAGCATGTTATGGCTGGGAAAGATTACCTGGAACACTCGGACCAACAGATTATGGAAGATGTTCTAGATATAATGATTATGATATTACAGTACCATGCATTCATTATGTAGATAGGTCATTAACAAATCAACAAATAGATAATATTATAAGAAATGCGCCGGCAGATATAGGAACTTGCTGTCATAGTGGAGGAAATCCTCCAATTCCAGATGCATATGGTGATTTTAATGCGTGCTGTGGAGAAAGAGTAAAATTAGCAGGATTACTTGGAGATGAAAGATTCATATCTGCTGTTCAACAACGCCCCTTTGATACAGATCCAGATGGAGATGGAGTTCAAAATTTTGACTGTTGTGAAGGATACGGAAAATATAATGTGGATAAAAAAGATTGTTGTCCAACTCCAGAAGGAAATGAACTCCGAGATAAATCAACTAATGGATGTCCTGCCTGTGGTTGTTATAATCCGAGAGATGCACCGGATTGCAAATCATGTAAACCAAATAGTATAGCAACAGAATTAATCAAAAATCCTCAAATATGTGAAGCAGGTTGTCGTATATCTACTGTATGTAGCAGCCACAGTAGTAATCATAATTCTGGTTGTGGAGTAGATATAAAATGTTCCAAAAACAATTATAATGATCTCGGTAATAATATAGATGGTTTCTTAGGATATCCTGCATGCAGACCAGGTCAAGGTTCTTGGACAGATCAATCACCTTGTTGTAAAAAACATAAAGATGGTGACGAAACAGGAAATATTGTAGACTCAGATGATGGCAAAAATCACATTCACTGCCAAACTTGTTAATTGATTATTTCAAAGAATCAAAATGTTTTTCATAATTTGGCCAAATTTTTCTTTCGATATACATCAATTCCTCAGAAAGAGATAATTGTGTAGGACTATGAATCATATCTGAATATGCTTTAGATAACTCTGCCGGTTCCCTTATTCCTTTCTGCAAATGCCCATCTTTCCAAAAGCCCCGTTCAAAACTAATTGCAAGCAAATCAATTAATCCTCTCTCGTATGCTTCCTCATCAGATAATCCTTCATCAAAGAAATCAGAGCCTAATAATTTTTCAATTTGATAAACAACCTCTGTAGAAGTTAGAAATCCTTCACAATCTTCTAATTTTAACTCCTTCTTCCTTTCTTCTGACAGCAATGGTAAATACGACCTCATTATTTCTTTAAACCAATCTTGATAAGCAGGATATTGTGGAAACAAATTTAATTTACTAACTCTCTCATCAACTCTCTTCAAAAACTCGTCATCTTTATCAGTTTGCTCTCTAAATTCAGAATAATATTTTTTGAATCCATCCAACATTTGTTTATACATCTCTCTATTCTCCGCTTTTTCGTCTCCTGGCTCTCCAGCAAAAACCATAGGCGATACTAACAAACTTGCCAATCCTCCAATAAACTTTCGTCTTTCCATAAAAAACTAACAACTCCAAACTTTAAATACCTTTCTAATGTTATTACTTAATAATTACAATATTTACTAAGATAACCTTCTTAACAAACAGAAAATATTAAATAATCTGCATCTAATCTTTAATTAATGAAAACAGAGATTAATGAGTTTATTGTTGCAGACAGCGAGATTTGCGATGGAAAACCAGTGTTTGAAGGAACGAGAATCATGGTTTGGCAAATTTTAGAATTGCTGGCGCAGGGAATCAGCATCGACGAAATCAGACAGGACTATTTTCCACAACTAAGCAAGGAAGCTATTTTATCTGTATTGAATTATGCTTCTAAACTTGTTGAGGAAGAAAAATATGTCCTCTTCCAATAAACCAAAACTTCTTTCTGATGAAAACATTCCAATAAAAGTAACTCGGCTCTTAAAAGAAAAAGGTTTTGATATAGTCGATGCTTCTTTGAACTCAACTGATAAGAAGATTTCAAAAACAGCAAAATCAGAATCAAGAGTTATTTTAACCTTTGACAAACACTTTCTTAACAAAAGATTATTTTCTCCTAAAGAACATCATGGCATAATATTTATAGATATACACCCTCCTTTAATTGAGACCGTTTATAGTTCATTATTAAATTTCTTTGAGAAAGTTTCTCAACCGGAATTAGAAGGAAAATTGTTTGTTCTTTCTTCATTCGGATTTAGAATTAAAAGTTAAATAGTGTGAACTACCCACGGACTAAAGTCAGGGGCGTCCACGTGCTAACTCAAAATTAATTTAATCTTAATTGATAAGTTTCATAATCTTGCCAGTGTTTATCTTGGCTGTGTTTTATGTAATACTCAACTGCCTCTGTTGTTGTTGCTCCAATACTTCTGCAAAAGTAACCCTCACTCCAAAATTTGTCTCCCCACAAATAATGTCTAAACAAATTCCAATGGTTTTTTCTCATCATATACGATGAAAAACCTTTCAACTGCTGAATTAATTTGCAGGGTGCAATATTCTTGCAATCAGCAACAAAAATGTGCAGATGATCTGGACCTGCACGAATTTCAACAATTCTAACTTTTAATTCTCCAATCTTAGAAGTCACATATGCAATTGTTAACTTCATCACTCTTTCATTTTCAAATACTTCTCTCCTGAAAGCAGGAGTTAGTTGGATATGGTAATTAAATTCTCCAACTGCATGGCTATATGATTTTATTTCAAATTTCATTTTTTCTCCATAGCATTCACTAAACGAATGCAAACATTTATTTATTTTAGAAAGTTCCAACTAGTGTTGACTTTCAGTCGGCAAGAAACCTGCCGACTTTTTTATTTAGTTTTTTTAGAATTAATACTTTACTAAGAAAAGCTTGCCGACATGACAGCTGAAATTCACTCATCACTTAAGTGTGGAGTTTTCTTTCAGCAGGCAAGCTTATAAA
>Ga0209210_1003260_pt1 | contig 11123 bp, 16 predicted proteins | sample RifGroA1_FD_183991 | JGI IMG/M metagenome (GOLD analysis project Ga0209210, IMG submission 183991) | Contaminated groundwater microbial communities from Rifle, Colorado, USA - Rifle Groundwater A1 (SPAdes) (version 2) | ecosystem: Environmental > Aquatic > Deep subsurface > Groundwater >...
ATCGGAAATGCCGCCCAGCCGTTTTTTCTTGCCCGGCTCATATCCCATTATTCTGGCCCAGCGCGGGTTGCGTCCATTATCAAATTCTTTTTCTTCTATTATTTTTAATCGCAGATTGTAATGATTCACGGCAAGCTGGCGATTGACGCATAGACCGGACAACGACAATGTGCCGCCGTAAGTAACGGCAAAATCCTCGGGAAACATCCATCTCCAAATATTGACATTATAATAAAAAATATCGTCGCGGGGAGGTTCAAAATCAAAGTGCGAAGGATGATAAAGAACGTCGTGTTCGCAGAAAAAGATAACATCCGAAGTGCTCGCCTCAAGCGCGGTCAATATCTGTCGAAACATTGTTATAACGCCGGGTTGCAAATCTAAAACAATATTTTGGCCAAAATCTATCGGCTTTAAAGAAACACTGACAATGGGCAAACCTGCTTTTAATATTTGTTTCTGAACAATGGAAAACATCGGCTCTCCCAACCTATTATCCGTGTAATAAATAATCCCTTTCATTTTTTTACCCAAAACCAAGACCTGCTGGGGTCTCTGACGAGCCCCGGTATTTTAGCCGATAATCCCAAAACAAACCACGGTTTTATGTTATTTTCTTTTGTGTATTTTTGCGTTGCCTCAATAACGTTAAAAAGATTTCCGTTTTTTCCTCTATACCTAAAATAGTCGTGCCCCGAAACAATCCCGCCCGGTTTAACTTTTTTGCTCCACTCGGTTATATCTTCCGTAATATACGGATTTTCATGGTTGGCGTCTATATATACGAAATCCAGCGAATTATCTTCAAATTTTTTGACAGCGTCCATACTGAATTCTTTTATGAATTCATAGTTTGAGAACGGCGCGAGTTGTTTTTTCGCTTGGCTATAAAGCGAATCAAGTTTTTGCGCAGAATAATCGGCATAATTACCATAAATTTTCCACGCATCAACGCCGTATATTTTCATTTGGGGATTGGCTTCGCAAAGTTTTTGGGAATATTTGCCCTCGGCCACGCCGACCTCCACGCCAATTTTAAAATCCAATTCATGAAGCAGTTTTGCCAGATCGGCTTTTCCTGCATTGGGAATCTCAATGGGCAATTTCCCCTCGGGGTCAATCCCGTATTTTTTAATTATATAATCTAAAGTGCCCATATCTTTATTCTTATATTATTTTTTCTATTTGTTGTACCATCTGCCTCGCTCTTTTTCTGGTGGTATGATATTTTTTGAACCATTCGTGTCCGGCTAATCTTATCCTGTCTGTAAAATCTTCGTGTTCTGCGCAATATTTAATCTTTTCAACCATCTCGTCCGCGGTTTTGAAGAATACCGCCGTTTCTCCGTCCGTAAAATCATTTTCTATTTTAATCGTTGGTTTCTCCGCTAATAATAACGCTCCGTGGGCGGGCGCTTCATAATATCTGACTGTATCATCTCCATATCCGAGAAGGCTTAATCCAATCTTATGCTCCAACAACGCCCTACGAAACTCGTCATTGCTATATTTATTAAAAAATTTGCCTCCCCTCTCCTTTTCAAGCCTGCGGACGAACGGCCGCCTTCCTCGCTTATCCTGGCCGGCCCAGAAATATGCGTTACGTCTTGGTCCGAATATATCTTCTGGACAATACTGTTCAGAGTACGAAAACGACAACGGCTTTATAAAATCAGGATGATTGTCGCTTTCGCGGTATTCTCTTTTAAAATATAATTTTGGTTTTAATCTTTCTATGTATTCATAATCTATATCTTTTTCGTCGCTTTGATCAATTAGGACAACCGGGGTGTTTTTATTTCTTTCCACCACCTCTTTAAAGTTGTCCCTTAGATATTTTCTTTTTGACTCAATCCACGCGCTCCGCGGCCTCACGTTTACCAGAATTACGTCATACCGCCCATCTTCTACCATCCTTAGCTTTTCTTCGTCTGTTTTTATTATTGGATAATCGAATATGGTCGGGTATCTACCTTCTGCAACACCGTGAAGCGTCGGTTTGTGCGGATATTCAAGAACATTCTCATTCCCCAGATGCCGGCACAATCCGTCAAATAACGTATCAGTCCCATAATCACCGCAACGATATGTGCAAAGCAATACTTTCATATAACAAAAAACCAGCTGCGGGAACTATCTCTTTTTTCGCCGGGCAATCTTTCTTCCCGGCCGAGAACAAACCAAGGATTAATTTTCCACGACGTAGTATATGCTTGCAAGGCGTAGACTACATGCGCCCTGGAACGTCGATGCGCAGATATGAAATAATCATGCCCGGAAATTATTCCTCCTTTTTTTATTTTCTTAGACCACTCCTCAATATCTTCAATAACATGCCTGACATCATGGTTGGCGTCTATATAGACAAAATCCAAAGACCTGTCGGGAAAGTCCTTCACGGCATCCATACTATATTTTTTTATAAGGTTGCAATTATACGGAGCCAGAACTTCTCTGGCTTTTTTTTCAAAGGCCGGGAATTTCGCCCGGGTTACAAAATCTATATACCCGGGATACTTCTCCCAGGAATCAACGCAGTGCAGTTTAATCCCCGGATTCTTCTCGCATATAACCCTTGAATAGGCGCCTTCCTGAACGCCTATTTCCGCGCCCTCCTTAAACCCCAATCTTCTAAAAAGCCTTGCTAAAGAAATTCTGTCGGTATTAGGAATCATTATTGGCATTGATGTTTGCCGGCTCAAATCCAGTTTGAATCTTTTTACTATATAATCAAGCGTGTTTTTTGTATCCATGTTATTCTTTCATTGGCTGTTGAGTTAGCTCATAGCTTAAATTATGGAACAAACCTTTTGGATTTGTATCTCCTTTTGCGTGGTATCTCCCAATGGGAAATATATAAATTTTAGGCCCCCTAACAGATTGTATTCCATTCTTGGCGGCATAACGGTTCCATATCCTATTGAAGAAACAATCCTCCCCCTTTTTGTATCCCGCATAATGCCCATATAAAGAATGTTCCGGCCTGTAACCGCCGAGCAGTTCAAAAGTTGATTTTTTCATGGCAAAAGTATTTCCGTGAACACTTGCGTACAATCCTCTTTTAAAATTAAGCCGGCTCATATCCATTCCGTATTCTTCCAAAACAGCGAGGTCTTGAGTTAAAGTCCCGTCTTCTGACAAAACTCCAAATTCTCGGGGAAATATCATTTTGTCGCCCGTAAAATTGTAAACAGCCATAATCGCCTCTTTAGAAAGAATATGGTCTATATCTGTCATTAAGAAATATTCTCCTGTGGATAGTTTAGCTCCGGCATTACGAGCTAAACCCTGGGTCCAGGGTCGTTTTTCATTAGTGTGATGAATTCGCAGATTTTTCAAATCATAATCGGCTATGTTATAGGGAGGATTACTGCCGTCATCAACAAAAATAAATTCAATATCATCCGGCAAATTCATTGCCTTAAAGTATTTGACTTGTCTCGCCACGGCTCCATAACTCTGATAAAACGCTATAACAATGGATATTTTCATATGAATTTTTTCCTTAAATCTTCGGCCCTGCCCCAATACGCAACGTCATATGCCTGCATAAGCCCTTTTCTTTGCACAAGGTCGTTAAAACCCATTGCATATTCGTGAGAAAACACCACAATCGGGTCGCATGTCCAAAATTCTTCGGTTGGCCTGATTGTTACGCCCAGATGTTTTTCGTATCTTCCCGGTTCTCCCCAAAGCCGCGCCGGATAGTTGTTATCGTCCGGATATTTAGCGTATCTTTCTTCCAACGCCTCTATCAATAATTTTCTCGGAGCAATCATGGCGCATGTCGCTTTTCCGTATTTCACCGAATACATTGGCGGCTTGACCCGCGTATAAAACGACCACTTTGCCACGTTGAAGGCAAAACCATTCTTTGGCCTATATTTTTTAAAATGTTCTTCGGAATATAAACAATCGTCCTCAGCCATTGCCACATATTCAGTCTCTGCCGCCTTGGCCCCAATCAATATCTGTCTATATAAATTCCTATATGATTTACCTATTTCTCCCACACAGATATTTTTTCCAAAATCCATCGGTTTCTGCGACACGCTGATTATCGGATAATCGCCGGCAACTTTAAGCAGGTTCTCTCTAACCCCCGCAGAAAGTTTATTTTCAAAACTATTTGCCGTATAAAATATAATGGTCAGATCCATAAGATTCAAATTTGTTTTTTAAATTTTCCGTATATCCTTTTATCTTTTGGTACAACCAATATTTCTCCTTCCAGCGCAAACCCCTCGCTTTCCACCAATTCCTTTAATTCTTCGGGTGTCCATTCCTGGTAATGGAATTTATCGTCGTTGGTTCCTTTCTCCGGAGCGGCGATATAGAAATAATTTTTTAAAACCCTACCGGCCTCCCGGAGCGCCTCGCGCGGAAATTCAAAATGCTCCAACACATCTCCCATAAATACCGCCTCAAACTCGCCGTCTTTAAATGGCAGGCGGTAGGCGTCGGCCAATGCCACGTCCGCGCCTTTTTCTCTCGCTAGCCTTACCGCTTCCGGCTCGTTATCCACCCCTTTTATACCCAGAAGATGGGTTATCTTCCCGTCCCCTGCCCCTATGTCCAGAACATTTTTTTCTTTTATCCATTCTTTTACCCTGTCGGCATGCCGCGAATACTTAGTATTCTTGTCGTCGTATTGTTTCCAGTGATATGCTCCGAATTTATGATATTTAGTGAACTGCATTTATTATATGGTCTTATGTAATATTGAAACAATTAAACCCTTTTTTTCAAATCCGCTTCTATTAGGTGTCTTAAAATCTCCGAATTCCGAAAGTAAAAATTTTTCTTTTGGGTTGGAAAAAACCGTTTCTCCGTCAACCATATTTATATCCCACGCGTGCATGCCGCGATATTTTTTCATTTGATCGGGAGAATGGCGCAAATAAATCCAGCCGCCGGGCTTACAAATTCTTAATATTTCTTTTAAAGCCTGTTTGGGATTCAAGGTGTGGTCTAAGGCATTAACGCAATGAACGATATCAAAAAAATTGTCAGGATAAGTCAAATGTTCAATATTCTGATATTCCACCGGAATGACCGGAGTCGCATTATACTCTTTCCACAAAGACGCGAATTCATTTTGCAGAATATCTGAAGCATAAAGCCTGACTTTCACGCCTTTCCATAAATTACCGATTGTACAAATCGGGCCAGCCGCTAATTCGGCGATAACCACCTCCTTCTTGTCGCCCATCATCGGTCCAAAATAGTCGGGCAGTTCGGCTTGATGATTAAATCTGTCCAGTTTGGACTGAAACTTCATCCGATAAAAACGCAATGTGGTTTTATATCCTAAATTTTTCATGGCAAAAAGTTGGAATCTCTAACGGGATTCATAATAATCCAAATAAGCCAAAACGCTCGTTAATTTTCGCCAATTCGCCCCTCAAATTATTTAAGACATAATCATTTCCTTTTTTTATTTCTTCGCTGGAGAGGTGATAGGTTCTTCTAAATTTCCTATACTTGTGCGCATACCAGGTCTTTTTATTGACCATAGTTTTTCCTCCCGCGACAAAAGTTTTCATTGCTATTTCAGTTGGTTCTTGGGCAAAGGTTCCGTAATTCTCTTCTTCCAATCTTTTAATGGCATTGTCCCAATGATATCTACTCATCAGCCAGCAGCTTCCCTGAAAAACTATATTCTCATCAATTAAAACATCTTTTCTTTCCCTTGTTCTGCCTATCCATTCCTGCCCCGCAATTTTATTCGTTGGCTGATGAAAAATAAATTTTTGATAATCCATTGGCCGCTCTTTCATAACTTCCCATTTATCGGTATCCAGTCTATATAACCTGGGAACAACCACCCAATTGTCTTCAATGTTTTCTAAAAGCAATCTGTCAAATCCCTTGCCGAACATGCAATGAGAGTCGCATTTCATTATATATTCGCCTTTTGCGGCCTTTACTCCGGAATTGATGGCGTTTCTCATTCCTAAATTTTTTTCAAGACAAAGAGCTTTAACTCTTGGGTCTTCTTTTAGCGGGGGGTTGGGCAAATAACCGTCAAGAACCGGAATGATTTCAATTTCTCCCTCGGCATTTTCAAGAAGCGAGTCAACGGTTTTTTGAAGCAAGGGGTCTTTATATGATGGTATTATTATTGACAACATATTATTTTACACAAAAAAACATTGCTATTAATTTATATTATTTATAAACCAAATAGGTTTTGGGGGTCAAAAAAATTGCTAAGAACTGTCGTATGAGGTCGGCATTTCCTGTAATCAAAGCGGTGCTTAAATAAAGGATATATCTTGCTGTATCTGAAAAACTTTTCGCATTCCGGTTCGGTATCGTGAACAATAATATATTCGGCATGAGGCGCCAGCCTCTTAATCTCTATAATTCGCCTTAAGGCGGGCCTATGGTCTACAAGCGCAACACTCCAATGAGTATTTTCAATATCTGCTTCATTATAATTATTTACAAAATGCACTTTATGATAATCACTTTCCCATCCCTGATTTTCTTTAAACCAGACAGGATCGTTATCGTAAGAAATTAAAGTTCTTTTCCCTTCATGGCACATAACGTCAAGAAGCGGAGTACTATAAATTCCCATTCCTAATTCTAAAATGGGTCCTTGGGTCATATCAACCAGCCTTGCGATTACTGGCATATGCGATCCATAAAAAGACTTTCTTTGTAATTCATTTGCCCAATGTCTTGTCATATAGTTTTAATATATCCTCGGCTTTGCCCCAATAAAGAACTTCAAAAGCCCTAAGACATCCCATTCTTTTTCTAGCCCCCAAGTTTCCATAGCCAAATGCTTCCGGGTGACTAAACACCACATTTGGGACCGTTGACCAAAATTTTTCGGTTGCGCGAACGCTGACTCCTAATTTTTCCTCGCATCTGCCCGGGTCTCCCCACCGAGAAATAGGAATATCCTCGTCTTTCACGCCTTTAATTTTGTTAAACCTTTCCTCCATGGCCTCGATCAACATATCGCGTTTTGCTATCAAGCTATTGACCACTAATCTTGCCTTAAATGAAAACATCGGGGGTTTTGTCCATGTATAGATTGACCATTTGGACATATTGTAGGCAAATGTATCCTTTTCGGGAACATTGGTATGAAAATGGTCGTAAGAATATAAAATATCATCCTCTGCCATAGCCACATATTTTGTTTTGGCGGCTTTGGCGCCTATCAGTATTTGTCTATAGATGTTTAGATGCGACCTGCCGATGTCGCCCACGCAAATATTTACTCCAAAATCCATCGGTTTTTGCGAAACGCTTATTATCGGGAGTCCTTTCGCGGCCTCCAAAAGCTGTTTTTTAGTATTTGCCAAAAAGTATGGATTATATGTATCCAGCCAATTGGATGTGTAATAAATAATGGTTAAGTCCTTCATCTATTTATCGATATAGTTATTAATATAGCGATTATTTAAAAAAAATCCAGCGGTTTTATGACCCTGGAAATTGTTTCCGGCGGTTATTAATTATTGTTAGGTATGAGTTAAATAGTCCGCGGACGGATTAAAATAAATTCTGTCCGCGTTGGTGGCAATTCCGAGAACCTGAATCACGTCATTGGTTGCCGAAGGCTGCGTCTGAGTAGCCGCTCCTGCGGTTGTGGAAAGATACACCACTCCTCCAACAGTCCAAGCCCAACTGTCATCACGAGCAGTTCCGTGAAGCAGAATATCCCCCGCGGCGCTGGCGCTTATTGTGGCAATTGCCATTCCCATAGCAGGATAAGTAGCAGTCCCATTGGCGTCCGCTTTCCAGTATTTTCCGTCAGATTTAAAATAGACAATATCTCCAAACACAAGATTCTCGCCCGCGGTCATTGACACTATTATCCCTGAAGCCGTATGGTCGGACGCAAGGGACTCGTTTATCCCGACCGTTGAAACGCTTTTTATAGGCAAATTGCCCATATCCAGGCGAAATCTGGAGATTTTAATGGTCCGAGAACCAACTTTCAAATCTCCGCATTTTAAACAAGTGAAAAGAGAGGTGGGAACGCTTTTCCCTTTATTAATTCCCAGAAGAGGAATCCACTTGTGATTATTGCAATCTGTTTTTTCCGTTATCATGCTTCATTATCAATTTGAAATATTTCTTTTCCCGAATTGTCAAAAACGGACAAACCTATTTTATTTTCAACAACGCGAAAATCTCTAAAACTGGTTTTATCGGACGAACCGGTTTTGGCGGACGAACTATCTAAAAATCTTGAAAACAAGGGGCCTAAAACTTTTTCCATCAAAAGAGCCCCGCTGCCAATGAATATTATTTTCAGAAATTTTCTTCTATTTTCATCCATATTCACGCTTTTCTGTTTATTTTAATTTTTTTACCCAATTCCAATTCTTTTTCGGCTTTTTTTATCTCTTTTTCCATTTCCGCCTTGCCTTTTTTAAATTCCCCGGTAAATCTGCCCAGCCCTCTTGCCAGCTCCGATATTTTTTCCCCGCCAAAAAAGAAAATTGCCAGCACTATTAAAATGATTGCTATTTCCGGAAGTCCTAATCCAAACATATTATATTATTGTATTTAATTTTCGCTAATTACTGGCTTATATTTTTGCCTTTTCTCTTCCTCCAGTAAAGAAAAATCAAAACCGCCACTGCGGCCAAAATAATTATTGTCTCCGGAATTCCTAATCCAAACATATTATATTATTGTGTTTAATTTTTGCTAATTCGACCTTTTGCGTTAATTATACGTTTCTACTTAAATTATTGGCAAACATATACCCCGTAAAATAAAGCGTTGCCAACGGAAGAAACAGCATGAGCATGGTAATTCCCGTCCCGTCCGGAGTTATTATAGCAGACGAGATTAAAAAAAACAAACAAGCGAATCGCCAATTTTTTCTCCAAAAGTCGGCTTTTATAATTCCGATAAAATTTAATAAAACCATAAAAATCGGCAATAAAAACATAATTCCAACGGCAATCATCAAGCCAAAAACATAGTGGACAAATTCGTCTATTGAGAAAAAAGGGACGGCTCCGATGCTTGTGGCGTACGGATAAAGCATTTTAAAGGTCGCCGGAATCAGGAAAAAATAAGAATACGCGCAACCGAGAAAAAATAAAAAAACAAAAGGCAGCAAAGACCATAAAACCGCTTTCCTTTCGCGCGAAAGAAGAGCGGGCCGAAGATACATAATGATTTTATAAATAAAAAGCGGGGTGGTCAATAAAAAGCTCAACAGCATTGAGAGCGATATTTGGGACACAAAAGCGCTCATCGGATTGGTGGCAACCAGTGAAACGCCCTGCGGAAGAAGGTCATCTCTAAATCTATTGAAAACCTGGACAGAAAAAGAATTTTCAGCCGGCAGAAGAAGAAAAATTTCTTTTCCAAAAATTATTGTCTTTTTTAAACCGAAAAGAAAAAATAAAAAAGAAAAACCAATAAAGGAAAAAATCCAATATAAAATATGTTTTATGAATATTTTTAGTTCTTCAAGAAAGGTCATTAAAATAAGTTATCACTCTCCCTCGTCAAACTCGAGTATCACGCTATCTGTTGTGTCATACATTCTTGTTGTTGATGCGTCAATTTGTTTAAGCGTGAAGTTATTATCAAAGATAATTGATGTTTCCACTATCACATTCCCCTTAGTAGACGGAGCACCCGCATCGCAACCGCCGCCGGAACAAATCCATAAGTTTTCATCATTCTGCCTGATATTTCCGCCGCTTCCGCTGTTTGAAGAAATTCGGAGATCACCGGAAGAATCAACATAAAATTCGCCATAAGGATAATCCGTCTGACCTAATCTTAATTGAGGAACGCTATCTGCGTCAAAAATATTAAACTTTCTAGTCGGGGACGTTGTCCCAACTCCGACTTTACCGCTAGTGTTCACGAAAAATGACGTGGCATCCGACGTGCCGACGGCAAATGTTGATGAGGCAAAGATGCCGCCCAAAGAATTAACGGAAAATAAATGACTCAAAGAGGAATCCTCAATTCTAAACAGATTTGCCAGCTGTCCCGCCGAAGCGCGTATTAAAGCGGGGATGGCGGATGTGGTGGTGGCTTCAATGGTGACAACGGCGTTTGAAACGGGAGTTGTGGTGCCAAAAGACGATTGGCCTGTTCCGCTTACCGCAGAAGCGAGTTGAGAAAAAGCCGAGGAAGCGAGACGCTGGCGCGGAGATAAAGTTTGGAAGACAGAATTATCGGAAGAAACTTTAACTTCAAGATAAATATCTTTATTGGTATTAAAATTATAATTTAAGGAATCCGGATATCCGTTATCCGTGTCGCCGATATTTACGTTAAAAACCCCCTGACGCACCGTCGCCGTGGTGGTGGCCGGATTTCCGGAAGGCCAGAGTTTATTTCCATTTGAAGCGGCATCATAAATGGAAAACGCAAAATAATAAGTTGTGCCGGAAGAACTCCCCAACAAATCTCCGCTGGCATTTGCCAATCTTCCCTGGTAACTTATTATTGTCGGCGTTCCCGAAGCCGCGTAAGAAAATGAAGCAGAAAATAAAAATAATCCTATTATTGTGAACAGTTTGAGGAGAAATTTCTTATTTGATTCGGCTAATATGTTTCCTTTCACGTTATTTTTCGCCTTTTATTAAAAGATTAAAAAATCGCGTGTTTTTGCTGTATTATTATACTATACCAAATATTTGACGTTAATTTAATCCCTATTTCTTAGGTTATCCACAAATGAACAATTTGGCAAAGGTTATCGCCAAATCCAGGATGGATATAAATATATATTATTTTTACCGGAAAATCGGCATATCGTAGCGTATTATCAAAGCCATGGCTTTGATAATACGCTATCAACTAAAATTTTAAAAAGCCCTGCCTTAAAAGGCAGGGCTTTACGCCGAGATTAATTTATTTTTTAAGAAGTTTTTAGCGTCAAAAGTTCTTGAAAAATTTTTTCATAACAGTCAATCATATTCAGGGCGCTAAGCGCTTTGCTTTCCTCAAAAGAATTCATTCTCAAATTCAGCCAACGGCTGTCTCCTGCGTTGACCCAGGCGTAATATAAATCTGAAATAATTTTTAATTTGTTATAAACCGTTCGCGGGTCATAGGGCTCTATAAAAAATCCGCTGCCTTCTCCTGTTACGGGATTATATTCTTTGATGTGT
>Ga0209210_1003263_pt1 | contig 11114 bp, 11 predicted proteins | sample RifGroA1_FD_183991 | JGI IMG/M metagenome (GOLD analysis project Ga0209210, IMG submission 183991) | Contaminated groundwater microbial communities from Rifle, Colorado, USA - Rifle Groundwater A1 (SPAdes) (version 2) | ecosystem: Environmental > Aquatic > Deep subsurface > Groundwater >...
GTTAGCAATATTAACCAGGTTTATCAACCAAAAATCTAATAAAATTTCTTCGGCTGCTATGATAGTTGCCTTTTTCGGCTTGATCAGCCGTCTTTTTGGTTTGTGGCGCGACCGGCTTTTGGCGGGAAAGTTCGGCGCCGGACAGGAGCTTGATATTTATTACGCCGCTTTCCGAATTCCGGATTTAGTTTATAATTTACTGATCATTGGAGCTGTTTCTTCCGTATTTATTCCGGTTTTTCATGAATATCTGACCAAGAATAGGGAAGATGCGTGGAAATTTGCCGGCAATACATTGAATATATTATTTATAACTCTTATCGCGCTTTCGGCAATTTTAATTTTTTTAGCTCCAATTTTGGTTTACCTGGTAGCGCCGGGGTTTGACGCGGCGGCAAGAAATTTAACCGTTAACATAAGCCGGATTCTTTTACTTAGCCCATTGCTTATGGGGATTTCGGCGATGGCCGCTGCTTTGCTGCAGGCGTTTTCAAGATTTCTGATTACGTCGCTTGCTCCCATTTTTTATAACATCGGAATTATTTCGGGCATCATATTTTTGGTTCCGCGCTTCGGAATTTGGGGGCTGGCTTATGGCGTTATCTTAGGCGCCTTGTTTCATTTTTTAATACAAGTTCCGGCGCTGTTTGGCATCGGATTTAAATTTTCTTTTGGTTTTAATTTCAAAGAGGTGGGAATCATAAAAATCATAAAGCTTTGGTTTCCGAGAACGCTTGGTTTATTCGCTTTTCAAATTAACGACGTCATCATGACCGCGATCGCGTCGCTTCTCTCGAGCGGCAGTATTACAATATATAATTTTGCCGATAATTTGCGCTGGGTTCCGATAGGCATTGTCGGCGTGGCATTTTCCACCGCGGCTTTTCCGGCAATGAGCTTGGCTTATGCGCAAGGTAAAAAGGACTTGTTTCTTAAACGGGTTTCCATGGCGGTAAGGCAGTCGCTTTTTATTATCATTCCTCTTTCAATTTTATTTTTTGTTTTAAGAAATGAAATCGTTGGACTGATTTTAGGAACAGGCCGGTTCAGTGTCCAAGACATGCGCCTTACAGCGGCGGTTTTGGGCTTTTTCTCATTCGGAATTTTTGCGAGTTCATTAAGATTATTGTTCACCCGCGCTTTTTTCGCTTTTCATAACACCAAAACTCCGGTTTTTATAAATATTTTTTCTGCCGCCATTAATATTATTTTAGCTATTGTTTTTGTGTGGTTTTTTAAAAAATATACCGCAATCTCGCCAATTTTAGGGCTGCCGCTTGCAGTTAGTATTGCAAGCATTGTTAACTTTGCCTGGCACTGGGTGGATTTAAAAAAACACGCCGGCGACTTTGGCATTTCTGAAATTAAAAAATCTGCCGCAAAAATTTTAATTGCCAGCGCAATGGCCGTTGCTGCTGCCTATGTCGGCCTCTATTTATTTTCCAGGTTTTTTGAAACAACTGATTTTTTCGGGCTGTTGTTCCGGATTTTTTTTGCCGGACTTTTGGCAGGCGCGACGTATTTGATAACGGCGATTCTCTTGCACAGCGAGGAACTTTTAATGTTCAATTTTTTTGGAAAGCCCGAACCAATCCCGGGCGAATCCCTTGACGACCAATACTAATTGTGATATACTTACATTAATTCCACAAAACGGAATGTCGGCATTTAACCTTAGCCGCTCGTGAAGGAGGTACTAAATGACAAATCTAGGGTGGGGTTATTTAGGATTAGGATATATAATTGCTGTAATTTTTGCGGCGTTCTTTACTAAGATGGTAGTCATTAGACCTTTATACGGAGGTAAACTTACAATTAATTGCAGGAAATCCGTAATGTATTTACCGCTATCGCTACCGTGGGTACATGTTATAGTTATTTTGGCCAATATAGATGATGAGATTATACTCGATGGTTTGGATGTTGTTTTTTCAATTAAGCATGGTGGGTTGCTTTTGATGAGCGGATTAATTTGGCCGGTGTCTCTTAGCGTATTGCTTTTAGAAGCTTACGTTAGAATTTCTGGCAAACCGCTCGATATCAACACAACGATCAATTTTGAAAAATAAAGCTGAAGGACTAGATTTTAGGAGACTTTTTTAATGAGATATAGTCTTTAGCGCGGCAACGCGCTTTTCTTTTTATATTTGCATATTCAAATTTTGTTTATCTTTTTAAAATGTTTAGAAACATAACCATGTCTTATCATACCTTAATTCTTGCGGCCGCAAGAGTTAAGGTATATACTACTATCTATAAATTACCATCTATAAATTTTTTTAAGCTTAATATATGAAAAAAGGCGACATAGAAAGAAAAATTTTGGACCATCTTTTAATTTCCGGCGCGGTAATTTTAGCTTTGCAACATCCGGCCAATATGTCTCGCTTTCTTAGAAGATTACCACGAGATTTACGTAGATATAAGGAAACACAATTAAGACGGGCTCTTCACCGCCTTAAAAAGCAAGGCAGAATCGAATATATTAAAGAAAGTGATAATAATATGACCATTAAAATTACAAAAGGCGGCCGCGATTTTCTAAGGAAAATGGATTTTGACAATCTAACTTTGGAACGAACCGAGAATTGGGATAAAAAATGGCGACTAGTAATTTTTGATATACCGGAAAAGAAAAAACCGGCGCGTGAAGTCCTGCGTGAGAAATTAAAAGATTTGGGCATGAAAAAATTACAGCATAGTATTTGGATTACACCATTCCCGTGCGAAAAGGAGATTAATCTTATAAAAACCGTTTTTAACCTTTCAGATTATTGGGTTGATGTTATAATTACTGAAAATATAGGTGCAAAAGAATATCAAATGAGAAAACATTTTGATTTAATATAAAATCTGGTTTTTCAATTGTATACCTTAATTCCTGCGGCCGCAGGAATTAAGGTATGGGAGCATAAATTAAATTTTTAATGTTTATTAAATATCAAATTTGTGAATATCAGAAATTTTGTCATTATTGCACATATTGACCACGGAAAGTCCACCTTGGCGGATCGGCTTTTGGAATTGACAAAAACTGTGGCGCAGAGAAAAATGCGGGAGCAATTTTTAGATCAAATGGATCTTGAACGGGAGCGGGGAATTACCATTAAAATGCAGCCCGTTCGCATGTCTTATACGCTAAACGCCATACCCTATACGTTGAATTTAATTGACACGCCGGGCCACGTTGACTTCACTTATGAGGTCTCGCGAGCTTTGGCGGCTGTTGAAGGCGCCATTCTTTTGGTTGACGCCGGACAGGGAATCCAAGCACAGACGCTGGCCAATCTTCACTTGGCTAAAAGAGAAAACCTGAAAATCATCGGTGTTTTAAATAAAATTGATTTGATAAACGATCCGGAAAAGCTTGAAATTTTAAAGCAGGAAGTGGCAAAACTCACCGGCCAGAAACCGGAAGAAATTTTGACGGTTTCGGCGAAAACAGGGTTAAACGTTGAAAAAATATTAGAAAAAGTAATAGCCGAATTTCCGGAGCCAAAAATAAACCTGGAAAAACCGTTCAGGGCGCTGGTGTTTGATTCTCATTTTGACGCCTATAAAGGCATTGTCGCCTACATTCGCGTGCTTGAAGGCGAAATTTCAACACAACGAGCGGTGTACGCTTTGGCGACAAAAACCAAAACCCAAATATTAGATGTTGGTATTTTTAAGCCGGAACTCACACCGTCAGAAAAATTATCTTCGGGGGAAATTGGTTATATTGCCACCGGTCTTAAAAATTCCCACCTTATCAGAGTCGGCGACACGCTGGCAGCAAACCCCGCCGTCGAACCGCTGCCTGGCTACACCGAGCCGCAACCGATGGTTTGGGCAAGTTTTTATCCTGAATCGGCCGATGATTTTGATTTGTTAAAAGATGCGCTTCCGAAACTTAAATTGAATGACGCGTCGCTTCATTTTGAAATGGAAACGCAAGAGGCCCTGGGCCGCGGTTTCCGCATCGGTTTTTTAGGAATGCTTCATTTAGATATTACAGTTGAGCGATTAAAGCGGGAACACAATCTGGAAGTTGTAGTAACCACGCCTACCGTTTCTTATAGGATAATTTATAAAAAAGGTGATATCGGTGAAATTTTCACGCCGGCCGACTGGCCCGACATATCTCATGTCGAAACTATAGAAGAGCCGTGGGTGTCTCTCCAAATTCTTGTTCCAACGAGATTTTTGGGAAATGCGATGAAACTTATAGGAAATTACAGAGGCGTTTATCAAAAAACCGATTATCTCGGGTTAGATCATTTGATTCTTAATTTTAATATGCCGCTTTCCGATATTTTGATTAATTTCCATGATCGGCTTAAAAGTGTATCCGAAGGATATGCGTCGATGAATTATGAATTTATTGGATACCGTCCGGGTAATTTGGTAAAACTTCAGATTCTTATTGCCGGAGAGCCGACCGAAGCGTTTTCCAAAATTGTTCCCAAAGAAAAAACTTATCATGAGGGGAGCGTAATTGTTAAAAAACTGAAAAGTATTATACCAAAACAGCAGTTTGTCGTGGCGCTTCAAGCGGCTGTTGGCGGCAATATTATAGCGCGGGAAACCATTCCGGCATTAAAAAAAGACGTGACTGCCAAGCTTTATGGCGGCGATGTTACCAGAAGGATGAAACTATTGGAGAAGCAAAAAAAAGGAAAAAAGAAAAGAGCGGCCTTCGGCCGCATTGAGCTAGATAGTGAGGTTTATTTAAAGATGTTTCGAAGTGGCGAGTAAAATTAGAAAGGCCGCCCGAAGGCGGCCACTATTCGAACATGGACCATAAAAGGCACCAAGTTCAGTGTAATCTATTTACAGAGCTTTGTCAAGTGGCCAAAATCAGGTTAAAATCTCAATAGGGGAATGAACAAAAATGCCACCATTGATAAAACGGCCAAAATGGTGATGATAAGCCAAAGAGTGTTGAATAATTTTTTGCCTTTTTTCATGTTGCGATTAATATTCTTTATATTTTAATGAAAATAGAAGAAAAAGACCATAATACAACTATATACGAAAGGATGATTAAATCAAAGGTTTTTTTTATTTTTTTAATTCCTGTCATTTTAGCTTTAATGGTTGGCATTTTTCAGGAATTTTATTATCGCTATAAAGTGCAGAAGGATTTAAATAAACTTAATATTGAAATTGCCAATTTAGACAAGCAAAAAAATGAACTTAATAATTTAATTGACTACTATAAAAACGAATCAAATCTTGAAAAAGAAGCGCGGGTGCGGCTTAATCTTAAGAAAGAAGAGGAGAAGGTCGTGATAATTTTACCGCAGGCGACTTCCGCAAGCAAATTTGACGAGTCCATTTCCGGCGCCGGCGGCGTTAATTTTGAAAACTTACCGAATTACAAGCAGTGGTGGTATTACTTTTTTAAGTAATCTAAAACCCCGCAGTACGGGGGATCATTTTTCTTGTTTTGGGAAAATTACTTTTAAATCAACAAAAAGTGCAATGGGTTTTTGAGCTAATTCGTTTTTAAGGACCACAGCTTTTTTGCCGGAAATTATTTCATAATATCCGACCTTGAGATTTTTTAAAGGCCGGTCATTTAATTCTAATCTTTTCAATCCGTATACCTTTTCAAAAGAAACAAGGTCGGGTTCGGGAAGATCCATTTTAAAACCCACATAGAGTTTATCATTTGCATAATTTAATTCAGTACCTTTACTGGCGTTAAATGAATGTGTCAGGAGAGATAAAATTAAAACAAAACCTAAAATAGGCGCTAAAATAAAAGAAACAAACAACCAATTTATTCTTTTCATGCTTTCCATCCTTTATATTATTTTAAAGACCGATAATTGAATTAATATTATCATTATTTATATTGAAAAGTCAAGGATTTTGAGATAAAATAAGTAAAACTCTCCTTTGCGATTTTGGCGGGTATCGTATAATGGTATTATGTATCCTTCCCAAGGATAAGACACGGGTCCGATTCCCGTTACCCGCTTATGCCGGAGTAACTCAGTGGTAGAGTAGCTGTTTCGTAAACAGCAAGTCGCGAGTTCGACTCTCGCCTCCGGCTCAATTTTTAATTTTTGACAAAAACTTTAAAACGGTCTATAATTAGGCCAATTTGATATTGGATCGTTGTTTAACAAAAAGGAGGTAGGTTGATGAGTATTTTCTCTTTGATTGAAATGAGGTTTGATTTATCTAAAAAATTTTTAATTGGCCAATGCCCAACTTGCGGGCACTCACTTAGACTTGAAAGAAAGGGTGATGGATTTTTTAATAATTTAGTTCCATGCATGAAGTGTAAAGAAACATTTAAAATCAGCGTTTCAGAAGTAGAAAACGTTTCTACCTACGATCGAAAAACCATCAGAGCTTTTGGCATTGTTTATGAAATTAAAAGCAATTTCGACGACGAATCCTACGGATTATTGATTGAATGCCTTTTTGATAATGTTGGTAAAATGACTTATATTTCTGATGGCTTTACCTGCGTTCCTGGAGAGGAAAAAGAAAATTGCCCGATAATCACTTTTAATAAAATACAAAAAACCATAAGATTCGGCTTAACGGGTACTTTTCTTGAGCGTGAAGCTGTAAAAATCATTGATCAATTTGCCAATAAAATTGCCGAGGCCCGTAAATTAGATTTAAATCCAATATTAATCGAAATATGGGAAAATAAAGAGAAAGGTTTTGAATTAGTGGAACAAAGACCTTTAAAATCTTCAGTGGTGCCATCAATATTTATTATCCAGCCAAAAAAAATACGCGTTAATTAAAGAAAGGGGCGCAAATGATCCCAATGGGGTACGAATATGAGTCATTTTTTGCATATTTAGTGGGCGGATTAGTTGTTCTGTTGTGGTTTATCACAATTGTGGCGCTGGCGATTAGCTGTACAAAGCAATCACTTCCGAGGATTAAGACAATGGCTTTCTGGGACTGGGCCGAGCTCTCCGGCTGGTCGCTGGCAATCGGCGCGCTCGCTGCATACGATTACTATTTGATATTTTTATGATTCCAACCCGACGTTGTCGGGTTCTTGTTTTTGTAAAAATAAAATCCCGTTTTCGGGATTTTTATCAGCGGAGACGCTATTTTCTTAAAAAGCGGGCTCGATGATAACCGATATTGGCAACATAATAATCAACAATATTCTCCGCCCGCTCAAGGGCCATTTTGTAAAGAACTTTATTAGATGGCAGATGACGCTTTGTGAACGCTAGTTTTTTCCACCAGCACACGTATTTTCTAATACTGGCTTTGTCAGCGCAAATTATCCGGCAGGAACCGCACATAAAATACGGTATATCCATGCGACGTATAGACCATGAAGGAATAAAAAGTAAAGTTCCTTGTGAAGGTTCTTTCCCGCATTTTGGGCACAGCAGACCGTAGTCCATATCGTACCCTCTTTTAAAAGTTATATTTTTATTTGATTATATATTATTTCTAAAAATATTCAACTTGACAAGTTATAGAAAATACTATAGAATATGGTTAATTATAAAATTCAGTCTGCTTTTCAAAAGCAAGACGTGGAGGCAAGAAATGAATAAACGGAAATTTTTAACGAGAAAGCAATTTGAAAATAAAGGTTATAAATTTGTTAAACAGAATCCATATCAGGAATACGTAGAAATAGAAGGCCAGATTGTAAAATTGCCTTATACAAATGCATATTACGAGGTTGTTCTCCATAAATCCGGCGGTCAATGGCATTATATTGAACGCTGGGAATGGTTTCGGAGAAAAGAAGAATTTGAGAAATATTCTGAGATGTTAATGAACTTGATGAACATCTCTGATCCGATATTATCTAAAATAGAAGCTTGACCCCGCATTGCGGGGTTCTTGTTTTTGTGCTAAAATAATCAAATTATGACAGAAAATTTGAGAGATAAAATTCAAGAATTACTTAACCGGAGCCGCTTCACCGCGGACCGGCTTTGACTTGCCCGGGAAGAAAGCGCAAATCGAAAAACTAAAAACACAAAGCGAGCAGCCGGATTTTTGGAAAGACCAGGATAATGCAAGGGTGGTTTCAAAAGAAATCGCCGAGCTTGAAAAAGAAATTAAAACCCAAAGCGATTTTGAAACTGAAGCGCAGGACTTGATTGAACTTTTGGATATTGCCGAAAAAGAAAACGACGAGAAACTTCTTAAAGAGGTCTCGGAAAAACTTACTGCTTTTGAGGCGCGGTTTAAAAAACACGAGCTCAAGGTTTTTCTTGGCGGAAAATACGACAAAAACAACGCCATTATCACCATTTCTTCCGGCGTTGGCGGCCGCGACGCGCAGGACTGGGCGAGTATGCTTTTTAGAATGTACAGTCGATTTGTGGAATCGCGCGGCTGGGATGCGAATGTTTTACATGAGTCGCTTGGCGAAGAGGGCAGGATAAAAAGCGTCACTTTGGAAGTTAATGGTTCTTACGCTTATGGATATTTAAAAAATGAAGCCGGCGTGCATCGTCTGGTGAGAATCTCGCCGTTTTCGCCGACAAAACTGCGCCACACATCTTTTGCCGCGCTGGAAGTGCTACCGGAAATAGAAGCGAAAGACATTGAAATAAAACCGGATGATTTAAGAATCGATTTATTCCGTTCTTCCGGAGCCGGCGGGCAGAATGTTAATAAAAGGGAAACGGCGGTAAGAATTACGCATTTGCCGACGGGAATCGCCGTGGCGGTTCAGACAGAACGTTCCCAGCAGCAAAACAGGGAAAAAGCAATGCAGATTTTAGCGTCAAAACTTCACGTGCTTCAATTAAAAAAAGAAGAAGCGGAACTGGCGAAAACCAAAAAAATAAAAAAGGCGGCCGAGTGGGGCGCCCAAATCCGCTCGTACGTGCTTCATCCGTACCAAATGGTCAAAGACCATCGCACCGGCTACGAAACCTCTCAAACCCAAAAGGTTTTGGATGGCGATTTAGACGAATTTATAGAAGCGGAATTAATAAAATTAGGGAAATAAATAACCGCCTTGCGAGGCGGTTGTTTTTTTGGTAAAATATATTGTATAAAATTAAAACATTTTGATTTTAAAATATGGCTAAATGGCATTTTTGGGGCGAAAAAGAATTTTCTGACGTATATGAAAATATTTATATTCGAGGTCTCAATGAGGACTGGCTTAATATTGTTTTTTCAATAGCAAAAGAAATCTCAAATTATAAACCTTTTAATAAAAAAATTCGCCTATTAGATATTGGTTGTGGCGAAGGACATACAACAAAACAAATTCTAGATAGGGTAGAGCGGCCGTATATTTGCGATTTAGTAGAGCCCAATAAAGACGCTCTCGCAATTGCGGAAGCTAATTTAACTCCAGAAAATAATATCAGAACGATTTATAACAGGCTTCTCGCGACATTTCAGCCGGAACATAAATACGATATTATTTTCACTATCCATACCAATTATTACTGGTCACTTAATGAAAAAGATTATCAGGAACAGCTTAAGAAACTCATGGGTTTACTTGATAAAGGTGGAAAATTATTGATACTGACGCTTCCGGAAGAAAGCGACCATTACAAAATTATGTTACGAAAAATTTATCCGGAATTTAATTATGCCCAATATATTATTGATTTTTACAAAAAGCTGAAATTTAATAATAGAATAATGAAATTAAAAATGCGAATATATATCGGAGACATATTAAGCACAAAGAAGCTTTTTGATTTAAAATCTTTTTATCGCTTTATTCACAATACAAATTTATATCCATGTGAAAAAGAAAGTAAAAAGTTTTTAGATAAAATTAAAAAACATCAGAAAAATAATTATTTAGATTTTAAAGATTATTTGATTATAGTTACAAAATAATATGAATCGGATTTTTGTAAACGAAACAATTTCTAAAATAGGGGAGAAGGTTAAGGTTTCGGGCTGGGTTCATGTGCGGCGCGACCACGGCAAAATTATTTTTATTGATTTGAGGGATCGGAGCGGATTGCTTCAGGTGGTTTTCGCCGGAAATGAAGACCTGCGCCAGAAAGCCGATCAGCTCCGTTCGGAATGGGTTGTTTCCATTGAAGGAACGGTTAAAGAGCGGCCGGAAAATCTAAAAAATCCGAAGATAGAAACCGGCGGGATTGAGCTTGCCGCAGAAGAACTTGAAGTTTTAAACGAATCCAAAACCCCGCCGTTTTCTCCCTACGGGAGATCCCCCGAAGGGGGAGAAATTGGAGAAAAAGACAAAGTGAATGAAGAACTACGGATGGAATATCGCTATCTTGATTTGAGGGACCCGAAAATGCAAAAAAACCTGATAAAACGGTCGGAGATTTTGCGATTTTTAAATAATTATTTTAAAGAGCATGGTTTTTTGGAAATTGAAACGCCCAATCTGACCAAGGGCACGCCCGAAGGAGCGCGCGAATTTGTCGTGCCTTCCCGCAAGCATCCGGGCAAATTTTACGTTTTGCCGCAGTCGCCCCAGCAATTCAAACAACTTTTGATGGTCGCCGGCCTTGAACGCTATTTCCAGATTGCTCGATGTTTCCGCGATGAAGACAGCAGGGGAGACCGCCAGCCGGAATTCACCCAGCTTGATGTTGAAATGAGTTTTATTGAAGAAGGGGACGTGCTGGAACTTATTGAAGGAATGATGATAAAACTTATTGAAACTGTTTTTCCCGAGAAAAAACTTTCTAAAAAACCATTTCCGCAGCTGAATTACGATGAAGTGATGGAAAAATATCAGACGGACAAGCCGGATTTGCGCGAGGATAAAAACAATCCCGACGAACTGGCATTCGCCTGGGTGGTGAACATGCCGCTATTGGAATATTCCAAAACCGATAAAAAATGGGTTTCTTCGCATCACCCGTTTACCGCGCCCTCCGACTTGTCCGCCGAAAGCTTGCTGAAGGCGGAAGCCTTGGCGAAGGAGAGCAATCCTAAAGACGAAGAGTTGGGAAAGATTAAAGCCAAAGCCTATGATTTGATTTTGAACGGCCATGAAGTCGGCGGCGGGAGTATTAGAATCCATAACCGCGAACTACAGAATAAAATGTTTGAAATTTTAGGACTGGAAGCGAAAGACATTGAGGCCCGCTTCGGGCATATGCTTCGCGCTTTTGAATACGGCGCTCCGCCCCACGGCGGCATCGCTCTTGGCCTTGACC
>Ga0209210_1003265_pt1 | contig 11112 bp, 12 predicted proteins | sample RifGroA1_FD_183991 | JGI IMG/M metagenome (GOLD analysis project Ga0209210, IMG submission 183991) | Contaminated groundwater microbial communities from Rifle, Colorado, USA - Rifle Groundwater A1 (SPAdes) (version 2) | ecosystem: Environmental > Aquatic > Deep subsurface > Groundwater >...
CAGTTTAATCTTAAATTATGATTTCCAACAGCAATTTTTTTTAATTCCTGGTTTGAATTAAAATCAGAAACTTTAATCTCAACATAATATTGATCGTTTTCCCATTCAAAATCAGATTCAACATTAAAATTTAGATTGCATTCTGAAAGAAAATTTTCATCTTCAAGGTTTTGCCAGTTTTCATTCATATATCCTCCATAATTCAGACAATCAGCAGCCTTGTCTGCAAGAGCATTTGTCTCTAACTCTCTTATATCATATGGCTTTCCATAAAATGAAAAAACCATGTAAACAATTCCTGCTGCAACTATGAAAAGTATTGCAAACCAGTAAACAGAAAGTATTTTCTCAGCTCCTTTATGATTCATTTCCTATTTTTGTGTTATAATAAAGTAATATTTAGTTCTGCTCGCAGTATCAAAATTTGCCCGAACATCAATGTCATTGAAAAAACTGTACGAATATCCTTCGCTGTCTTCTTTTAGCCTTACAGTAACAACGTTGCCATTTACCCTCACTATTTCATTAACAGGAAAATTTTCTTCTCCTGCTGCCTTAATTGCATCTTCCATATTTAGATCAATCGTCATTCCAGGTTCTGCACTATCAATCAACAGGGCAATTTGCTTTGTGTATTTCTCCTCAAGAACCGATGTTTCTCCTGTTTTAGAAAAAAGAAAAAGCATAAGAATGATTATAAATGTCAAATTTAAAACAATAAAGATTATGTTTTCTGTAAGAATATTTCCCTTCCTTGATAATTTTCTCTTAAACATTTTACGCTTTTGTTAAAAACTCGTCGCAGCCAACCAGATTATAATTTTCTTCTGTATTCTCTAAAATTACAACTGGCTGGGGTGTAAATTTGGTGTCCCAGATTTTCCATCGTGGAGTCAAAATTCCTTCTTCAGCTAATCCAGTGAGTATAAAATATTTCTTATCAAATCTTAAGATGTTATCAAAATAACTATTAGGATTAAATTCCTCGCCAAAATCTTCAAGTGTATCTGTTGAATAAATATATTGTAAATAAGTTTGGAAGTTTGTCTTTTTTGTATTTTTTAAATAATCATAAAATTCCTTATATGAAATTGGCTGTTCTTCTTTAAGAGCATTGTCAAAACCTGTTATCGAGCAAATAGAACATGCAACTTTCTCAAAAGCATCTGCATCAGCATAATCAATCTTCCCTTCGCCAAAAGTATTCCAGCACGAAGCCATTTTGTCTGCAATAGCTTTCATTATTTCTTCTCTATTTTCAACACTTATTTTTTCTGTTGCAGAAAAATCCATACAATCTCCTTCCCTAGAAATGCAGACATATTGTGTCTTGCAGTCAAGAGGCCCTGAAAGAGGTGTTTTTCCCTTCAAAACAACAGAATTATGGCATATCTCTGCATCTGTTGTTTGTCCAAGATTAAGCCTGAATATCAAGAAAAGGATTATGATAAAACTGGTTATCAAAACAATAAGAGTTACAATTTGTTTTGTTGTCAATTCTCCTTTCTTGTCTTTTTTCATTAGCATTTTATCTACATAACACCTAATCTTTTTAATAATAAATAAATTCCTAAAAGTGCAACTGCAAAAAAAACAATCCATACCACATATTTTATGAAATCTTCTAAATCCATTTTAATTGCTTATTATTTTTGTTTCCTGGTTTATTTGTAGTGTAACCGGGGGGGGTTCTATTTTGATGGAGTTTTCAATTACAAAAAAAGACTCCTCACAAACTCCTTTTTCTCCACATGAGGCAGGTTGATTATCCTTGCAAATGCACAATTCATTATTCCCTGATAAAATCCACCATCCTTCTGGATTGTAAATGTCAGCACTTGTTCTGCCTGCTTTGATTTCGCTCATCAAAAAATCCAAGCTGGCTTCTGCCTGCTCTAATTCGTTATTTTTGAAAGAAAAATAAAGCGAAAAAAGAAGATAAGCGAGAAAGCCAATTGCAATCACAGATATGACTAGTTTCAATGTCTCTTCTGCCAGCAAAAATCCCCTGCGATTTCCTGGAAAAAAAGTGTAGCTAAAAAATTTCCTGTTTTTTTGTCTTTTATTCATTTTTGATTAATCTATATCTTCTTTTTCAATCCGGATTTTACTTTAATTAACATCTTGTTTAATAATATTAAAACTACTCCTGCTTTTATTTCATTTCCTCCGAGATTTTTGAAAAAATCCAGAATATTTTCCTTAAAAAAAAGATAAATTCCAAGCACAACTGCGACAAAAACTAAAACCCCAAGAATTATTTTTATCAGCTGTTCTGTTGTTAATTCAGTCATTTTATTTTATCTAAAGATGTCTTTGATTTTATCTATAAGCGAAACTCCTTGTCCTTTCAGAAGAAAAATAGTTATCATTAATATGACAAGAACCGCAACAGCTATTAATATCCAAGGCAAATAATCTGCGACAATCCCTTTCCTGTCTTTTGCACCTCTTTTTTTGGCAGCCATATTTAAGAAAATCTATAATAGTTAATAAATGTTTTCCGAGAGATAATTTCAATATGTAATAGAGGCTAATATTTAGAGGGTTACAATTCTTAATACTCCAGATTTTTATTATATAAATTAATTTATCTTTAACGCTATTTTTAAATTTATTAAAATCTTAAACCAAACCGCCAACAACTATTGACGTCAAAACGAAAAGAGAAACTATCGCTACAAATGCCGTAATGAAATAAAGAACAATTGCCCTAGCCAGATTTTTTCCCGTCTTGTTTGTTTTTTCCAATTTGTCTTCTCCTGAATCTATTACAACAAGGGCTCTTGTTAAAATAAAGACTATCTGCACAAGATATAAGCCAATTACTATCTGCAAGAAATAAGGAGGAATCATATTCACCACTTGGAAAATTCCATTTGGCCCAACAAGATTTCCCAAATCGGCGGAAACAGTTCCTCCAGCCTCCTGCAACTCCGGAATATTCAATCTCGTCAAAATAGAAGTTATCATCACAGCCAATCCAATGACGACTCCAGAAAGCAATGGGGCAAGGAAATTCATATTTGACTTCATGTCTGATATTACTTCTGCAAGAAGATCTTTCAGCCTTTCAGTTATTTTGTTAATGCTCTTAATATATTCTGAAATGCTTATCAAACTCAAGGCAGCAATCTGCAGGCCTTTTTTCGCAGATTCCACAAGAATCTTCATGCTCGTTGCTATAAGATCAGAAGGATAAAAAACTAAGGCTCCTCTTCGTGAGTCAAAAACAGCTTTTTCCACACCCATTCCAAGCTGCCTTATGTTGTAACTGACTCTGCGGAAAAAATCTTCTGTTTGCAATCCTTGGGAAGATTCAGCAATTTTTCCAAATGCAATTTCGACAGGAACTCCGTTTCCAATCCTGTTTCCAAGCTGGAAAAGCGAGTTGTTGAATTCTCTTTCAAGCTGCTTTGTTTTTTCCCTTTCAATTATAAGCTCTCTTGTTCTTGCCTTAAAAGAAATTGAAAAAAACAACGCCAGACCAAGAGGAATAAACAAGCTAAGTACGCTTGCACCTATTCCCAATGGACCTTTTGTTCCGGTAGCTGTTTCTACAAATCCAAAAATCTTTTGGTCTCCAAAAAATCCAATGCCAAGCTCAGAGAAAGTATAATCTTTCTGCAATCCAATCATATCTGGAAGAGGTGTATATTGGAAAATAAAGGGAAGGAATCCAAAAATAAAAAAGGGCAGAGCTATCAAAAAGGCATTGATATAAGGAGCTTTGCTTCTGTATTTAGGGTATAATGGATTTCTTTCAAGAAGAGATGTGTCTCCATGCCCCCCTGGCCTCAAAAACAAAACCTTGTCTGTGAGATAGAAAACCAGGAAAGGAATTATCAAATTGAAAAGAATAAAAATATGGACCCAAGTAAGCAAGCCCCCAAGCATCGCTGTTGCCAATGGCAGCAGAGCCAAACCAAGAGTTGGCAAAACAACACCTAGCATATAAACATTCTGCAAAGGGCTTCTTACATCATGCGTAAATCTCAGCATTTTCTCGTAAACGCCATCAAGAACAACTTGAAGGGATTTTTCCAGCAATATGATTCTTCTCGAGTTTTCAGGTTCAAATAAGCTGCCCTCAATCAAATGAAAAGACTCTATAAATTCTGGAGAAAAATCTCTCCATATCTGAAGATAATTATCAAGGCTTTCTTTTATGCTTGAGAATCTTCCTATCTGAACATCATAAAAAACTTTTTTGAAATCCAAAGCCAAAGGATATTCTAAGTGCTCTGCGGCAAAAGCAACAGCTCTTTCAAGATTTGATGTATGTCTCATGTAAACAACAAGATAAAGAATTGCGGGAACCATTTGGCTGCTTGCTTTCAATCTCCAGGAGTTAGCAATCCTGGCGGGCCATTCCTTCACAAAATAAAACACAAAAAAGGAAAAGATAACCATCAAAAAGAAGAATAGCAAGGGGAAGTTAGCTGCGCCTCCTCCCCGAACAAATAGAACAGCAATAGATATCAGCAATCCAATAAACAGCACAGAGAGGAAAGCCATTACGCTAAGAGTTATTGGCTGCCAGGGCTCAAGATCCAAGTGCGCAATATCAAGCGATTTTTTTATCTTCAGAGAATCTTTCTCGGAAATTTTCAGCTTTATTATATTTCCAAGGCTCTTGCACCAGCGCTCAAATCTTGATATTTCAGGAGACATTTCCTCTTTAAATCTTAAATACTCCTGGCTGAAGTCTGTTTTTCTATTTTGGGTATCAAAGCCCCTCATTTGGCTCTCTATCTTGCTTTTATATTTTCTCAAAATTTCATCAACATCTGCTGCCATTTTATCACTACTTTTTATAGGGGAAAAAAGAAGAAGTTATTAATAAATGTTAGGATTATAAAAAACAAATTAATTATAAAATATCATTTATAAAATTTTATCTTATTAATTATCTTCTTAGTTATTCAATTCTGAAACATGATTTTCAAGATTAACTAAGCTGATTCCGCCAAGGAAAATAGAGAAGAAGTAAAATATTATTCTCGTAAGAAGAGATACTGCAACAGCCACTGTAAGATTTACGCCCAGTATGGAATATGCTATTATCATTATTCCTTCTATAAGTCCTATTCCTCCAGGGCTTGGGGAAAAATCTCCTACTATGTTTCCTAAACTAAAAACAGCAACAACGAGAAGAAAACTTATCTGGACTCCAAAGGATAAAAACAAGAAGTAAGATACAGCAAAATTCAAAATCCAATATAACAAAGAGAAAGTAATTCCAACAAAAATTATCTTTTTATCCCTTACAATTGTCCTGAAGGTTTTTGCAAAATGCCCGAAATTTTCTATTAGGATTTTTTCCAGTTTGGATTTTTTGCCTTTTCTAATTTTCCTCCAGAAAAAAAGCTTCTTGATTCTTTCCAAAAACAATTCTATGTTAAAATTGGTCTTTCTGAAGCTCATATAAAATAGAGTAGCCAAAAAAAGAAAGATGAAGAATAAGACAGCCTGGAAAACAGTTTTTAATTCAGAAGATACAGGAACATAGGTCAAAATAAATAAAATAGAAACTATTATAAAAAATAAAGAGGCTATTACATGGAAAAACCTGTCTGCTGTCAAAGCTCCGAATATTTTTGTCTTGGGTTTTCCATATTTAGCTCCAAGAAAATAGGCTCTTACAGGATCTCCTCCAAGCTGGGCCCCAGGAGTTATCGTATTCACAAAAAAACCAGCCAAAGTAGTCTTCATCAAAAACCAATAGGTTGGTTTTACGATATTTCTAATAGAGTACATAGATCTTGTATTAAATACTAAAAAACTCGCTCCGTATGAAAGAAAAGCAAGGAAAAAATAAGTGTTGTTTGATTCAACAACCAATCGCCAGACTTCAACAAAATCTATTTTCCTAAGAAGATAAATCAAAATAAGAAAAGTCATCATTCCAAAAAATACTCTCCATTTGAGTTTCATTTTAAATCTTCTTCTTTTTTACCTGTTGATTCAGCCACTTCTGCCAGGCAGGAAAAACTCTTTCTCCGAGAGGCAGCCCGATTTCTTTTCTTATTTCATCTGAAATCCTGTGAAATGCATGATTTGCCTCTGTGTTAAATCCTGCTTCTAAAATTTCTGCCTTGCCTGTTTTTTCAGCTGTCTTGACTATTTCTTCTTTTATCCTTGCTCTTAAAAGAATATTGTCATATACAGCATCCCAATTTCCAGCCCATCCTTTGATTCCAGAAGCAATATCTTTTATTATTTCGCTGTCTCCATTAATCAAATCTTCTGTCGGCTCAAGAGAGTCTGTTTCTACATTATACTTAAGAAGATCGACAAAACCTTTTTCCTCCAAGGGATCTTTCTGCCAGTGTTTTCTTACTTCAGAAAGTTGAACAAGCCTTTTCCAACTATGAAGTCCATCTGAAGTTTTTATTGGATTTGCAACAGCAATTATATCTGTTGCCTTGAAGCTTGTTGTTGGCACATCAAGATCATTTACAACACGATCAAAAACAGCATAAGGACTTGCTCCATGAATTGTTCCTGCGACAACATTTGCCAGCGCCCCAATTCTCATTGCCTCATATAATGCTTGTGCTTCAAGGCTTCTGACTTCTCCAATAATAAGGCAACTATCTCCAAGTCTTAAGCTTGTTCTGATACCATCATCGGCGCTGACCTCTGTTGTTGTTTTCAGCAAAGCACTTCTTACTTTCATCCGCAAAATATCATACTTAAGATTTCTCAGGGATTCTACTGGAAGCTCAAGAGCGTCTTCAATAACAATAATCCTGTATTTAGGAATTATTTCTAGCATAAGGCTTCCCAAAATCGAAGTTTTTCCTGAACTTCTTGTTCCAGCAACAAGCATTGTTCTGCTTCCATCAACTAAGAAACTAAGAAGCCCTGCAGCGAAAGGATTTATCATCTTATTCTGTACAAACAATGGCAGAGTCCAAGGTTCTTCTCTATGTCTTCTTATTGAATAAGCCAAGCCATCTGGGCTTAATGGCTTTTGAATTATTGCAATTCTTGCCCTGATTTGTCCTTTCTTAGACGGATTTCCTATTTCTAATTGAGTATCAAGTATTGGGTTTGCCTCATCGAGAGGTCTTCCAGAGATTAATCTGAATTTTGCAGCCCAGGAGTCAACGTCTTCCTGGCTCGGAATTATGTTTGTAATGCACTCATCAAAATCCTGATGCCTTACAAAAATAGGCAACATTGAAATTGGAGCATTTAACGAGATGTCTTGAAGTTTTTTGTCCTGGAGCAAAACCTCTATTAAGCCAAAACCAATAGTATGCCTCACAAGAATAACAGAAAGCCTGTTTAAATCAGAATAGCTTATCTTAATCCCCTTGCTTTGGCTTAAATCCTGCAGAAGATCTTTTGAAATATTGAAAAAAACTTGCCTTGTTCTCTCTGTGTCTGTGAACTCTTCTGCCTTTGGCTGATGCTCAACCAAAACCCTTCGCGCAAGGTTTAAAAGATTTGTTTGTTCTTCGTTCAAGGCATGTTCTGGCGGCAGCAAATGATAAATAAGCTTCGGCTCATTTTTTTTCCTTAAAATAGTCACCAGGGATTCATCATAATCTTCTCCAGAAATTTTATATTGGCTGGCAATCTCTGCATCTTCGGGCAAATCAGAAATAAGCCTTGTGAAAGTAAAATTGGGAATAACATCTGGCCTGAAAAGCCTTGCATAGATTTCTCTGCTGCCTTTTTGATAATCGTCAAGATAAGGAATTGCTTTCTGCATTAATACGGTATTTTCAAGAAGAGAAAAAATTCTTTCCAGGAAACCAATATAATTTGTCTGGTCTGACTTAAATCCCAAGCCGAGTTTTTCGGAAAAAACCCTTGCATATATAATGATTTTCTTTAGTTCTGCATAGGCCGACAACGGATCTTGTTTCAAAAACATAAGGAAGGCAAAAAGTTCATTATATCTCTGAGGAAAAAATCTTTCTATTGTCCCTATCTTTTCATGAGAAAGAATTTTCTCCTGTTTTACGAGATAAGTATAAAGCTGTGCAATCTCAAGAAGCATTCCTGTTTCTTCTAAATCATGATTGTAATTCTTCTGCTGGACAAAGACAACTCTTGAAACTCCGGGATTTTCAGACAAGGCATCTATTGTTCTTGCCATTACATCTCCAGAATCTGCAACACTTGGAACAAAAGGAGCTCCAAGATAATTCATATAAAGAACATCTTCCCCTCCTTCTCGTCTAACCTCATAAGAATTAATCTCTTTTTGTTCAGCATCCTCTTCTGCCATTTTAAAAAAAAGCCTGAGAAGTTTAAAATCCTTTGTATAAAACAAAAGAATAAAGAAGCTTATTTTACCCTAACCTTAAATTGGCTTAAAGAGTTAGAATTAAATTATAAGAGTTTTATATAATATATTCATCTATTAATTACGGGCCCATAATCAATCAATTAACAAAAATACTGCTTAACCATTTCTATTAAACCTATTCATTAACTTTGCTCAACCAAACAAATTTAAACCGCCTAAACTTATTCTGCTTATGGTTGAAATGCAGCAGGATAACAGCTCTTTCTGGACAGATATGAGCGTAAAATTCAGGGATTTGGAAGAGAAAAATAGAATGCTTCGAGACAGAATTCTTCTCATAGGCCAGAATCTCATTGACACAAAAGAAAAAACCTCTTCTGATATTCTTGAAATAAAAAAAGAGCTTGAAATAATAAAGAAAAATATGGAACGCCTTATTTCTTTTCTCGAGACAGCGTCTTCTGAATTTTCAAAATTTGCCAGCAAAGAGGACTTGGAAATACTTACAAAACAGGCAAAGATGTTCCAGCCTTTGGAATTCGTGAGGAAAAAAGATTTAAAAAAATAAGATGATTATTAGCATTTAAAGAAAGGCCAGAATAAATTAATAAATAAAAAAGACGAATGATAAATAGTTAAGTAAAAAGAGGTTGGTTTAAAGATAAGAATATGTTAATAATAAAAACTAAATTGAAAAATAGGGAAAAACATTTATCCTATATTAATATCAAAATCAAAAAATGTTAAATAAAAAGATGTATAATTATTAACCTAATGACTGAATATTATATTAAAAATTGAAAAAGAGGTGATAAAAACAAAAATGGGTGTATTAGATCAGGTTGTTGGTATGAAAAGCCAGGGAATCCCTGATTCAGAGATAGCAAGGAGGCTTCAAGAGCAAGGCATTTCCCCAATGGAAATAAATGATGCCTTTAGCAGAGCTCAGATAAAAAGCGCTGTTTCAGGCATAGATATGGGAATGGCAGATGGAATGCAGCCTTCTATACTTGCAACAGGAGAAGAGCCAGACAGGCTTCCTACAGAGGGAGAAATAAGCGATATTGACTTGACTCCTCCAACACCTGGAATGTATTCTGGCCAGCAATTGCCAATGCACGTAACAAAAGAAATTTCTGAACAATACCCTTCATATTCAGAAAATGCTCCAGCATATGGAGAAGAAACATATTATCCTCAGCCGCAATATCAAGGCATGCAGCAGGAAAATTCTCCTGTATCTGGTTATGGATATTCTCCTTCTATGGGTGATACAGATACTGTAATCGAGATTGCAGAGCAGGTTTTTTCCGAGAAAAACAAGCCTTTTCAAAGAAAAATAGATGAAATGAATGAATTTCGCGGTTTAACGCAAACAAAAGTAGATAACATCTCAGAAAGACTCAGAAGAATGGAATCAATAATTGACCGGCTTCAGGCTTCTATTTTAGAGAAAATAGGAAGCTATGGGCAGGATTTGGATTCCATGAGAAAAGAAATGAGCATGATGCAAAATTCATTTGGAAAAATGATAAATCAGGTTGCTGACTCGACAGAAAGGCACAAACACCATACTCATCATTTACAGAAGAATGAGCAAAATCCACAGCACCATGAAAAACACCATATTATAGTGCACAAGTCAAGAAAGAAAACAGTAAGAAAAATTTCTAAAAAATAATTTTATTTTGGGTTTGGTCTCCATAATCCATACATGTCTGGAATTTGTTTTGGAGTTCCAACAGAATTTATAATTGCAAAAAAGATTCCAATTACAACAATTCCAATCAAGATAGATGGCCAATTAGCATACCACCAATATCCAGAATACCAGCCAAGATATCCCGAGGTTTTAATTAGAACAGCTAAAAAGGTTATTACTCCTACTCCCAAAAGCCCGTAATTAACAGCTTTGTTATCCGGATCGAGGAACAATCCAGCAAGTATTAAAAATACAAGGATTATTGAGAGAGCAACGCCGACTCTGGGAAAAATCTCTGAGAAAAATATAGGAACAAGTTCAAACTGCAATGCCAGAAGACCAATGACAAGCGCAATTATTGAATTTAAAGTTCTATTGTCTCCAAAGACTTTTATCTTTGACAAGATTCCAAAAATCACCGCAAAAATCAAAAGGAAAGGAAGAACGTAGCTGAAAACTCCTGCCTGCTCCCATTGAGACAGAAGATTTCCTACAGTACCCCCGTAAAACCCTCCAAACTGAAAACTCAAAAGACTTTCAAGCATATCTCTTTTTGTCAGATATTCTTTAAATAGTTTTCTAAAGAAAAGTATTTTTGAGGTAACAAAGATTATCAATTAAATAGTTTTCTAAAGAAAAGTATTTTTGAAAAAACAACGATTTTTGATTAAATATGTTTTCCTATTCTAATATGGAAACCTGTTTTTGTATAAATATTACCTGTAAATCAGGTGTAAAATTTTAATATATAAAATCTGTGTGGATGTTCTTAAATCATAAATAATCTTGTCATTAACAGGGTAGATTAAAAAAGCAATCAGCTGCTTTTTCCGCTTCTTATGACAAGAGCAAGAGCTATTATTATTACTGCGATGAAAGCCACATTTGTCCAGAAATCAGTGCTCCAGCCACTCCTGAATAAAAAATCAAAGAAATTTCCTTCAACTCCAAGAGCCCACAGCAAGGCAACGACAACAGCCACAATTACAACACCGGCCATGGCTGCCTGAACTTTATTTGGTATATCAGGAATCTTTCCAACAAGGAATCCCCAAAGCAAGAGAGCTATGAAGACAACAACAATTGCAATTGTAAGAAACAAAGTCAGGTTTTCAACAACAAGTTTCGGAAAAACAGCGCC
>Ga0209210_1003266_pt1 | contig 11107 bp, 15 predicted proteins | sample RifGroA1_FD_183991 | JGI IMG/M metagenome (GOLD analysis project Ga0209210, IMG submission 183991) | Contaminated groundwater microbial communities from Rifle, Colorado, USA - Rifle Groundwater A1 (SPAdes) (version 2) | ecosystem: Environmental > Aquatic > Deep subsurface > Groundwater >...
TATTGATAAAATTTGGAATTTCGCTAAAATTATAGGTTCCATCACAGTCTGCCATAAAAATATATTTTCCTCTTGCTCTTGGAAATGCCTCAAGATAAGCATTTCCATATCCTTCTTTGTCATGCTTAACTAATTTAACATTATGTTCTTTGGCTATTTTTGGGCTATTGTCTGTGGAAGAATCTGAAACTATTATTTCTGCATTTAAATTATTGGTTTTTATAACTTCTTTTATCTGTTTTAGACAGAAGCCAACAGCCTCTTCTTCATTTCTGCATGGGAGAATTATGCTTATTTCTGGCTCTTTTTTCATTTATCTATTAAAAAACAAGGTTTTTTAATGATTTATGTGATTATTTACCTATTTGGTAAGATAGTAAGATATAGAAAAATTTATATATCTGTAATTCTTACTTTCTTACATAATTAAAATGGTATCAATAACAAAAATAAGTTCAAAAGGACAAGTGGTTATTCCTTCTGAAATAAGAGAAAAAATGAATTTAGAAGAGGGTAATTTGCTTGTTGTGTTTGATAATGATAATTCAATTTGCCTTAAAAAAATTGAAATTCCTAATATTAAAAGTTGGGAAGAAGCAACCAAACCTTTTAGAGAAGCAGCAAAAAAATCTAATTTTACAAAAGAGGATTTGGATAGGATTATTCAGGAATCTAAATTTAATTAGTATGAAAGTAGTTCTAGACACGAATATATGGCTTTCTGCAATATTTTGGAAAGGAGAGGCTTATAAATTAATAAATTTTATCTTAAATAAAAAAATTGAAATTATAATAACTAATAATATTCTTTCAGAAATCATTGAGGTATTAAACAAAGAAGTGAAATTTCAAAAATTTATTGAAAGATATTCTAAATTAACAGATTTAAAGGAATTTGAAAAAGCAGTAACTTCGTTGCGTTTGATTGCTGAAAGCAAGATTCAAAAGATTATTCCGTCAATGAGATCAACAATCCAAGCATCACAAATTAAAGATATGGAAAAGATGGTTAAATTTGCTAAAAAAATCGGTTGTAAACGAGTTAGTTTTTCTTCAATACATCCCGCGGGTAAAGCAATCGAAAGAAAAGATCTTTGGATGAACAAGGAACAAAAGTTAGAATTTTTAAAAGAAGTGTATCGATTAAAAAAAATTTTTCCAGATATCAATGTAACTACAAATGATCCATTAAAATGTTTATTAAGAAGGGAAAATGATCTTGGAAAAGGGGGGGAATTGGTTTTTGACGGATGTGGTGCTGGCGCAATTACATTTAATGTAAATTCTGATGGAGTAATGACTCCTTGTGCATTGTTGAATATTCCAATGATGAATGTCTTCCCATTAACTATCAAAGAAATTACAAAAAAATATCAGGAGAATCAGATTGTTAGAGACATGTTGGAAATGAATCTGAAAGGAAAATGTAAGGATTGTTTAAAGAAATATCAATGCGGAGGATGTCGTGCTCGAGCATTAATCCAAAAAGGAGATTACTTAGAAGAAGATCCTCATTGTTGGCTTTAATTTTATTTTTGTCCAACAAAAACAGGACGCTTGGATTTTTTATTATATTCTTCTAAGGTAAAGTCATTATATATTCTAACATTAAATCCTATCTGTTCCATTAAATTTTTTATTTCTTCAACAGAGAATATTCCTAATTCGTGTTCATCAACCCCAAAATCTAATTTTCCATTTTCTTTAATAAATATTAACGAATTTGCATTAAAAATATTTTCCTTTTCTTTTGAAGGTTTCCATTGATTTATCCTTGCTAGTTCTAAATTATTTTCTACATAAGTGTTAATAAAAACCCCGCTTTTGTTTTCTTCTTCTCCTTTGATAATTCCTAAATCAAAAATGATTATTCCGTTTTTATTAGATAGTTTATAAAACCTCTTTAATGTTTCTTCTAGATCAGAAATATTTTTGTTGTAATTTATTGAAGTAAATAAACATAGAATTACATCAAATTTTTTTTTTGATTCAAACGATTGCATTTTTCCATTTAAGAATAAACAATTTTTTGCTTTTGTTTTTGCGATTTCTAACATTTCTTTATTTAAATCAACCCCTGTAACTTTAAAACCTGCTTTTGCAAATTCTTTTGCATGAGTTCCTGTCCCACAAGCCATATCAAGAATATTTTTTCCTTTAATATTGAATTTTTTTATAATTGAAAGAATAAATTCTACTTCTTCTTTATATTTTTTTTTGTTATATATTTTGTCATAAAATCGAGCATATTTTTTATACAATTGATGTTCAGACATATTTTTTTTAGGGGATAGATATTTATAAAACTTGGTTCTATAAAAAATATTTCTTTTTTGTTTTATTTCTCCCTTTCTTTCATTCTTTAGTGGTAAGGGGAAGGTTTAAAACTATTAAATACATTTAATTTTTATGGCTGGATTAGAAGATAAAATATATCCTGGAAGAGGGATTCATTTTCCTGAAAAAGAAGTAACAAGAGAACCGCAAATTACTGAGAAGCCCCATAAAAATAAATTTCTTGTTTAAACCTAAAAAAAATTTGCTAAAAGACAGATAATAAATTAAGTTTAGGATTTGCCGTTGAGAATTAAAATTCTCTCCAACTAACACTTAAATCCATAAAATCAATCTCTGCAAATCTATTAAAATTGATTCTTCCTTTTCCAATTAAATATTTGAAGATTTCCATAACTTGAATATTTGCTATTGCTCCTGCAATTGGTCCGAGATTTCCAGTTTGTTTTATATCTCGTATTCTTTCTAAATCTTTTAGGGGGTCATTCTTTTTTTGATATTCAATAAATTCATCAAAATTTTTTGTTACTCCAGGCACAATAATTGGGCCCACCATTCCCAAATGTAAATTATATCCTCCAGCAACACAATAAGGAATTTTATTTTTTGATGCATACGAGTTAATAATTCTTGTTGTTTCAACTACCGAAGGAGAATCTGCACAATTTACTAAAAAATTACAACCCCCAACTATTTCTTCTAAATCTTGTTGAGGTTCCACTCTTTTTTTAAATGCCACAATGTTCACCTCTCTTAATTTTTCTTTTATAACATCAACTTTAAATTTTCCAATATCTCTTGAATCAAAAAAAAGTTGTCTGTTTAGATTTGTTTCATCTATAATATCTGGATCTGTGATTCTTATTTCTCCGACGCCAATTTGAGATAATCCGTTTACAATCCATGTTCCAATTCCTCCAACTCCAAAAACTGCAACTTTGGAATTTTCTATTTTTCTCTGCAACTCTAAAGTTTCTTCTTGAGAAGAAGTTAATTCATCTAAAAATAATACTTGTTTAAGATGTCGTTGAGGAATTTTTGTATTTGAATCGTATTTACGAACTATCCCCTCTCTTTCTAATGCCTGTAAACAATCTTGAACATCTAATGGATTATATCTTAAAGATAATTCGCCTTTCAAACATTCTTCATCTTTTTCTAAATCTAACATTTCTAAAGTATCTCTAACCAAAGAATCTACTTGAAATTTTTTTATTCTTCTTGTTGAAGTTGAAATAAAAATATAATTTCCTTCGGAATCTTTCAAAATATAAAGTGAATCTCTAATTTTTATTTTTTGTGTCATCTGAAATTATTTCTAAGTATTTAATATTTTTATCGTCTGAAGGTTTAAACAAAAGATTATTTTTTTTGTCACAAGGTAAAATTAATTTGTAATTTTTTAATTTATTTCTCAAAAAGGAATTTTCCCTTAAATGCCAACTTCCTAGAATGATTATTATAGGGCGAGAAGTTTTCTTCCGATACCCTAAAATCTTATCTAAATGTCTTCTTTCTCTAAGTCTAATTGTTTTATTTATTTCTAATTTTTCTTTTTTATTAATTTCTTCTTGAGATTTAATCTTATTTTGTAAATTTTTATTAAACCCAAAATTTTTAAAATCAATACCAATTAATTTTATATTTTCATTATAACATAAATTAATTAATTTTTCTACTTCATTAAATGAAGTCATATTTGAAATTTTTCTATTCTGAATTATTTTTTCAAATTTTTCTTTAGAATCTAATTGGATATTTTCTAAATCTTCACATAGAACGAATTCAGGTTTTGTTAGTTCAATTATTTCTTTTTGTTTTAAAAAATCGTCTATAAATCCGTGAGTGCTTCCTATAAAAATTAAATAAGAATTCATTTTGAAATGTTTTTACATCCAATATTTAATACTGGTTGGACCCATGTAGACCCGATCTTCAAATAATCGAAGTCCTCTATAGGTTTGCGTTTCTGCAAGAGGTTTTGTTTCCTTTATTTTTGATTCAATCCTTCCAGCAAATTCATTTGTTTTTGCTTCAAGTTTTTCCATAACCATTAAGAGAGTTTGTTATTTAAAAATATTTGTTTTATTAAGAAATAAATTGTAATTAGTTTTCTTTTCTTTCATTCTTTAGTGGTAATGGGAAGGTTTAAATTTCCGCTAGTTTTCCTTTAACCATTCCAGTTAAGATAGATAAATTTGTTCCATAAGAACAAAAATAATCTTTCCAACCCATATTTGTTATGAGGTTTATCTCTTCAGGGATTATTCTTTTTAAGTGACAACATTAGAAAGATTTTTATATTCAATCTTTGTGTACTTTACATGACTGAATTAAAACATTCTCTAAAAGATCTGTGTGTAAATCTTTTAATAACTTCGACTTGTAATGCCGGATGTCCTTGGTGTATTGCTAACAAATACATGAAAGCTCAATGTTCTCCATTATATATGGCTGATGAATCTTTTGAGAAATTTTTTTTAATGTTATCTAGAGATAATGTTGCTCAAGTAAATCTTTTAGGGGGAGAACCTTCTTTACACCCGAAATCTTTAGATTTTGGAAGAAGAATCTCTGAAATAGGGGTTCCGGTCGGGTATAGCACTAATGGATTATGGCAAGAAGATTTTAGAAGACAATTAGAAAAGGTTCAATATCCTATAGAATTTGAAGTAACTTTTTTAGGTTCAAAAGGATATTCTCCTGAAAAACTTGTGCAGATAATGAGATCATTTGAGCAACTAAGAAATCATCATACTAGCATTGGCTTAATTTTAACTTCTCCAAATGAATCTTATAAAGAACATTTAGAATTAGCAGAAAAATATGGATTTGATTTGAGATGGGCAATTCTTGAACCAACTCCTTTAACAGGTCAAACAGAAGGTTATTCTTCTCAGGCAAATATTAGGAAATTAGGTAAACATGCAGTGAAAATTATTAGAGAAGCGAATCAAAGAGGAATTCATACTTGGGCAGATTTAACTGTTCCTCATTGTGCAATTGAAGATGAAGACAGAGATTTGTTTCAGGGTGGAGAAAATGATATACAATATAGATGTCCTCCTTTTTTTGATATTTCTACTGATTTAAAAATTTGGAGATGTTTACCAATGGCACCGGATAAAATTCCTGCCATCACTGATTTTAGAACATTTAGAGAAGCTTATCAAAAAGTTGATGAAGTAAAAAGAGATTATGTTTCTAAAGGAGTATATCCTGAATGTAATGAATGCCCGCATCTCGAACAAATTTGTTCTGGAGGCCCAGCAATTGCTAAAAAACTTCAAAATGAAAATTAATTTTGCTTATCCTGAATTTGGAGTCGGATTTCATAGTGGATGGTGCGAACTAAATAATTCTCCGACGCAAAATCTTACTCTTTCATATAGAAGAAAAGTTAATCTTTTAGAAAGCGAGTATAAGATTATTAACAGAGATAAAAATTATTTACCTCCTTTTTTTATAAAATTAAAAGAAGGTTTAGTTAAAGGGATTAGTAGTGGCGCGGGATCAACAATAATTTTTTATAAAAATAAATATTTTAAAATAAAACGCAATGGATATAAAAATAAAGGATTTGTTAACAATAATATTCCGGATAGGGGATTTAGTGTATTAGATAATTCTTTTATGGAAAAAACAGATTTTGAAATTGGAGGTGCGATGAGTTTAGAAGATGCAACTAACGAAATCAAGTACGAAAAATTAATAGAAAATTTAGGAATTTTTTTGCCACAAAAAACAGTTGGATTATATAAAATAAAACTTCCGTTTGAAAAAGACGACGCAGTTGCGATGATTCAAGAGATTCAATCTGATTTTAGAGCAGATGAATTCTTAATCGCAATTTTAATTAATTCTTTTTATGATTTTTATGGAGAAGACTGCAAATTAATTCTCGAGAAAAAAGAGTTTGTTTATCCAGAGTATGATATTCAGGAAGGATTAAATTCGCTTATGAAAATTTTTCCAGAAGTTACAAAGATAGGAAAAATAATCGGAGGAGTTTATAGAAAATTTCATGATAAGGGATATTTAAGGGGAATTGGAAATTCGTGGTATGGAAATGAAGTTATTTGCCCTAACGGAGAAATAAGTGTTTGTGATTTGGAAAGCTGTTTTTCAAAAAAAGAAGTCGGGGGAGAAAAAGTATTTAGAGAATTATGTCTTACAGATTTAAATTTGGCAAAAACTGCTTTTTATGATTCAATGAATTATTTTGAAAATTCCCTCGCAAGTATTTTTGGTTCATGGTTAGTAAAATCTTTTGATGAAGGATATACTGAATGCTATGAAGGAAAATTAGATTTAAAATTTATTGAAGAAACAATAGACAAATTTATAAAAATAAAAGACAAAGTGATTGTATATGACTGAAGATAAATATTATTTTGAAAAAGAAAAATTTTCTCTGCCTGAATTTAAATTCTCTTTTATTTTTGATAAAGAATTATTAAGAGAAATTTTAAATTACAAAAAATCTGGAAAAGTTCTTGATCTTGGATGTGGTGAAGGAGGAATTGATTTGGAATTAGCAAAACTCGGCTTTGATGTTACTTGCGTAGATATTTCTAAAACAGCGACGGAAAAAATCAAAGAAGAATCTAAAAAAAGAAAATTAAAAGTCAAAGTAATCTGCGAAGATTTGGAAGAATATTTTATCGACGAGGAATTTGATATTATTATTTTTACTGGAGTCTCGCATTTTATTCCGCAAAAAATTGCAAAATTAATAATTAAAAAAATTAAAGAACACACTGCAAAAAATGGGATAAATGTCGTCGATGTTTTAACTGGAAAAGATTTTTTTGCAGAAGGAGAAATTAAAAAAATTTATTCTGATTGGGAAATTATTGAATTTGAAGAATACAAAGAAAGTTTTGGGAAGATGAATTATTTAGTCGGGAGAAAATAAAAATATTTATTAACCTATTTTGACTTAAATGATTATGATGAAGGTTCTTGTAAAAGATGTAAAAAAAGAAGAAAATAAATTAGAAGGAATTTATGGTTGGTTGATTTTGCCTTTTTTTGGTCTTTTGATTTATTCATTTTTATCCATAATCTTTTTTATGATTTTTGTTTCTCAATTAATTATTGATAAAACTTTTTATTTTTACCAAATTCAGTTTATTGCAATTATCCTTCTTGGGGTTTTTTCTATTTATCTTTTTATTTTAATGATCAAAAATGATAAAAGATTTCCAAAACTAATGATTTCTTTTTTGATTATTTTTGCTATTTTAAACTTTATTATTAATTTTATTAATTTGAGATTGTTTTCTCTCGTTGTTTCTTTAGCATTTGATATTCTCTTGATAATTTATTTTAAAGTTTCTAAACGAGTAAAAAATACTTTTATTTATTAACAAAATTTTTGGGGAAAATCTTTATTAATTAACTATCCATTATTTATTTTATGAAAAAGAGTTGGATAATTTTCTTGTTTTATTATTTTAATTAAAAATGTTTTTGGGGCGGATTGTACTGGGACAGAAGGAACTTGCTCGGTTATTAGTTATTTGAGAAGTTTTCTTTTCTTTCATTCTTTAGTGGTAAAACGAAAGGTTTAAATCTCCGCTAATTTTCCTTTAACCATTCCAGTTAAAATAGATAAATTTGTCCTATAAGAAGTAAAATAATCTCTCCCAATTTTTTATTTTAAAACAAGAAAGAATAAAAATATCAATTCTTTTCTTATAATATGAAATTAATTATTTATCCAGAAAATTCAATTACAAATTCAGAAAGAAATGAAATAAAAAAGATTAGCTCTCTTGCGGAAAAATTATTACTAAAAAATAATATTTCTATCCCAAATAAAATCTATTTTTATAACTCCTTTCAAGAATTTATCAAAAAAGTTATTCCTGAAATAATAAATTATGGTTTTGATAAAAAAACTTCTGAAGAAATAATTAAATGTGCTTTGAATAATGGAACATATGGGACAATAAATTTTAATGAAAATTCTATAATTGAAATGAATTTTAATCCATTCCACGACGGAGAATATTCTTCGCTTGAATTTTTAGAATTACTCATTCATGAATCCTTGCATCTATATTTATCTAAATCGGTTCATCTTGATATTAATAATTTAAAGTTTAAATTTGATAAGGAAAAATTTATTGGAAAAAAAGAAATTATTCAATTTGACGAGGGTTATGCGGATTTTATGACCTCTAAAATTCTTAATAATATTGACATTAAAGAAATAAAAAAAATAAAAATAATTCCCCGAAATAAAAACAAGCCAATTTATATAAAAAAAATTTGTAGTTTAAACATAGAAAAATTTGATAAAATTTTTGAAGAATTATTAATTTCTAATCGAGAAAAAGGGTTAAATATTTTTAAGAAAAAATTTGATAAAAATATCGATAACGAATTGGTTTTGAAATTTGCTGTAGATGAAATTAAAAAATTTTATTTGAGTACATGAAACTTATATTTCTAATATATGGCTCTTTTTTCCCAGTTTTTTCTTCAATACTCCTTTTTAATAACCAACTAAATATTTTTTCCGTATGAACACAAAAAGGTTTGTCTCTTTGATAAATATCTTTACCCGAAATAGTTTCTGCATTAAATGGGCAACCCCCTCCACAGAGTCCTAATACAGGACAAAATAAACATTCTTTCATGTTTAAAGGATATCTTTGAGTCCAATATTTTACCATTTCACTTTTTTCTATATCTTCTATTTTTAATGATTTTATATTCCCTATTTTTGATTTTTTACTACAAAGATATGCCTCACAACTTCCAATATCTCCATTTGGAAAAAATATCAATTGATTTCCAACTCCACCACAATCCTTGAATCGAGGTATACCATTAAATGCTCTTACCTTTCTTTGAATTCTATCTTCATAAAGCCCAATATCATTTACTTTTTTAGAAGCTTCTAAAAGATTATCGTTTAATTTTATTAATGGAATTAAAGGAATATTTGAATTTCTTGCGTTCAAAAGTATATTAAATCCAATACTTTTTGCACCCAACTTAACAAAATGTTTTACATTCTCTTCTAAACAATCTAAATTATGTTTGCTTATTGTGCAAGAAATTCCAAAGGGAACATCTGATTTTTTTAGCAAATTAATTGCAAAAATTATTTTGTTATATGTTCCTTTATTTTTATGAGTAATTCTCATCGAATCGTTAATATCTTTTTTTCCATCTAAGGAAATAGAAACACCGACATTAAATTTTTTAATTGATTTTACAATTTCTTCGTCGAGTAAAGTACCATTTGTTGTTATCTGAAAATCAGCAGTTATTTTATTTTTATCACAAATTTTTTGAATTATATTTAAACTTTGAATAAAAAACTTTTTTGACATTAAAGGTTCAGAACCATAATAAATAAATGTAACCTTCTTTTTATTTGGGTTCTTCTCTTTTTGATAAGAAATTAATTTCTCTAAGTAATTCATTAATTCATCGAAAGTTTTATTATTCATTGAAGTATTTTTGAATTCAGGTTCAGCACTTCCTTCAACATAACAATATCTGCATTTAAGATTACATTTTGTATTAAAGATTAAATAGATTATTTCTAAATCAAATTTATTTAAATTATACTTTTCTTTTAAATAATTAGCAAATTTTATTTCAGAATAATTATCTGGGACTAAGATATGTTCTTTTTTTAATATTGAAATAGAATTTGTTTCTCGCTTATTTTTTAGATTTCCCATTAATTCATTAAACTCTTTTTCTGTAAGAAATAAAGATCTGTTTGTGATTGAATGACGAAGAATATAATAACAAATATCTTTATAAATAATCTCGTAGAAGTTAGAAAATTTAGAGAATTTCATTTATAACAAATTCAAAAAGGAAATAAAATTTAATTAAAGTATTCTGCATTTGGAAGATCTGTTGAATAATTCATTTCAGAAGAGTCATGACACCAACCTTTACATCTAAGTTCTGTTTTATCGTGGCACCAACCCTTGCAACGAAGTTCAGTTCTTCCAGCAAATTCATTTGCTTTTGCTTCAAGTTTTTCCATAACCCTTAAGGGGGTTTGTTATTTAAAAATATTTGTTTTATTAAGAAATAAATTGTAATTAATTTTCCCCTTTGTTTCATTCTTTAGTGGTAATGGGAAGGTTTAAATAGTTTAGAGATGTGGAAAGGATATGGAAAACACTTACAGACATTATGTTCCTAATGAAAGACCAAAAAGAAATGGTTTAAAATATTTGGCGGAGTTGGGAATAGTTGGAGGAGTAATTATTGGAGCGATTTATGGATTTTATAAATATAATTTTCATTGTGCAGAACAAGAAGTAGAAGGTAAGAGAAACTCTGAAATTGCAGTTATGGATCAATGGAATAAGCAAGAAGCAAAATTAATTGAACAAGGAAAAATTAAATTTTAATAATTTTTATTATTTCTTCTAATGTTTATATTTTTAACATTCCTTGAGAAAATCGATTATGGTTATTAATTAATGCTGGGAAAAAATCATTTAGTCCAAGAATTAGTGTGAGATCTAACTCTTGTTTTTTTTCGATTCTTTTTGGAGTCTGATATATCTTATCAAAAAAAGGTTTGAAGTGTTCACAAAATCTTTTATGACCTTTTAATATCTCTTGATATGTTTTTGTCCTTGAAATCACCCCCTCATCTCCTTCTATTGCCGGTCGATGTATTTTTTTGAACGTGTCTGCAAAGAATTCATGAGGGTCTAATGTTCTGTTATAAAAATTTCCTTTTTCATCAGTAGAACTTTCCAACAAAGAAAATCCCTTGAATTTCAATGCTTCTGGACTTTTTGGAGGATAGGTTTTA
>Ga0209210_1003267_pt1 | contig 11107 bp, 14 predicted proteins | sample RifGroA1_FD_183991 | JGI IMG/M metagenome (GOLD analysis project Ga0209210, IMG submission 183991) | Contaminated groundwater microbial communities from Rifle, Colorado, USA - Rifle Groundwater A1 (SPAdes) (version 2) | ecosystem: Environmental > Aquatic > Deep subsurface > Groundwater >...
TTCCACGATCTACACAACAAAATTCAGGATCAGCGCCAATTGTAAAATCAGTAGGCATAAATTTACGGTTCTTATTTTTGTAAGTTCTTATTTTTGTATTTCGATTATTTTAATTTAATAATAGAATACTAAAAATTACTATTAATGTCAATATAAATAAATTTAAAATTTATCAATTTTTAATTCTGAAACTTTTTTTATTATTTCTATATCCTGAATACCAACTTTTTCAATAAAAATAGAATCACCGTGTTTTTTTCCATAAACTACACAAATATCATTTTCTTTTGGTAATCTATTATTATTTTCTTTAATTTCTTCAATAGAATCAAAATAGGTGGTTTTAAAAGCCCAACAAATAATCTGATCTGTATGATCTTTAATATCAAATTTGAAATAAGGCGTCCCTTTTTTACTTTTAGCTCGACGCGATTCTCCAACCATTTCCCCAACAAATCTATATTTTTCATTATCTGAACCTTCCTTAATACTGCTAATTAATTCTAAATCATTTATCTTTTTACTATAAATATTATACAAATTTGTAGAATAAGAAAATCCAATCAAGGATTTTTCCATTATGTATTTACATAATTCTTCGTTTTTTCTATTATGTTCATAAATTTTATAATAAGGACGAAAATGAGTACGAATAGTTTCTAATCTACTGTCTTTTATTAGTTTTTTACCTTTTTCATCAATTTTAACATTCAAATCTTTTACTAATTTAATTAAATTAAAACTAAAATCCACCCCAAATCTTAAACAACAAATTTTTTCTTTTTCTGTTAATAAATTCCACAAAATAGCTTCTAGTACGGTCTTAGATCGCGACTCTGTTAAGGAATCATCAAGAGACCCAACATAAATAAGCGAAGAAATTATAGAAATAGGTATTTTACATTCATTGGCCGCTTTAAATATTTCAAATTTTGTTGAATGAGGATGTTTAAACTTTTGTAATTTTTCAATTGATTTTTCAGCTATACCTTTTATATTTCCAATTCCCATCCTAATATTATTATTTTCCAAAGAAAAATCTATTTCAGATTTTAATATATGGGGCGGTAGTAAATCAATATTAAAATATTTTAATTCATCTTGAATTTTAGATATTTGATTTACTGTATCCGGTTCTGCTTTCGTTAAATTTAAAAGAGTAACATAAAATTGAAGTGGGTATTTGAATTTTGCCCAAACAGTTGCTGCGCAAATGCTCGCATAAGAAATGGCATGAGAATTACTAACAACTATTTTATCTGCATAAAAATTATGATTTCTGTGTTCTACTTCAAAATCTAACGTCTGTTGGACTCCAATTCTTTCAACAGATAAAATTCTAGTATTAGGAAAAATTTGATAATCGTTTATAAAAATATTTCCTAATGAAACCATACCAAAATATTTAGTTAATATTTTGTGATGTCGCGAACATATTATACTTCTTCCATCTTCTAAAACTACTTTATACAATTTTACTTTGTTTTCGTATATTTTAATTACTTTAGAAAAAATATCTTTATTTCTTTCGATATCATAACATTTAATTTTATCGCCACATTGTATTTCAAGCATTTGTTTTTCACCAGATTTAGTCTCTACAATAGTTCCTGGACTTAGACAAAAATTAAATGAATAACTCGCAGAATTAGATATAACTTCACAAACTATTTCAGAAATTTTTTCATCAATATTGTTTTCTATACATTTTTGTTTTATTTTATTTTTCCATTCTTCTACGTCAGAAGCTTTCTTTTTCGATATGCTTCTTCGAGCCATCTCACAAGTCTCTAAATCAAATCCTATTTTGTTTAACATCCTTAATTGGGATTCTTGATAAATAGGAACTCCCGCACTATCTTTCAATACATCATCAAAAAATGGATGAATTGATTGAAAATCTCCAGTTTCTATAAATTTAGCAAATTGATCAACAAATTCTAATCCACCCGGCCTAGCACAAGCAACAACTGCTGCAAGATGATTCAAAGTTCTTGGTTTTAATTTTTTACAAACTTTCAAATTAGTAGTTGCTTCTATTTGAAAACAACCGTGGGGAACTTTAATATCTTGTAAATTATCATATATCACTTTGTCTGTTAAATCTATATCTGATAATTTAATTCCCACCATTTTACAAATCAAATCTAAATGAGTACAACATCTTAAACCTAATAAATCTACCTTAATAGATAAATTTAAAGCATCATCCATTGAATAACCAGTAACAATTTCTTTATCTTTAGTAAACTGAAGTGGAAAGATTTTTTCTATTTCGTCTGCAGAAATAAGAATAGCGCTTGGGTGAACACCCATATTTTTATTCAATAAATATAAAGATTGACAAACTTCTAAAAATCCTTTATTTTCATCACAAAATTTCTTAAATTCAAAAGATTGTTCATAACTTTCATTAACGGTTTGAACACTTCCAAAAACTTTAGATATGGAATCACTAATTTCACAAGCTTTTTCTTCAGTAACTTCTAATAAACACTTAGCTACTTCTTTAACTAATATTTTAGTAGAAAAAGTTGATAACGTCAATAATTTAGATGTTTTATCAAAATATTTATTTTCTACATATTTAACAACCAAATCTCTTTTATAATAATCAATATCTAAATCAACATCAAAAATAAGATTACCATCAAAATATTTTGTTCCATTTATTTCTTTAAATTTACAACGTGAGCGATTCAAAAACCGTTCAAAATAACAGTTGTGAATTAAACTGTCTATTTTAGTTACTCCTATCAAATATAAAACAAGACAGCCCGCCGCTGATCCTCTGCCTAATCCTGTAGCAATATCATTTTCATTACAATAATTAATAATATCCCAAGTTATTAATAAATAATCACAAAGCCCTAATTCATCAAAAATATCTAATTCATATTTTGCCCTTTCATAATAACTTTTATATTTTGTATTTTTTAAACCAATTTTATTATTAAGACCTTCTAAACACAAATTTAATAAAAATTGATAATTATTACATTTTTCATCTAAAAACAATCTAGTTTTATGACGCTTTTCTACTTGAAAAACCGGTAATTTAACACCGTTTTCTAAACAGTCTATTTTTTCATCTATAAAATTATCAGAAAAATTCATCACTTCAATAAATTAAAATTCTCAAAAATATTACCAACAATCTTTCCTTTTATTTTAAATTTTTCATTAAAACCAATTGATAAATTCATTACAGAATTTTGTTCTCTATAAATTAAATGTTTTTCATCCCATATAATTTCAGTATAACAATTTTCGTCATATATTATATCCCCCTCATATATTTCTTTTCCATTTTTGTCTTTTAATCCAATATATTGTTGAATAATATATCCATCTTTTTCTTCATACATCTGTTGACAACCATCAATAGCATAGTTACTATTTGTATATTTATTATAATTGACAGATAATCCATAAATATATTTATATTTTTCGTCGGGATAAAACGCCCCCCAAACTCTAAATTTTATTTCTCTATTTTTCATTTTAATAATTTTAGGTTTTCAAAAATATTACCAATTATTATTACATTATTAATAACATGAGGCCATGATAAAATTTCTCCCGTACTTAATTGAAATTGTCCTTCATCAAAAATAACTTCTTTAGCATCGCAATCAAGAACTATTACAATATCTCCTTCGTAAATTTCTTTTCCATTTTGATCTTTTAATTCTGTGCATTGTTGTATTACTAAATCGGGATGATTACAAAATTCTAAAAATCCCCATTTATACCCAATTTTCTTGTTAACAACTAATCCAGATTTTAATTTAAAAATATTATCATAATCACAACCAACATCAAAAACACCCATTACATCTCCAAATAAAAATCTTTTTTCTTTTTTATCATAAACTCTAAATTTTATTTCTCTATTTTTCATATCACAACATGATATTTAAGCCATTTATTCCATATGTCTTTCAATAAAAAACAATCATTTATTCCCTGATGTAAATTATTATAATCTACATCAATTTCTAATTCTTTTCCTAAAAAAGTTAAATTAGTTTTAATTCCTTTTGTTCTAATCCCGCCCACTTTATATTGATAAGCTAACAAATTATCAGTTTTTTTGTTATATTTGATGCTATTTTTTATACCTTTGGCTAAAGAATTAGTATCTATTATTCTATTAATATAAGAATAATCAGACTTTTTATTACAATTCAATCTATGAATATTATGAAGATAAACATCAAAAAACAAAATATTATGTCCTATCAACCAATAAGATTCGTCATAAATATAAGAATCCAAAATATCTAAAGCTATTAATGGATCAATTCCTTTTCTTTGTATTAAATCTGGATCAAATCTAGTAATTTGGGCGGCCTGTTTACTTATTTTTAACTCTGGCCATTTTATTAATAAATTATGCTCTTTTATTATTTTTTCACCTTCGCAAACTAAAATCCCCCAATTCCACGGTTTGTTGTCTAAATCTACTAAATTCAGATTACAACTCTCACCATCCCAAATAATAACTTTTTGAATATCCCAAAAATTAGGTTCTTTTATTAAATCGTCATTCATCTTCCAACAATCCTATTTTTTTGAATATTCCATTTTCATATAAACAGAAATTTTTCTAGTCATTTCTAATCATCGGTTCAACCACGCTTCGAACGAAAACAAATTACTTGAAAAGTGTTCAAGCTGAGGCTTGTGAAAGGTAGATCTATTATTAATAGCGCGAAAAACTAAAAATGGCTTTACATCCCTATTTTTATAATAATAAACATTATGAATATTCAAAATTCTTTTTTCTTCTACTTTATTTCCTTTACAATATCCTAATATAGCATTTTCAATTAAAAAATCAAATGGTAAATTATGTTTAGTAATAGAAAAATACGTATCTATTCCAGAAAAATCTGGAATTGCCGCCCCATTTTGCAATAAATTTACATGTAAAAACCCATCATAAAAATTATTTAACAACAATAGATTTTCATTATTCCATAAAGATTTAAGTGTCTTAATATCTATACGTGGATAATAATAAAAACCTTCTGTAAAAGCTTTTTTGAATATTTTTAATAATTTTGAATATCCATCTGAATTTTTAAGAAAAATAGTTATTTTATAATCAGAAATTAAAGACTCTTCATCTTTTTTTTCTATATTGTCGGTTATTTTTAATTCTAATCCAAACAGCCCACTTAATTTATATTTTTTACATCCATTGTAAAATTTAACAAAACCAGACATTGAAGAATCTGCCAAATAAATTTCTTCTAATTGGTGTGTTTTTGCAATAGCGAATATAGAAACTGTAGAATTCTCTTTTATTTCTTCCTCTTCGTCTAAAGTTAAAATAGACCGCCCAATACTATAATGACTTTTGAATAATGGAATTAAATTCACGTTCTAAATAATTTTATTTTAAATTGTATTATGCTCCATAGCTGCAACTTAACAACTATAGTAAACTTTAGATTTAATAATTTATTAATCCCACAAATTCATATAATATTGAACAAACAATAACATTCCATTTTTGTGTTTTTCTAACAATTTATTAAATTCTGTATAATCTGGTTTTCTTGTGTCTTTCCGAACTAAACACCCTTCTTTATCAACATTAAATCCACAATCATAATCTTTTGGATAACATTCCATTAAATAATCATCTTCTTTTAAAATAAATTCAAAAGCAAAAATCATTTTATCTAAAATTTCTTGCCATTCTTCAATAGAAAAAGCTTTTGGATCAGTTTCTGTTGTTTCACCATCTGGTTTTGTAGGAGTACTATTAAGATTATTTCTTAAATGTTTTAATCTAGGTAAAATCCATTTAGAATGTGCATAATAAAGATTCCAACAATCCCTAAATTCAAAACCATAAACTAATTTTTGATATTTAGACTTTATAAATAATCTAATATCATAATATTTCCATTTTATTTTATTAAAAAAACACATTATTTTTAATACTTTAATTAATCATTGGAATTTTATTTATAAAAATTATCGTTTGAAAACCGCGATGGCTTTAGCCTCGCGAATGAAAAACGATTTTTTTTGATTTTTTCTGTTTACAATCATAATTAATTGTATAACATATTATATGAATAAAACAGTATTAGTCAAAATAAAAGTGCAGGAATCTGATAAATCTCGGATTCAGGCTACTTTTTCCGATTATAAAGTCGCTTGGCAAGCTGTTTTTGACTATGTTTTTAAGGAAAAATGTTATAATCGAAGTAAGGTTCATTTTGCTACGTATCAAGTTGTTAGAAAGACGTTACCAAATTTAAGTTCTGCGTTAGTCCAAGAAGCTCGTAATGATGCTATTTCTAAAGCAAAATCTACGAAAACTAATCGCCATAAAATCACTAAACCCCCAATATTAAAAAGAATAAGTATTCGATTCGACAAACGCACTGCGTCAATCAAAGGTAATGTTATTAGTTTTGTGGCCAACCAAAGTAAACGAATTAAAGCTAAACTTATAGATTTTCCCTTTTTGAGCCAGCATAGAGGATTCAAAATGTTAGCGCCTATGATTTTTTGCAAGAAAGGACAATATTGGGCGGCATTAGTTTTTGAAATTCCCGAATCTATAGTGCGAGATAGTTCAATCATTGGTGTTGATATGGGTTTACGAATCTTAGCGGCGACTAGCGAAGGAAAACTAATTAGAGGAACTAAACTGAATCTATTACGTCGCAAAACCAGATTTCTCAAGAAAGTATTACAACGCAAGGACACAAAATCAACTAAACGCCATTTAAAACGTATTAGTCGATTAGAAAAACGGCAGTCGCGTGATGTAATACACTGCGCAGTAAATGAAGTCTTAAATACAAAAGCTTCCATTATAGCGATAGAAGATTTGGATTTAAGAGCTAGGAAATATCGAAAATCTGCAAATCGACGTAGATTTGCGGTTCCTATTTCGGAATTTACTCGCATCTTAGAATACAAAGCAAAATTACAAGGTAAACAAGTGGTTAAAGTAAAACCGGCATATACAAGCCAAAACGATTGTAGGGGATTGAATCCTGGTAAACGAATTGGTGGCAAATATATCGGATTAGATGGTAAAATTCTACATTCAGACATAAATGCCGCTTGTAATATCGCTTTAAAAGCTAAAAATCTTGGGTTAAACAATCCGGTTTCCATATATTATGCTAATCGGCAGGTGACAGTCAATTCGCCAACCGTAGGTGGTTCTCACTTACAAGCATCTATCCCTTTAGGGTAGATGTTGTTGACTATATTTTCTATTTAAACAAAATCTTCCATTATATATTTTTTAACATAAAAAACGAATATTCACCGTTATCGTAAATAAATTATAAAAATCTATCTAAAATCACCCGAACCTGTTATGGTTCCACGATTTTTTCTATCTTTTAATTTTTGAACATTATGTTTAGCTATTTCATCTAAGTCGAAACCCAGTTCATCAGCTAGAGTTGCACAATACCATAATTGATCTCCCAACTCAAAAGCTAATTTATCTTTTTCTTCTTGACTTAAAATTCCGCCCTTATCCCTAATTATTTTCTTATATTTCCCTGCTATTTCTCCAGCTTCGGAACATAATCCTAAAATTGTATATTCAATCCCTCTTTCTTTTGGATAAATGGCCGTTTTTATTGCTAATTCTTGATATTCATTAAATGTCATATTTTTTTATTGATGTATTAAATATTCTAATATTGGATATTTTTTGTACAATACGTTTCTTGGGGTGGGTTCTAGAAAATAAATAGTGTCTTGTGGCCAAAAATATTTTTTAACTTTAGTTTTAATATTTATAGCATAATCATCTGTTTTTTTTATAAAAATATTTTGATCTTTTTTAAATTTATCGCCCTTTAATAAAACACAAAAATCTGTTGTTTTAATTCTATCTGTGGAATTTATTACTTCATATAATTTTTTTTTCATAAATTTTTATCTCCCACAATTAGGACAAATTCCCCGCCCTTTAGAAGTGTAGTTTAACTGATTATAACAAATAGAACATAATCCAAAAAAATTCAATATTAATCTTTTATAATATTTTAATTTATAATATAACTTTTGAACATTTATTACTTTTTTTAGCATAAATTGAATGATTTATTAAATAAGCAGTATTAATTGGCCTATTTAAAAATTCTAGTTCATTTATTTTTATGATGTTAAAATTATGATATAATGAACCATTATTTAATACACACCAAGTAGCTTCTCCTTTTTTTACTAATTGAGATAAAACAATAACATGATAATGTTTAATTTTATTTTCTAAAATATTAGAATAATTATGACTTACTTTAGCATGTGTTAATTCAAGAATTTTAAATCCATATTTTTTTAAATAATTTACCACAAATTTATCAGAACAATGATTTTTACATTTATTTATCCATTTTATTATAAAAGGGTTATGACCAGTAAGTAATGACAACATTGTTACGCCACATGGTAAATCGCCATATAAAACAGGATCAAAAAGAAAAGGTACAAATCTAAATGTACTAAAACTTACAAAATCTATTTTTTTTGTAGAATATTTACCTATTCTCATGATATTTATAGAAATTTAAATGTTCCTATAAGATTTAATCCTATAGGAACAAGGTTCAACGCGCCACGCCACTTCGTTTAGTTTCGCTAAGGAAAATTTATCGATTATTCGGATAAATAACAGAAGCGGTTTTCTTCGGATTTCCTACCGAACCTGTCGTAGATGAAGATTTTTTCTTCGCCATTGTGGTTGATGTTGATGATTTCGAAGCTGTGGATGAAGATAGCTTTCCCAACGCTTCTGTTGTTAGTTTTTTATTTTTATCTGCCATAGTTTTTGTTTTTGTTTTTGTTTTACCTTTAATTTAACTATAGTAATACTATAATTAAAATCTTAAAACTTGTCAATATATTTTTTTAATTATTTTTTAACATAATACTTTTAATATTCAAAATAATATTTTCTATTAATTTGTTAAATCCATTTTTATTAAAAAAATATGAAAAATCGGCCCCAACATTCTGTCCTTCTTTTTTAAAGGTTAAAAGCAAATAATTTATTTTTTGTGATTGAATATATTTTAATGTTTCATTCAATTGTTCTATATCAGTATTTTTAAAAACATATCCAATTTTTTTATTTATTTTTTTATTTTTTATTTCTTTTTTGTAAACCTGATCTAAAATACTAAATAAAATTTTTATAGATTCAAAACTTTCTAATTTATGAAAAACATTACAAGTTTGACTTTTTGTTTTACTTTTTTTATCATTTCTATATTGAATAATAATAAATAAATATTCCAAACCATAAGATTCTATTTTTTTTATTAAATCAATGCAAAAATCCAAACTAGGAAATCCACGAATTGATGAAATTTCATTAAGAAAATTAAACGTAACAAAGGCTGTTTTATTTTCGTTCATAAAACATAAACAAACTTTTTATTTCTTTTTCCATTGGAGAAATTTCATAACTTTCTATTTTTTTTGTTTTTGGATTAAAATGAAGCATTTTCAATATTCCGTCCCGCCAATATCCTAATTCTTCTAATAAAAAAGCATAAATATTAATTTGAAGTGAATATTTATTATAATTAGTCGCATATAAATGACTCAACGGATATAACATTCTATTACCATAAATTTCATAAGTATCTATTTTTTTATTTGATTTAAAATCATATAACTCAAAACAATTTTCATCCGTCCAATGTATTAAATCGGTGGTCCCAGCCACTTTGTATTTATGATTATATATTAAAACTTCAGTTTGTAGTTTTCCATTAAATTTTATTTTGGAAAACTGTTTTACCCAATTAAAATTTTCATCACTTCTTTTGGGAAATTTGGATGTTTTTATATAATTTTCCAAATCTGAATGTAATTTTTTACCAGTAATACAAGAATCGTCTCTTATTTTATCCCATTTTTGTTGTAAATCTTTTTCTTCTATACCTTCTCTTAGGGCGCATTTTTTTAAAATTGAACCATCCGGATCAAACTTGGGTGAAAATAAAGATATTAATTGAGAAACTGAAATATAATCCTCACCCCATTTATTTTTATAGGAATGGTCTTGTTTTTTAAAAATTATTTCTTTATTAAAAAACATTAACTACTATATCTTATTTTTCTAATTTTTCTAGTTCCTTTTTACAAACACAAGATTCTGAATGAATTATACTATGTTTATAAATAAATAAATAATCATGATTTTCAAAAACAATTTTATTAACAGATAATACATTTTGATTATTTAATGTTTGTTTATTTTCTCTCTCTAAAGAAAATGCCAAAAAAATAACAAAACAAACAAAAATAAAAACCGAAATAGTTACTAAAATTTTCATTTTTTATATCAATAACTGTTTTTTTATACTTTCTACTCCATAACTTAACATTAATTGTTCATTCCAATCCTTACTTCTACTAGGTAGTATAACTTTTATTGCATAAAAATCAAAGTATTTTTTTAATTTTCTTTGTAATTTTTGAGCAGCAAAATTACCGGTCGTTTTACCATTAATTTCATCGTTGTTAACTCCTATAATTATTTTATTTAAATTTAGTTTTAATAATATATTTAATAATTTTAATGACAAATCTGTCCCAAATAAACAAATAGAATTATTAATACCACACTCCATAAGAGCTAAAACGTCGAAAGCAGATTCCACTAAAATGACTTTTTTAGTATCCTTAATCAAATTAACATTAAAAACTAAAGGAAAACACCAATTTTTTTTTACTCCTTTATGAAAATATTTAGGAATTATATCATCGGATAAAGCCCGACCACTCAAACCAATTAGATTATTTTTTGAATTAAAAATTGGAAAACAAAATCTATTATTTAATCGACTTTTTATTCCTTTTATTATCCCACATTTTAATTTTTTACAAACATAATTACTTATACCACGTTTATTAGCATAATCATATTCTGGTTTTATATAATCTAATAATCTATTATCTAAAAAATTATTTTCCAATAATTGTAATTTGGGCGAGCTTTTTATTCTATCCGGCAGTTCAAAATTTTTATTTTTTAACCAAGATTCAACATCTTCTGTTTTTTTTAATCCCAAACTCAATTGTATTAATTCTAAAC
>Ga0209210_1003270_pt1 | contig 11092 bp, 18 predicted proteins | sample RifGroA1_FD_183991 | JGI IMG/M metagenome (GOLD analysis project Ga0209210, IMG submission 183991) | Contaminated groundwater microbial communities from Rifle, Colorado, USA - Rifle Groundwater A1 (SPAdes) (version 2) | ecosystem: Environmental > Aquatic > Deep subsurface > Groundwater >...
GGAAGGCGCCCAAATAGTGAACAGGTAAATAGAAAGTACAGGCATTATGCCACAAGAAAAACTGCTGCGAATTAGGGATAATCACAATTTATTTATATTCTCCAATCCCTTTTGAGTAAGTTTATATTCAGAATGGCTTTGCATAGAATTTCTCAGTCCAGAAACTTTTATAACACTTCCCTCAACAAAGCCGAGGCCTTCCAAATTATTAATTCTATAATATATGCTTTCCAGTGAAATTTCTCTAGGATTAATTTTTAATCTTGCAGCTATTTCATCTCGAATACTTACACAATCTTTCGTAGTATTTCCATCTAAACACCGATAGACATCCTTTTCCGATACTGCTCTTACAAAAAACCTAGTACGCTCAACTTTAAAAGAATTATAGGGATGTAAATGTATAAATTTCTATAAATTATCCAAAGGATTCTGAACTTTCTTTATCTGTTCGCTTGAAATATGAGTATACAACTGCGTCGTATTCAAACTTGAATGCCCGAGCATGCTTTGTATAATTCTTATATCTGTTCCATTTTCAAGCAAGTGAGTTGCAAACGAATGCCTTAGCGTATGCGGAGTCACTCTTTTATTTATTCCGGCTCTGATTCTCGTCCCTTTTATTATCTTTTGTATATTTCTCGTCGTCAAGGGCCCGTCTTTGGAAAACAAATACTTATGCTCCCTGCCTTCCAGATACTCCTTAAATTCCTGCCCAAGATTGGAAGACAAGGTAAAAATTCTGTCCTTATTCCCTTTTCCTTTTCTCACCCATCCTATATTTTCGTCAAAATTTAAGTCGTCAACTTTTAAGTTCACAAGCTCTGAAACTCTCAGCCCTGACGAATACAGCATTGAAATTATTAATCTTGATTTTCTGTTGTCGGCAGAATCTATCAGGCTCTTCACTTCCTCTTTTGTCAAAACCTCTGGAAGTCTTTTCTCTTTTTTCGGAAGTCTCATCTGCCCAAAGTCTTTTTTCAAAACTTCCTGATAGTAAAACTTCAGCGAGGCTGCTGCAAGCATAATTGTATTCTTGGATTTTGTGTCAAACAACCCCGAAAGATAAGCCTTGACATCATCTGCATTCAGTTCTTCAACCTTCTTTCCAGTAATTGACAAAAACTTCTCTACAAAAAAAGAATAATTTCTGATTGTCAATGGCGAGAAACCCCGGAATTTCAATTCAGTCTTTAGTTTATCTATTGATTCCATCATACCTCTTTTTAAAATCTATGCGAGAATTAAAACGAACCTTTATTTAAAAGTTGCTATTGCTTCTTTTAAGCGCAAATTTTAGGGGCGCGCTAAACTTATCCTAAATTACAGGCTAAAATTTATATACGCGCTCTTCTCCAAGTATATATGAATAAAAGAGCTCTTCTAGGGACAATCCTCCTAGCTTTTGTAGTATTGGTATTAATTGTCGGAGGAATATTCTACTATCAGCTAAGAACAAAGGGAGTCCAAATAACGTCAGGAAATTTTGTCGTAGACATAAAGTATCAAGACAACGAAACAACCCAAAACGAATCTAACATAGAAGAAATCCAAGGGGCTTTTTCAGATAAAATAAATGTTACAAATAAAACCTCGGCAGCAAATTCAACTTTTAATTCTACAATCCAGAATCTTTCTGATTAATGGAGAAAATAGTCGGAGTAATTTACGCTGATGAAGAAAGAAAAGCTTATTGTTTGGAAAATAGCTATGTCAAAGTTGCTGATGCATGAATGCAACTTTGAGCACAAGAGAATCTTTCAGATTCTCTGTTCAGAAGAAACCCTTTGGGTTTTTCTGCATCCAAACCTCAAGAATCTGACAATTGATTCTTGATGGCAGTCAAAGTCTGATAGACTTTGATGAGTCCCCAAACAAACGAAAAGGACTTTTTGATTATCATAAAACGAATCTAAATGGAAGGCAAGATCTTCAAATTATATATATACCAGTTTCAAGTATTCGCTCCGCATTTTTATCAAATTGGGACTTGAAAAGGATAATGGAAATTGGAGTTAAAAGACAACAATAATGCTTTTATACCCCTCCCTGCTCTAGGCTAAATGGACGAAGATAACAAGAAATTGCGCATGGCGATAATTGCCGGAGCTGCGAGGGCAATCCGCTTTAAAATGAAAAACTTCCGCGCAACCGAAAACGAAGTCATCCAGCACATCACAGATTCAATGGATGAAATTCTGGAAAAGATTGACGAAGAACTTTAAGTTAAATTGCTCCGAATCCAAAATTAGCAAATACATCAAAGATAAAGCCAAGAAAACCCTGATATATTAATTCTCTCCAGCTTGCAGACTTTTCCATGTATAAACTACCAATTTGCTCCTTTAATATTTTCCTATAGGAAAAGCTTTATAAGACAAATTATTTCTATTATTCTATGCGGGGGTTCCGGAGTGGTCAAACGGGCAGGACTTAAGATGTCGGTTCTTCATTAGAAGAGCTTAAGTTCAGGAGAAATCCTGTGTGCTTAGTGCCTTCGTAGGTTCGAATCCTACTCCCCGCATTCTCAATCTTTAGATTGAGTCGTAGGATTCTAAGTGCCGTGCGGCAAGGTTAGAATCACTCAAACTTCGTAAAGTTTGAGGATCCGAGAACTTTGTTCTCGTGAGCTACTCCCCGCATTCATGTTCGTAGAACATGCAATCCAGAGGATTCGAAAGGTTCGAATACCTGAACACGCAAGTGTTTGGGTTACCGCGGAACGAAGTTCTGCGAGTACATACTCCCCGCATCTTTCCACAAAGATTTAAAAACAGAATATTTCCTTATTTAATATGAATAATCAATTTGGAGAAGCCCGTACAGGATTGACTCAAGTGGATAGCCCAAACTTTCCAAAGAAAAGAACTGGAACCTATCTAATTCCATTGGAGAATCTTGCAGATGTAAAAATTGAAATTGAGGCCTCTGGAAAATTCGGAGAAATTGGAGAAGGATATATAGGTCAGCATGAAATAGGATTAAACGATTTGGATTACGGTTCAGCAATCAAAATACCATTTGTCACGGACTATAGAACAGCAGTAGACGGGAGAGGCGAATCTTTAAGCACAGGTTATTTCTTCCATAAAGAAAGCGTTCCTCTAAATATATTCCTTCTTGTTAGAAATCCTTGGGCATTTTGGAAAAGAAATGATTTTCATTCTGTAGTCGCATATTCCAGAAGCCCAGACAAAAGAGTTTTGCCAGCATCCGTTAGAGATTTGGACGAAATATTACAATCACGTTCAGCTTAATTATAGTTAGAATATACATCTGTCCTACTCCCCGCATTCCCAAACGCTTTTAAACCCAGTATTATGTGAATTATAATGGTAGAATTTGCAAGGCACTACATATCGGGAGAATTGAAAAGGGAGTATCGCGGAAATCTAAATATATATCTTGGACTCTCCAAAAAAATAAACGGATCAATAACTAATAGCATAGGCACAAGGATGACAAAAGAAAATGAATGCCTGGGAGTTCCCGAAAACTTTGAAGTTATTGCCAGATATGATGGAGCTAATATAGTGTTATTGGAAAGATTGGAGCAATCAAGAAAACAATTTCCTGCAACACCGCAAGGTATTCAAGAACTAGTTTCCGAAGCCGCAAAAGTGTTTTTAACAAATCCATCTTCAACAACTCATTTCCAGAGCGATAACAGCACTTTTAACAAGTCTATGGAATAGTCTTTGTAATTGAAAGAAGTTATTAATCTAAATTCCATTTAGCACATAAATTCTTATAAACTCCCAAACTACAAAATATTATGAATAAAACGAACTTATTGCTCATAGCTATACTTGCTTTGTCTCTATTCTCAATATCTTCAGCCTCTGCATCCTTGGATCCTCAAGTTGCCTGTGAAGACGCAGATTTAGTAATTCCAGTAAATCTAAATGTTGTTGGTGTTGACTGCCACAATTCAAATAAAACCCTTGACTCCATAGCAATCCAAGTTCCAAGTTCTGGAGAATACACAATAAAAGGAATCGTTGAACGCGGAAAACTTGGGCAAAAGCAAAAGAATGAAGCATTTTTCCTTGAAATTCTTGGAAGCAAAGGGCCTACAGCCGAAGATGACGCAGGCGAAGACGCAATAACTTCGCGTCTTGATTTCCTTGGCATATTTAATCTCCCATCAGGCTCCGTAAATGTTGAAATGAAAACCTCATCTATCTGCCCTCCAGACACAGACGCAAATTCAGTTGATTTGACATATATCTGCCTTTACAAAGAAAACAATGAAACACCTGACTCCTTATTCCTTAATATAATAAGCCCAAGAGAAAGGACTTACGATGATAAGGATATTACAATAGAATTAGACAGCAACGGAAACCTCTCATTTTCATTTAATGACGGAAAGACAAACGAAACCTACACTTCAGAAATAGAAAAAAGACTATCCGAAGGAAGGCACACGCTTACAGCCTTTGCAGTCAGAGGTTCTGAATCAATAACAAAGTCTGTAGACTTCAAGATAGATTTGGATGATGATAATGGAAGAAGCAGAAGCGGTTCAAGGATTTCAACTCGCTTACAGCCTTATCAATACAATTCAAATTTAGAAGTCGCACCGCAGATAGAACTGCCAATTATCAATGCGCAATCCCCTGTAAAAGAATCAAGGTTATCTCCTTGGATAATAATTCTCATAGTTCTTTTGGCAATTTTGGTAATTCTGATTATAGCTTTGTCAGCAAGATAAGCAAGATTTATATCGCCGCAATACTTTTTTTTCTTGAATGAACATAATATTTGAAGTAATTGATAAAACTAAAAGAGAAATTAGACTGACTAGCAAGAATTGGCAGCATATTATCAGAAAACACCCATACATTGCATCATGTCAGGATCAAATAAAAGAAACTCTTTCAAATCCAGACAATATATTAGACCCTCAAGATATAGATGAACAAAAAAGATATTATTATGTCAAAGTTGCTGATGCAAAAATGCAACTTTGAGCATCCAAAAGTTTCAAACAAACACAAAAAACTTTTTGATAAATATTATAAGCATAAAAAATCTTCAAACAAGTTCATGCTTGTTGTGGTTAAATATTTAAACGGCTTTGGTTTCGTAATATCGGCACATTTTGTCAGGAATCAAAGATGAAAGAAGAACACGAGACATATGACATATATTATGATGAAGAAGGAGACTTTCTAGAAGTATCTTTCGGATTAGCCCCTAAAACAGAGTTCTCAGAAGAAATTGAGCCGGGTGTTTTTGTGACAAGAGACGAAGAATCAAATGAAGTAAAAAGTGTTGGAATTCTCAGCTTTAAAAAAAGAGCAAAAGAGTCAATTCTCAAAAACGTCTTGAAGAAACTGGGTATGTCAATACCTTTAGAAATCTCAATATCCAAGCCATATAATTAATTTTTTAATTTATACAAAGTCATTACTGCATACTCATTATGTCAAGGCACCTGATATAAGTTTTTCACTAACACAATAAATTTAAACGCACTTTTTACAACTCCCTAGTTTCCATTAATTTTAACGCCTTTCATTTAATGACATTTTTATCGTCGGTAAAAATGTTATATCGGTTTTGAGTGACAACAAAACTATTGTCTTGGAGTTTAATATTCTTTATATATGACACAGAATAAAGTTTAACTATGCTTATTCAAAAGAAGGGTTCACTAAAAAATTACACCACACCTATAACATTAAAAAATGAAAGGAGGTCATTAAAATGAAAAAAACACTAACACTTTTCGTGTTGAGTTTAATGGTTCTAGCAGTATTGCCTACAGTTCTAGCTGTTTCATCAGGAATAGGAATTGGAGTTGATATTGAAACAGAGGACTTCCCTCCACAGGTTTGGATGTGTGACCATAGAGTTGTCTATGATGATAACACTGAACCAGGGAGACTTTTCCAAACTGATGGTATCAACAATTGTACAGGAAGAAGTTACAGCGGAGATGAAGACGGAGAATCCGATTGTCAGCTTTTGGAAAGAACAAATAACTATGCTTTCGAAGGAGAACAAATCTCCTGGACAGTATTAGTTTTTGACAAAAACGGAGTTGAGAAAATCAAGGACGTTTATATCACAGCAGGAGCATCACAAAGCGGAGAAGACGGTTCCCCTGAAGATATAGAAGCAAACTGTCAGCTGATTGGCATGCCAAACAGAGAGACAAGAGACTCTTGTAACGCAAGAATCCTCGAAGAGCAAGTAGGTATAGTAGATGCTGTAGAGGATGGTATCGCACAATTCTATAAATGTCTATTGACTGTAGAAACACCTGAATCTATGTACGGCGAATACTGGGTAACAGTTGAAGCTGAAGACCTTGACGGTTTGTTCGGAAATATGGATGAAAACGAGTACTGGTTCTTCAACCCTATCGTTGCATTAAGCATCGAGGGAGATCTTGCATTTTCAAATGTAAGGCCAGGAACAGCCTCTTATTCAGACACATTATTGGTAGGAAACGACGCTGACGCAGGATCTGGAGTCATGCTTGATATGTTTATATCAGGAACAGACTTTTACGATTCTTCAAATAGCGGAGCTAAATGCCCAACTACAAACCAATTGGCTCTTAAGAACTTCAGATACTTCGCTACAAACGGAGCTTACTCCACATCAGGAGATTTGGAGATAGGTAGAGCAGGACTTGGTGTACCAGGACCTGACGCCGGAGATGATAGCACAGTATCTTTAAGAGATAAGGATGCTGAAGGTTACGTAGATATAGGATATGGAATAGGATTCAACAATCCAACACCATTCTACGACGGATTTGAAATAATTCAAGCCGGACTTGTAGGACCTTACTACGCTGCTAACACATTAGCACCTGGAGCAGAAATGGCCTTGACTTTCAAGTTAAGCCTACCTGAACCATGTAACGGAGACTTCGACACTGGAGCTATTTGGTTCTGGGGAGAAGCTATCTAATAACACAAATTTTATTTTTTATTTTTAAATTTTTATTTTATAATCACGCCGAGGCACGGCAAACACGCAGAATGAAAAAGAAGAACACAAACACAAGCAGAAACATAGCACTAACAATTATAGCTGTGCTTGCGGTATTATTTTTAATCAGCATAGCAAGTGCTGCAAATCAGCTTCTTTGCCTGCAAAAAGGGGAAAAAGTTTTATTCTCTGAATGCAATCCCGCAATAGAAGACAGAACTTGCGGCTCTGACTTTGGATGCCCCTACTGCATTTCCTTTTCTTCAACAGGAGCCCACTGTCCTGCAAGCATAAACGTCTGCAACTCTCAAGGCTTGTCCTGCACTTTCCTTAACGGCTCAGATGCAGATTTTGATATAGAGCCCCCAAACATTACATTAATAAGTCCTCTTCAGGATGAAATTTATACTTCCCGTTCTTTGCCTTTCACAATTGACGTAACAGAGCTGTCCGACATTTATTATTTTGACAACCTTAAAACTAATGCCCGATGGACAAGAATTTGCAGTCACTGCTCATCCTACGACAGAAGACGCTCTTTTGTAGAAGGTCTCAATGATATAACGATCCGCGCTTCAGACGCCTTGGACAATACAGCCTTCCTTAATGTTTCATTCTTTGTAGATTCCAAAAAGCCAAGAATATCAAAAACTGAGCCAAGAAGCGGATTCGCTTCCGGAGACTTCTTCACGGAAATACAGGAAGAAAATCCTTCACTCCTTGTCTTGCATTACGGAAATCTCCTTAATGGGATGAGAACTCACTCTCTTGACGTTCCTAATGACTGCACTCCGGGTAATAGAGGTAGATCTTCCTGCTCCGCGTCAGTTGACTTGTCTGACTTTGACGGGCAGGTAATTGATTATTGGTTCAACCTTACAGATATAGCAGGAAATACTGTTGTATCCCGCTCTGTTGATGTGGATGTAGACACAACATTCCCTGTAATAAACTCCCTTAATTTCTCTCAGGACGGAAGAAGAGTAAGGTTCATTTTGAATGTAACTGAGTTAAACTTTGACGAAGCAAATTACATTGACAATTCAGAGATAAATCCAAGAGAAAAGTCACTCTGCTCAAGATTAAGAAACGGCGTCTGCGAGAAGCTTGTCTCTTTCAGAACAGGAGCTCACAATTTGACTATTACTGTTCTTGATGAAGCTGGAAACGCTGTTGCGCAGGCAGTTAATTTTGTTGTTTAATTTCTTTGCAAACTCATCCTACATAACATCATAGTCTTAAGGATAAAGCACTAAGGTATAACAAATATTTTAAGAGAGAATTGTTATGCAAGATAATTATGATTTTTTTTACTTAGACACAAGAAGGTCTTGCCATAGAGGTCTTTACATCCTTGTATTTCCTCATAATTCTTTTTGCATCTCCCCAATATATTTCATCAGTTTTCAAAGCCATAGCTCTTAGCTGATTCAAATCATTTTCCATATAATCGGATAATCTTCTATGCTCAATATTCATTCTATCTCCGGCTAATTCTGCGATTTCCTCTCCTGTTTCTTCCATGTACATTGTAAATATTCCTAAGTCCATAATAAAACATCAAAAAACTCCATATTTAAAGCTATCTTTAGCAATAAAAAGATTTATATATATCAATTGATATATAGTAAAATATGAATAGAGAAGCATTGAATAAAAACATATTTGTGAGATCTCCAACTCTAGACACGGTTATTATGGTTGAAAAGTGTATAGAAGAAAATTCAGGAGAGCTTAATAGAACAGAATTATGGAAGAAACTGCCTAAAAAAGTTATGTGGCAGACGTATTTAGTCATACTTGACTATTTGCAAAGCATAAATAAAATAGCGATAGATGGAGAAGGGGTTATTATTTATCTTTGGAATCCTAAATTAGCGAAGTTGATTGCAAATAGAAAGAGGTATTGAAATTGATAAAACGCTCTAAAGTGGCATTTATGTCATCTGCTTTAGAAAGGTTGTTTGAATCTTTGCCGGAGAACTAGACGCTCAAAAAGCATATTTTAAGAGCAATAGAAGACATTAAAGAAAATGCTTTTTGTGGGATTAGAATACCGAAAAGACTTTTTCCATCAGATTATATTAAAAGATACAATGTTACTAACTTATGGAAATATGACTTGCCGGATGGTTGGAGATTAATTTATACTATAATCTCTCCAAATAAAGTTGAGATAGTTTCGGTTATACTTGAATGGTTCAATCACAAAGATTACGAAAAGAGATTTAATTACGGATAACTCTTACCTCAGCGTCTCTTCCTTGAAAAATAAGTGATAAACTTATCATCAATCTTCTCTTCCTTTGCAGTCTTCTTCCTTAAATTCAAGGCGCTTCTTCTTAAAATATCCTCAATCTGTTCCGATAAAGTAAACAAATTCTTATCAGCTCTTTTTTGAAGCCTATTTAACAGCTCCGAATCCAGAAACAAGCTCACTTTATTCTTAAACTTGTATCTCGGCTTCAAATAAGCAAAAGCCTCTTCAATCTTATCGTTTGCCCACCCTTCTTTTATCAACGGAGTTCTTATCTGAAAATCATCAAATCCCCTCTTCCTCGCCTCTTTAACAAAATTAACAAGTGATTTATTCACCATTACTAATTTAGTTTTTAGCCATTTAAATAATTACCCAAAGGCTTAAATTATAGATATTTGTAAAAAGAATATAATTATTATGAAAAAGAAAATAAAGAATTATAATAATCAAATGAAGGATAATTTTGAAGTTAAATCAGAGTATCTAAAAAGGCTTGAAGAAATAAGAAATGGAAGATTTATAAAAGTTAATGACTTTTCTAAAAGATATTAATCACTTCTTGACCTTCGCGCTTGTGTAAACCTTCTGAACTGCAAAAGATTTGTAAATTCCCTCCAATATGTCAGTTCCCGCGTATCCTGCCAATAAACTTAGCCTAGGGTCAAAATCAAACACAATCCCCACAAACACTCCGATAATTACCGCGATAACAACCGTAATTACGTAATAGCCCCACAGAATTCTTCTCTTTAAGCTCAAAGCCTTTAGCAATCCAACAACACCCCTCGTCAATCCTCCAACACCCCCTAAAACCCCAGCAAGAACTATTCCATCCATTTATTAATCACCTTAACACATTTGCCTCTTTATTTATTTAAACCTTTCTTATTTCCTTAACTTTGTAAACACATAAAGAACTATTCCTATTCCCAAAACTATTATTGTGATTTCAGCAGGGCTGTATGAGCTTTTTCTGATATTAAGCCCTGAAGCCAGTAAAAAGACAAATATAGCCAAAACCGCGATGAAGCTTGCCATAGCAACAAATTTCTTGTTTGGCCTTATAAAATTTTGGACAACATCAGTTTCAATTTCATCAACCCTTTTAGTCTCAAAAACCTTTCTTCCTGAACTTTGCAACCCCAGAGAAGCAATCTCCTTCCTTGCTTTCTCAATTTCATTAACTTTTTTCACTTCAATAACAGGATTATTCCTCTCCCAGTCTCTATTATTCTTCCAAGCCCTATAATTTTCATCCCAAACATCCTTCTTCATCCCTTTTTAATTTAGTCAAAGTTATTTAAGCATATATGCTGTCTACAATATATTTTTAAGAAAAATCTTCTCTAATTATGCCAAGATTGCTAATGCAGAAAACCACATGCTTCAGCATGTGGATGAATGCAATCTTGGACACAAGAGAATTGCTGACAAAGGCAATTCTCTGTTCAGGAAAAACTCAAGTATTTTCCTGCATCCAGAAGTCTCAAACAAACCATGCCTTTTAAGGCTTGGTGAAACGCAAAGACTTATTGATTTTCATAAACCTGGGGCAATAAGTATTTATGTTGCCTGATAACTTCATCAACTTCCTTGTCTGAATTCTTGCTCTTGCGGCTTCCCTCAGTTCAGGATCTCCAGTCCTAACAAACGAGAAGTATTTGCTCATAATAATCTCTATCTTATCCATCTTATCATCTGCTATTTCATAAACACTCGGCATAAAAATCCAACTGGAAGTCCTTTTTTAAGTATTGTTATGCTAAGATTCTAATCAGTAAAATTGCTATAATCAAATCCAGATTACTCACAAACGATCAAGATCGTCCAAAGAAGAACTCAATCTATGCATTTCCGCCACACTTCCTTCAACCTCTT
>Ga0209210_1003271_pt1 | contig 11091 bp, 6 predicted proteins | sample RifGroA1_FD_183991 | JGI IMG/M metagenome (GOLD analysis project Ga0209210, IMG submission 183991) | Contaminated groundwater microbial communities from Rifle, Colorado, USA - Rifle Groundwater A1 (SPAdes) (version 2) | ecosystem: Environmental > Aquatic > Deep subsurface > Groundwater >...
GAGTCAGAAGAGTCCTGACTAACGATGTCTTAGCGGCTCTCGATACCAACGACTGGATAAGACAAGTCCTGCCGGACTTAGATTGGTGGGCACATCCCTTTGTGGTAAATGAGCGGAACTCGTTTAGACCAAGTCTTCCTCTCCAGTCCTCCGATATCGTCGTGACCGATAGGGAAGAGGTCTCTCCCAAAAACCCGGCCCGAATCCTCCTTTTTGAGAGAACCCTTTTGGCTCAAGACCTGGACCTATCAAGAAAGAGGGCCGAAGTTTTTTTGGGTTATTCTTTCCCGGTTGTTTTCTTTATTCCGCTGAGGCAGAAGGAAGAATTCATCAAAAAACTTTCGCCCTTGCCCGAGAATGTCCATCTGGTGACCTACGACTATGACGAAAGGGCAAATCTTCATCTAAGATTTCAGGATCTCCTTCCTGTTCCCGATTAGTGCGAATAACCCGCATTGGGGCTATTTGGCGCAAAAAAAGCTGCCGACCGGGGAGGCTTCCGAGAGAGCAATATCAGCAATAAAGAAAGCCGATGCGCTGCCTCCGTCCAAATTCATGGCATCGGCAAGCTCGACTCCGGTTTTTTCTCCAAAAAGCTTCAAGGCTTGGGGCATATCCTCAAGCCTAGGACCCATAAAGGCGGACTCCGGATTGTAAAAGACGATAAAGACTGTTTTGTTCTCACCGGTTACCCCGACCACCACGCGCCTCGCCTCTTCGTCCCTTATAAGCTTCAGGTTTTGCCCATATGAGTTTTCGATAAGCACCGGTCCCGCCTGAAGACCCACGCGCAGGTGGTCGCGGGGAACGGCCTTACCTATTCTCGGGGTTTCAAAATCGTTAATCGAATACACCCCGTTAAGTAAAGACGAGGAGGTATATTTTTTTAGGGTCTCTCCCTCGGAAACAAAAAGGCCGGTGGGGGAAGCCTCCGGGGTATAAAAGCCCCCGCTGACAACCCCGGCGCAATCCTGGTAAGTGAATAAATCGAAGGCGTTTTTGGCCTCGTCAAAATTGGGGACAAGGGTGATATTTGAGGCATCGGGAACTACGAGGTAGAAGGCCAGAAACTTCCGTTCGCCGATCTCTATCTCTACTCCCTTCTCCGAAGCGGGCACTCCCAGAACTTCGGGGGAAGGGGCCAGGGCATCTTCGACTGGGTCCCGCCATTTTAAAAGACCGGAATAGATTCCGGCAACCACAAGGCCGGAGAGAAAAACCAAGATTAGCCTCTTCATTCCACAAGATTATAGCAGAGAGCAGTAAAAACTCTTTTCCCTGTCACCCATTACCCATTTAATCCGGTGGTGGTAAAATAGGCCAGGATGTTTAAAAAATTAGTGCCTTTCCTTAGAAAATTCTTCCCGCGAATGGCAAAATTCTTCCTTGCCCTCTGGCTTCTAACAATTGTCCTCTTTTTTGGTGCGGTCTTTCTTTCTAAAAATCGAGACCCTTACCCACCGGCCCTTCAAACCTTTTTCCTTACTGATCTTCTTATTGGTGTCAGCGCATTTATTCTTATGTGCTTTTTTGCTGTTGTTGGTGCAATTGTTAACCCCAAAGAGAGAAAAGTAGGGCTTTTAGCCGGCACCCAAAACGAAAATAAACGAAAAATACATGGGGTAAATAAACTTTTAGGAGTTATTGGTATTTCCCTTTTAATTCTTGCGGTATTTCTTTATGGCCGCTTTCTTGGACTGGAAAGTGGCATTCAGGTAGGAAAGGAGCAAGTTTCAGTCGTTATAACCCCTTCTTCCATACCAACTCCTACTCCCACATCTGCTCCAACACAACAGCCAAGTGGACCTTCCTATCGAAGAACGGCTTGGGGAGGGCCTGAACTTTGGGAAGCCGTAAATAAAAGAAGGGTTGAGAACGGGGTCAATGGTCTGAGTAAAAGAGATGAGCTATGTACAATCGCGGCAATCAGGCTTAACGAACTCCTGGCACTAGGAAAACTGGATGGACATGAGGGTTTTGGAAATATGCCAACCCGGCGTCCAGACTTAAAATGGATTTTTGACAAATACAATATTGGTGAATTCCTAATAATGGGATATCCAACACCTGAAGAGACGGTGTCTGCTTGGGAACACACTTTAGGGCACAGATCCCTTCTGGCAGGAGGCGAGTGGGTTTGGGGATGCATCTACGCTCAGAATACTTTTGGAGTAGCAATTACAGCATATTGAAAACCCGCGTGCTAAAATAGGCCAAGATGAAGCCTTTTATTCGGCGTATAAAACACTCCCTTTTGGGTTTTTATCTTCGCCTCAAAGCCTACATCAGGCGCTTTTTATTTCCCCTTTATCTTTTCCCCATAAAATTAATTACCTACTCCGCCTTCTACCTGACTAAACTTCTAATCCTACTTATTATCAGACTGATAAAGTTTATCTGGTACCTGCTTAGCTGGCCCTTTAGAAGCTGGGGCAATTTCGGCAAGACACTTCTTTGGGGTGGAGTATTTCTTTATTTCGCCTTCACCGAAATTAGATTCAACAGCCTGGTTGAGCGCTACGGGGGATACTCCAAATTTTTCTGTTCGGAGTGGATAACCAACAGAAACCTCAAAAATTCGGTGGTCAGGATAGTCGGGGGGCTGGGCGAAGGCTCGGGATTTTTCGTTGCCAATAACCAGGTCTTAACCAGTTTCCATGTCATTGCGGACGAGCCATCCCCGAAAATAATCCTTCCCGACGGAAGCTTTACCACACCCACCGAAATCAGCGGCAATAAAGAGGCTGACCTGGCCCTTCTGATGATAGGCCAGGAGCACCCCGACAAAATACTTAATTTTGGCTCCCCCCGAAACCTAACCCCCAACGAACCCCTTCTGGCAGCAGGGTACCCCTGGGGAACGGATCTTGCCGGGGAAGTAACCATCACTAAAGGGATTTTTAACAGTATCAGGGGCTCGGCCGAAAACGGATTTGAAATCGTGCAAACAAACATCGACTTGGTGGAGGGGATGAGCGGGGGACCGATAGTTGACCAGTGCGGGAGTGTGGTGGGAATAAACACCGCCAGCTTATCCGGAATTTCCTTTTTCATTTCGGCCGATTCCATTCAGAACCTCTGGCCGACATTTGGACAGCAGGATATAGCCAAGATATACGTTGACACCTCAACTCCCGAAGGGGCGGTTGCCGCCTTTTATACTTACTTGAAAGCCAGAAGAATGGAGGAGGGATTCAAGCTTTTAAGTAAAGCTTATCTGCAAAAAACAAATTTTGAAGAATGGACAAACCGTTTCAAAGATATCTTAGATGTTCAGATTTACGGAACTAAAATGGAAGACGAAAGAAGAAACATCGTATTCGTAAAGTTCTCGACAAGCAATTGGGTAGAAGGGGAGAGGGAAGAGCATTATTACGAAGGCACCTGGCAGACGATATTGGAAGATGATGTTTTCAAAATGTTGAAAAGTAATATAAAGGAGGTCACCGAACCAGATTTCAGCTGGTTTTATGAGATATAACTGGGCTTTCTAGTTAAAGCAAAAGAAAGTAAAATAAATTTACAAAATGACGAATTTTAAAGGAGCGCTCCGGCTTGATTGGATAAACAAAGACCTTTCGCTCTACTACGAGATTGACGAAAAAGAAGGCAAGGGCATCCGGCCGGTTTGGGTGCCGAAAAACGACATCCGCGTGGCCGAACCGCGCATTTTAAAATTCCAAAAAAACTATGGTGATACGACGAGCGAAAACATGCTCATCAAGGGCGATAATCTTTTAGTTTTGCGGAGTTTGGTTGAAATGTTTAAGGGAAAGCCGGAAAAGGAGAAAGTGAAATGTATTTACATTGACCCGCCGTTTAATACTGGAAATGCTTTTAAGCATTACGATGATAATCTCGAACACTCTGAATGGCTAACAATGATGCGCGATAGATTGTTTCTGTTGCGTAAACTTATGAGAAAGGACGGGATTCTTTTTGTGCATTTGGATGACAAAGAAGTTGCATATTGTCGCGTTTTGCTTGATGAGGTTTTTGGCAGACAAAATTATTTAAACACCGTGACCATTAAAGCGAATAGCCCTTTTGGCTTTAAACATACGTCAAATCAGCTTTTTAAATCAGCAAACAACCTTTTGATCTTTGCTAAAGATGCAGTTCAGTTGAAGTTTAAAAAAACGTTTATAGAAAAGGGGTATGATCACGCCTATCATTGGGTTTTTGACGATATTAAAAAGGTTGAAAAAAAATGGTCGTGGAAGGATATAGACGAGGTTGTATCTAAAGAACTTGGTTTTTCAGATACAAGAGACGCAAAAAAGAAGTTGGGCGAAGAAGAATTTGACGCAGAAATTGGACTTTTTGCAATTAAGAATGCCGACAGAGTTTTTCGTACAGCATCAGTAACTGGCGGAGCGCGCTTAAAGAGGGTTAAGACTCTTGAGAAATCGCGCAAACTCAAAGACAAAATTGTTCGACACCCAAATGATGATATGGATTATCTATTTATAGGTGGCGAAAGGGTTTTGTTTTATAAAGAGAGATTGCAGGAAATTGATGAGAACTTATTGCCGGTTGAGGCAATTACAGACATTTGGGATGATATTTCTTGGGAGGGGATTGCGAGCGAAGGAGGAGTTGATTTTCCTAAATCAAAAAAGCCCGAAAGGTTGATTCAACGCATCATTTCACTTTCTACAGAAAAAGAAGATTTGGTTTTTGACTCTTTCGCCGGCTCTGGGACGACGGGTGCTGTGGCTCACAAGATGGATCGTCGTTGGGTTATGGTAGAAATGGGTCGTCATGCCGACGAGCTCATAGTGCCTCGTATGCAAAGAGTTGTTTCCGGAAAGGATCAAACGGGGATTAGTAAAGAAGTCGAGTGGAAGGGCGGCGGCGGTTTCAAATACTATCAGCTTGGCGAGAGCGTAATCCACGAGCAAGATATGAACTGGGCTTTGAAAGCTGAGGAGATGGCCGAAGCTGTGTTTTTACATTTTCAATACCGACCCATAAAGGCCGAGTGGCTAGAAAAAGAGAATATGTATCTCGGCAGGCATCAATCGGCGCGTTATCACTTTGCTCTATCGTTTGCTTCAAGAGAAGTGAAAACTTTGACTGAAGATTTATACGAAAAAATTGTCGTCGGATTGGAAAAGGAAAAATTTAAGCATCTGACTGTTTTTACCAATGTCGCGGTAGCCGTCCCGCCGGATTCTTTTGATAAAGAGAAAATACTCGTTAAAAAAATACCGGCCGCAATTTTAAGGGAATACAATTTATTATGAGCGCGAAAAAATCACAAACATTTTACGATTTAGTAAAGCAAGACCAGCAATACAATATTGCTGTCGGTTCGCCGTCGCCCAAAACGATTGAGAACTATGACAAAATCCAACACTTGCTCAAATTTGCTTTGCGCCCGTATCAAATGGAGGCATTGAGCACATTTCAGCTTTTTTGGAAAGACGGGTTTGATAGCCGGAGCTTAAAACAAAAAACCGCCCAATCAGGAAAAAACGACGAGGGCAAAGATGGCGTTTGGAATAAAGTAGGTTTTGAAATGGCGACCGGCTCGGGCAAAACGCTTCTGATGGGCGCGACTATTTTGGATTTGTGGCATAGAGGATACAGAGATTTTCTGATTTTAACTCCGAATACTATCTTGTTTGATAAGACGATAGAAAATTTCACCCCGCGCGCCATGAAAAGTGTTTTCGGCGACGGCTGGAATTTAACTTACAACTTGGTAACCGGCAATTCATACCGAGACAAAACTTGTAATTGGGAAGAAGACCGAGATATTTCTTTCTATGTTTTTAATATGCAGAAGTTTTATGACAAAGCCACTTCGTCGGGCCAAAAAGATGGCGAGGATACGATGAAGGGCGTGCCGTATGTGCGCCGCCCCCTTGAAGATTCGCTGTGGCGAGATAAGAGCGGTAACCATACCATATCGTTTGTTGAATTTTTGCGCGAACGAAGGCCTGTTATCATTTCGGACGAAGCACATCACTATCAACAAAAGAAAACGGCGGAGGCGATCTTTGAGCTTTTACCGCGCGCAGTGCTTGAATTTACGGCAACATCGCTTGAAAAAGACGGCGAGAGTGAAAATTTCGGACAGGATAATTTATACAAGTATCCAATGCAGAGATACATCAATGAGGGTTATGGAAAGCGTATTTTTGCCGTCGGATGCGGAACGAGCGACGAAAAAACGACGGACGAGGTTAGCGAGAGCGACAAACAAAAATTAGTATGGGGCATACTCATTCATTTATTGAAATGGGAAGCTCTTACCGCCGTTAATGCGCCGGTTAAAAAAGCGATGTTGCTTACAAAAGCGCGTTCAATCAACCACGCAAACGCCGTTGATGACTACCTTAAAAATTGGCCCGATTCAGTATCCGGCGAGCTTGATGATGTGTTGGAGCAGGTCAATCGCGAAGGCACGGACATTGCTAAAATTGTCTGGCAAAATATACCAAAGAATAAAGCGGAGCTGATTAAAAAAATGTCGGCGGTCGCAAAATCTGTTTTCACTATTCATAGCGAAAACAAAAGCGACGAGGAAATATGGACGGAGTATCAATCGCTTGACGACAATAAAGCCGAGATTGTCAATCAGGTTCGTATATTTAGCGAGGGTGTTGATTACGACAACTTTTATACGATTGTTGTTTTGGGCGATACCGTGGAGAAAGTCGGCCTCGCCGCCGCGCAACTCATCGGGCGGGGGTTGCGGCTTTACAAAGAGAAGCGCGAGTTTGACGTCTTGGAACATGAGCTAAAGGAACAGAGCGAGATTTTGCATATTATTTGTGAGCACGGGAGGCGTTTTGATCAGATTGTTGAGGAAATACGAGAAAATCTTGAGTTGTCGCCAGCAAGCATAGAAGTACCGACAGAGGAGGAAGAACGAGAAAACAAGGTCAATGGGAAAATAATCGACGATTACGAAATACCGATTTTACAGATAAAACCGGTTGCAACCGGAATGAGTTTTGAGGATGTATTGAAAGATAAATCGTTAAGCATGAGCGCATTTATTAATGAAATATGTGGGCTATCAAGAGGAGCAAGGGTTTTGAAGCCAGAAGTGTTGGCGATGGTGGATTACGCGGAAATTACGAGTGAGGAAATCGAGTTTCAGAAAGACAAGCCGACAACAACGCGCAGAACGATAACTTTACCAAAAGATGATATTGCTCGTTGGGCTTTAGATTTTATCGAACAGACCGGCTCATTTATCGGCAACAATTCTTTTGATACCGCAAAGAAACTAATCGAAACGATTATTGAAGTTGGTATACAGGTTGATACTGCCTACGCAATTGATTATAAACGCGCTCTTAAAGCATTGGAGAAAAGTATTATTGAGTTTTACGGCAGAAAATCGTTTGAACTCATGTTCAAGAACCAATTTACTTTCAGAAAGAAAAATGTAAAGAATGTTTTTGTAGATAGTAAAGTAGTTGTGCGGAAACGCGAGGGACACACCCTAAATCTCATTCCGTCCCATCAAGCAATGTCTTCGCATTTACAACAGAAAGGTATTATTGTTGAGGGGTACAAACACTCCATACGGCCGTATGTAAAATTTGATACGCCGCCCGAAAAATGGGTTGCTGATGCATTGGAGCAACTTTGCTCTTTGGACAAAAAGAAGAAAAGTTTTTGGGTTAGAAACGAGCCAAGAACTGAATATCCGGTTGAAGTAAAGCCGGCTCCGTTCTATCCCGACTTTCTTGCGTTTATTGAGGAAAAATGGATTATTGTTGACGTAAAAGGCAAGCACCTTGCTGAAGCGAAACAGATTGACGATCGCAAGAAAGCTCTAAAACTTTTAGAAAAAGAGGGCGGCGTTCAAACCTTCTTCCTCGTGGATAAAGTAATGGAAAAGAGAGGGTTCAAAGCAGTTGAAATCGCGAGCGTGAGAGATTTTGAGGGGTTTGATGAATTGCGCCACGAGGAGCTTACGCTTGAGGAGTTTGTTGAATGAACTAAATTATCTCTTTTTTAGTAAGGCCTGTTAAAATTGTCGAGAAAAGTTGACCTTTGGGAAATTTGGAGTTGACAGCTGCCTTTCGACGGCATCAGGCAATGTAATTGCGAATTAGAAATAGTTGAGCTTGGGGGAATCTTCTTTATTTTTATCTTGTTTTTTTTCTGCGGGCCCTTTTCCAAAACCTCTTTCGAGCCAACCCTCTGTCAATTTTTGTGACTTTTCGATAATTTCGCCTTGTACGCTTCCGGTGAATTGAGGTTGTTTAATAACTTTCTGTTTTTTAGGTCTATCCATTTTTAAATTTCGATATAATCTGCTATTGTCCCCGCATCCAACCTTTTCTTATATTCTGGTTCTATTTTACTCCATTCGGTAAACGCCTCAAGATTACTTACATCTAACTTTAGCAGGTATTTTACATCTTCTCTATATATATCGTATTCGTGGGACGGAAAAAAAGTTGTAAGTTTCTTGCAGGTTTGCCACGCTTCGTCAGTCTTCCCTGTCATCATTCCAGTTGTGAGTAAATCAAAAGCGTACCACCAGGCAATTTTTATCTCTCTATAACTTTTTTGGGTTTGGTATGGATCGACCTTCCCCATAACTGGTAACACTAACTGTGTAGCGTAATCAAATGCTATTTTGGCAGCTTCAGCTCTATTTCTAATATTGTATTTTTGGGGGTCTCTTAAATCAATAAATCTTCTTTCTGCGATTTCATCAACAAATGAGGAAATTGTAGTAGCCGCATTTATAACATCCAATGATGAAATTCGTGAGCCGTCAGTTGGAGATTCTATCGGAAGATCAATAGGACCAAGTCGCGAATTAACTGACATGTAGATTTGTTTTGATCCCAGAGAAAGTAATGTTGCCGCGCTGTATGCCTTTTCTGGAATCAAAGTATCAAATCCATCAAAACGTTCCCTTAAAAGACGTGCTATTTTTAAAGCTGTAAAAAGGTTCCCGCCCACCGAATTCACGACTAAGAGAAGCGGGGCGGTAATTTTGATTTTTGGAATTAGATTTGAAATTAATATTAAGTGTTTTTCTGATACTAATTCTGAGTTTGGAAGATAAATTAATACTTTAAGTTTTGCGGGAATTGTTGGATTTGGACTTTGCTGCAAGTTAGTATTTGAAGTTTGCAAACGGTCGGGATTTGCAGGTGCGCTGTGGGTCACTTGTTTTTTGTTACGACTATTTTTACGTTTAGGCATTCAATATCACTTACTATATATCAGTTTGTTTTTGAAACGTCAATGGTTCCTCCTGCCGATGGAATAAAAATCTTCTCCTTCCTCAGGCAAAGGAATTTTTTGTAGTATAATTGCCTCAAATGCCAGGGAATAAAGAATCAGGTGATTATGGAGAGAGAATTGTTGCCAGATTGGTCCGATGTCCCAGTTGTGGAAAATCTTTAATGCTTTTACCGCCAAATTATCCATTATTTGACGTTCAATGTTCCGCATGTAATTTTAGGGCGCAGGTAAAAACAAATAAAACCAAACCAAAAAATCAAATATTTGGCGCGGGTTGGGTAATACTTGAAAAAGTGCTTAAATCTGGGTTTTTAATGCCGCCACTTTTCGTTTTTTTTGAGTGGAAGGAGAACGATGGTTATAAACACTATCAAATTCGTTTCTATCCATTTGTTCCAAGAAGAAATTTAAGGCCATATACACTATCTGCAAAAGCGAAACGCGCTAATTATAAAATGTTTAATTACATTGGCATGAATGAATTGCCATACTTTTTGCTTAGCCAAGGGTTTACTGCACTAAAGAATGGGCCGGGTAGTATAATTGCCTCAGATGTATAAACTTTCACCCTCCCTTCTAGAGGACGAGAAAATTTGACCCCATAATCCCAGATTTAGTTCCAATACCGTTTCCATTACCCTATAGTCAATTTGATTTCCTGTATGAACTCTGCTATACTTCTCTTATCGTTAGCAGGTTGAAGAAATAGATCTGCTTAATTCTGATTTTATTTTGAAGTTGGTAAGATAAAGGTACCCCAAAGTCTTTCGAATTTATTCGTATCTTTTCCCCCACATCACGATTTTCTCATTTAAGCAGTTTTATTTCTTTAAGAACCAATATGTATAGAGGCTTTAACCACCGCTCAAACGGACATTCCGGGGGAAGAAGGTTCCCCAATAGATTTCCTTCCAGAAACCAAAAAACTGACGCCGAAATCGTGAGAGCGATTCAGGCTGTCCAAATTATGGAAGCCCAGGAAGGCTATACGCCCCAGAGCACTTATTCCCCCAAAAACAGATTTGAAGATTTTGCCATCTCTGGGCAGCTTAAGAAAAACATTGCAGATAAAAGGTATCTAACTCCTACCCCGATTCAGGATCAGGTAATACCTGCAATATTGGAAGGGTCCGACATTATTGGAATTGCCAATACCGGTACGGGTAAAACCGCCGCATTTCTGATTCCTTTAATTGAAAAAGTCTACAAAGACAGAGGCCAAAAGGTTCTTATAATTACTCCCACCCGGGAGCTTGCCTTGCAGATTGGTGAAGAGCTTTATGGCTTTAGTTATGGTTTGGGAATTAATAAGGCTCTTTGCATTGGGGGAATGAATGAGAAAAAACAAAGATATGAACTTTCTTCCAATCCCGACTTTGTAATAGGTACTCCCGGACGCTTAAGGGAATTTATTGAAGATGGGGCACTGGCCATCTTGAAGTTTAATAATATTGTTATTGACGAGGCAGACAGAATGGTGGATATAGGATTCATTGCGGATATTAAGTATTTTATTTCGCGTCTTCCCCAGACTCGTCAGTCGCTTTTTTTCTCCGCAACTATTCCTCCTAAGGTAAAACTTATTCTTGGCTCTTTTGTTCGAAACCCGATAACGATATCGGTAAAGGTAAAAGAAAGCATTGAAAATATTAGGCAGGATATTATTAAAGTAACCGATAGCCAGGGGAAAGTAGACCAGCTAGAGAGCATCCTCTCCCAGGAAGGATTTGATAAGGTTCTTATTTTTGGACGTACAAAATGGGGAGTTCAGAAACTTTCGAATGAGCTTGCAAGACGCGGCTTTAGGGCGGGGGCCATACACGGGAACAAAAGCCAAAATCAAAGGCAGCGAGTTTT
>Ga0209210_1003272_pt1 | contig 11090 bp, 12 predicted proteins | sample RifGroA1_FD_183991 | JGI IMG/M metagenome (GOLD analysis project Ga0209210, IMG submission 183991) | Contaminated groundwater microbial communities from Rifle, Colorado, USA - Rifle Groundwater A1 (SPAdes) (version 2) | ecosystem: Environmental > Aquatic > Deep subsurface > Groundwater >...
AAACCATCAAGTCTTAAATGCCAAAAACCATCAAAGGGAAGCAGAAATTATCGCCCAAGCGGGCCAGAGGGGACTGGTAACTTTGGCCACAAACATTGCCGGTCGTGGTGTTGACATTATTCTGGGAGGAACTTCGCCAAGTGACAAACTTGGCAGACCGGCAAATAAGGGCCAAGAATTTGAAAAGTGGCAAAAAAACCACAAAGAGGTCGTCAAATTAGGCGGACTCCACGTTGTTGGAACTGAAAGGCACGAAGCCAGAAGAATTGACAATCAATTGCGCGGCAGATCAGGCCGTCAGGGCGATCCCGGATCCAGTAGATTTTACGTTTCGCTTGAGGACGATATCATGCGTCTTTTTGGCGGGGAGCAAATTGCCAAAATTATGACTGCCTTTAAATTGCCTGAAGACACGCCAATTGAACACGGCATGGTTTCAAAAGCCATTGAAAATGCCCAGGTTAAAGTTGAAAGTCACAATTTTGATATCAGAAAACACCTTGTCGAATACGATGATGTTGCCAATAAACAAAGAGAAATTATTTACGGTATCAGAAAAGAAATTCTGCACGCTGCAAAAGGGCAAGATTCGGCTAAAAAATTAAGAGACGACATTAAAAATAAAATTTATGCAGAGATTGAAAATATTATTGCTGCTTATTCAGTCGAAAACATATCAAAAAAAGATTTTGAGCAAATTGTTAAGGAAATTTCAACAATTATTCCCTTTGATCAAAATTCCCAAGAAAAACTATTGCAAGATATTAAAAAAATTGGAGCAACTGAGAAACTAAGTAGCTTTTTAAAAGACTTAGCCGACAAAATTTACCAAGAGAGGGAAACCGTTCTTGGACAAAACACGCTTGCAGATATTGAAAAATTCGCATCTCTTTCCGTTATTGATACGCTTTGGATGTCTCATCTTGATTCTTTGGATAACCTCAGGGAGGGAATCGGCCTAAGAGCAGCCGGTCAGCGTGATCCTCTTGTTGAATATAAACAGGAAGCGTTCAATATTTTTGATAAGCTAATGGCCTCCATCGACTACGAAATTGTCCATCGAATCTTCAAGATTCAAGTCCAAACCCAACCAACCATTGAAAAAATCGAAGAAAGCGGCGTCGAGATTCATGAAGAGCCAAAGCTAACACCTGACAATCAACAATCTACCCAACCGACGAGCCATCCTGCCTCGCCGGCAGGCGGGCCAACTACCCAACCATCCGGGCAAGATCCGATGGAAATGACAGACGAAGAGTTAGATGCAGAAATAGCCAGGCTGGAAGCAATGGAAAAAAGTTCACAGTCGACAGTTAACAGTTCACCGTCAAATGCAGTAAATCCTTACACCTCTGTGGGCAATCAACCCCTTAAAGTGACTAAAATCGGTCGCAACGACCCCTGCCCATGCAAAGCGATTAATCCTCAAACCAAAAAGCCGTATAAGTACAAAAAGTGCGGTATGATCAACGCCCCATACCATAAAGGTTAAATCGCCCTGATCCACCTGATCCATTTGACTTTACACAAAATTTCTCAAATACTAATAAATATGAACGCATCTTTCAAAAGAGGTATATTTCGAATAAGTCCAATCGTATTAATTATTGCGTCGCTGCTGCTAACAACTGTGCTTTTAAGGAAAAATCTTCATGCCACATTAAATTACACTGCTTGGCATCTAGGTATAAATCTAAACGACATCGAAAAAGATAGCTACGTAGATTGGATTAAAAATCAAAACGGCCAAAGGGAAAACGCTCAAAGCGTTATTTTTCTTAACAAACAAGTCGGCTTTAAAGATGCAATAGCAAAGAGCGAAAGTGTAATCTTGGGCGAACAATCGACACAAAACGGCGAAAAATGGATAGAAGTTGACCTTTCCGACCAAAGACTCCATATGAAAGAAGGTAGCACGACGGTTGGATCTTTTTTAGTATCAAGTGGCAAATGGTACCCAACGCCAACAGGCGAGTGGCGAATTTGGACTAAGCTAAGATACACCCGTATGCGCGGTGGCTCAAAAGCACTGGGCACTTTCTATGATCTGCCCAACGTTCCCTACACCATGTACTACTACAAAGGCTATGGTATCCATGGAGCCTATTGGCATAACGACTTTGGAACGCCCAGAAGCCACGGCTGTGTTAATATGAAACCCGAAGAAGCAGGCATCGTTTTTAATTGGGCAAGTGTCGGCACAAGAGTCGTAGTCCACCAATGAATTACATCACTGCAATTTTGGCAGGAGCCCTTCAGGGTTTAACCGAATTCCTACCGATATCCTCAACCGGCCATCTGATTATTTTTGAGAAAATCTTCAATATCTCTCAAGAGCAATTCGGCCTCACATTCGATGCTTCGCTGCATTTAGGCACACTTCTTGCGGTTATTTTGTTTTTTTATAAGGATTATCTAAAAGCCTTGACTTCTCAAAAAAGCATTCTACTCAAATTGCTCCTTGGTACAATTCCTGCTGTTGTTGCAGGCGTAGCCCTAGAAAAGGCAATCGAGACAGTTTTTCGTCAAATCGAGGTTGTAGCCATCTCATTAATAATCTTTAGTTTTGTGATGATTTTAGCAGAGCGTATCGGTCAAAAAACAAAAGACGGGCAAAAAATAAATTTATTAGACTCTTTAATAATCGGTATTTTTCAAGCATTAGCTCTGATTCCCGGCATTTCACGCTCCGGATCAACAATTTCAGCAGGCCTGTTTTTAGGACTTTCCCGCTATTCTGCGGCCAAATTCGCATTTCTACTATCAGGTCCCATAATTGCCGGTGCAGGTTTAAAGAAATTTTTAGAAATATCCTTTTCTCAAGTCTCATCACAAGACTTCTCATTTTTTGTTGTAGGTATTATCTCATCAGCAGTCTTTGGATATCTGACAATTAAATATTTTCTAAAATATTTAGGAACCAACAGTCTCTATCCATTCATAATCTATCGCTTCATAGTAGGTTTTGCGCTTCTTATCTTCTTATAATTGATATAATTTCGAAGAAATTACATCAGTGAGCAAAGACAAGTCTAACTTGTCGAAGTCGAATTAAACTCGACGAGACGAGGCTGATATAATTCAGATACCATGGATTACCAAGAGACTATTGCCGAGCTGAAAAAACGCTACGCGATTATTGCGGATAATTTCAATAAGAACGGGAAAGAGCAGGAGCTTGATGTACTGAAGATTAAAAGTCACCAAGCTAACTTCTGGGATGATCCTGCAAGTGCTAAAGTTACCATGCAAAAAATCGCCAATCTACAAAGTCAAATTCAGTCTTTTGAGTCTGCTCAAGGAGAAATTAGTGACTTCGAAGGTATGGTTTTACTTGCAAAATCTGATCCCAAAATCGAAAAAGATCTCGAAAAAGAGGCAAAAAATCTCACAAAAAAGATCGAAGACTTAGAAATCACTATGTTTCTTTCCGGTCCCCACGACACAAGTGAAGCAATAATTTCAATCCATGCCGGCCAGGGTGGAACCGAAGCCATGGATTGGGTGGCAATGCTTGCCAGAATGTACCAAAAATACTTTTCCAGCAAAAAATGGAATTGGACAATTATTGACGAAATTCCAACAGAAGCCGGTTTTAAAACTGTCACAATGCTTGTTAACACTAGTTATGCCTACGGTATGTTGAAGGCCGAAGCGGGAGTCCATAGATTAGTGCGCCAATCACCATTCAATGCAGCTAATCTGCGCCAAACATCTTTTGCCCTTGTTGAGGTCATGCCGGAAATTGAAGAGATGGCCGAAATAGAAATTAATCCCGATGATATTGAATTTGAAGCTTTCAGATCAGGCGGCCATGGTGGCCAAAACGTCAACAAAGTTTCAACTGCAGTGCGACTAAAACATAAACCAACCGGTATTGTAGTTACCTGCCAAACCCAAAGGTATCAAGCTCAAAACAGAGAGAATGCACTAAAATTACTTAAAGCTAAACTTTGGCAAAAACAACAGGAGACCCAAAGACAAGAAAAGGAAAAAATCAGGGGAACTTATGTTTCTCCGGGATGGGGAAACCAAATCCGCTCATATGTACTTCATCCTTACAAAATGGTCAAAGATTTACGAACCAAGTTCGAAACATCAAACGCAACAGCAGTCTTAGATGGTGACTTAGACGAATTTATTAAACAGGAAATTTCACTCTCCAAATCACAAGCCGTTTAAAATCAAAACTCAATATCTGGCTTGCTCCTCCCATTTTTAAACTGCTATAATCTTATAAAGATTACATCAGAGAGCTCAGCAAAGCTGGGCGAGGCTGCTATAATCTTACTTACCAGATTACATCTACCAAAGTAATGGACCAGAACTTGCCTACCAATACAGATATCAAAAACCCAAAAGATCAAAAGCAGCCGTCCTTAATAAGAATTACCTCCCAAAAAGGAAAATTGACTAAAGTCATCCCCGTTTTTATCATTGCATTAATTATCGCAGCGGGAGTTTTTTCTGGTTTAGTTCTAGCCTCTCGAAACAAAAGCACAACAAGCGACAAAGGTGCACTCGAGGAAGAAAAATTAAGTTCCCAAGTCAAAGAATCTTTAGCTCAAACATTCAGGGATGAAGCAGAAGGAGTTATTCAGAAAAACGACACCCTAGATAAATATGCTCAGGGCACCCACAAACTGATCAGGCCCGGCGGAGAAAGCCAGACTGCTTATCTTACATCTTCGGTTCTTGATCTTGATGAGTTCGTCGGCAAAAAAGTCAAAGTGTTTGGTGAAACTTTCGGATCCTCCCAAGTTGGTTGGTTGATGGACGTTGGTAAAGTAGAAGAGGTTAACTAACTGCCCCATGATACAATTCGAATCTGTCACAAAAAAATACGCTAGTCACCTAGCGCTTGAGGATATTAATCTCAAAATAGAAAAAGGCGAGTTCGTCTTTATCGTTGGCGCATCCGGGGCAGGTAAATCTACTCTTCTTAAATTAATAACACGGGAAATTCTACCAACATCGGGCAAAATCCTTTTTAACGGTGAAGATATCACCAAGATTCCAAATAATAAAATTCCGATACTGCGAAGAAAAATCGGCACTGTTTTTCAGGATTTCAAACTTCTTTTAAGTCGAACTATTTTTGAAAATGTTGCAGTCCCCTTGGAAGTTTTAGGTTACAAAGATGCGGATATTGAAAGGGAGGTTTCGCAAATCTTAGAAAAGGTCGGAATTCTGGAAAAAGCCAATGATTTTCCAACTCAGCTTGCCGGAGGAGAAATACAAAGGACGGCAATTGCAAGGGCTATAATTTCTAAACCGGAGGTACTTTTAGCAGACGAGCCAACGGGCGATTTGGACCCCAAAAATTCCCTGTCTGTCGTGGGGCTTCTGGATAAAATCAGTCAGGAAACCCAAACCACAGTTTTAATGGCAACTCACAACGCTCATGTTGTTAATGAGTTTAAAAAAAGAGTAGTGGTCCTTCAAAAGGGTAAAATAGTAAAGGACGAAAAAGAAGGCAGATATGAAACAGGTTAAGCAGACAGTAAAGCAATTGAGAAGAAGCCCCTACCAAGCACTGGCAGCAGCACTTGCTATGACCTTAACTTTTTTTGTTTCCTCAATCTTTGTGATTTTAATTATCGGCGGACAAATAGTTTTAAACTACATCGAACAGCGCCCACAGGTAATCGCATTTTTTAAAGATGATACTAAAGAGACAAGAATTAACGAAATAGCAAGTGACGTCAAATCAACGGGGTTAGCCAAAGAAGTTAAGTATGTTTCAAAAGAAGAAGCTCTACAAATATATCGGGAAAGAAATAAAGATGATCCATTGCTTCTTGAATCCGTCACGGCCGATTTTTTACCTGCTTCAATTGACATCTCTGTTAACAAGGCAAGTGACATTAACAAAATAACAGAATTTGTAAAACAAAAACCTGAAATCGATAAAGTTATCACACCCGAAAATCTTGTAGAAGAGTTAATCAAATGGACGCAAACTATACGCCTAGGAGGCATAGTTTTTGTTTCAACCCTTGTCGCCATATCTTTTTTGATTATTGTAATGGTTGTAGGAATGCGCATTGCTCTACGTCGAGAGGAAATAGCGATTATGAATTTGGTAGGAGCAACCAAATGGTACATTTCTCGGCCATTTTTTATAGAAGGCGCTCTTTACGGAATAGTCGGTGCAACTATTGCAACTTTCTTTGTCTACGCGATCATTCTTTTTTATTCACCCAATATCCAACAATTTCTGGGTCCAATCAGAATTTTCCCCATTAACCCCTTATTCTTCCTCTATTTATGGCTGGCAGAATTAATTGTGGCAATTTTAGTTGGCACAGTCGGCGCAGCCATTGCTCTTGTCAGATACCTAAGGGTGTAGATGAAAATTTGCATCAGAACACCAATTTTTTTGAATTTACTAGTTCTACCTCTTGTTTTGTCCGTCATAGTTATTTTTTTTCAACCGGAAAATATTTCGGCAGTCTCCCTGGAGGAATGTGAGAAAAATTCCTCGGTTAATGTAAACGAATGCATTGACATTTTTTCAAATAAAATAGAAGACCTTGGTAATCAGAAAAAAACATTATCTTCTCAAATTGCCCAGTTCGATACACAAATAAAGCTGACGCAGCTGCGAATTTCAGAAGCGGAGGCTACAATTGAAAAACTCGAAAAAGAAATTTCGGCTTTAGGCTTTAGAATCGGCTACGTAACTGAGTCAATTGGTCAGTTGGAAATTCTTGTCAAAGAAAGAATCGTTGCAACTTATCAGCAAAGTTTTATTTCAAACCTTGAACTTTTATTAACCTCAAGCGATTTTTCCGACCTTATCTTAAAACTTCAATACTTAAGACAAGTTCAGGAAAACGATAAAAAGATCCTCGCAAGTCTCCAGGAAACTCGCTCAAACTACGCAAATCAAAAAGACGAAAGGGAACAAAAACAGGCAGCCATTGAGGAAAATAAGAAAAAATTGGAAGGTTTAAGGATGAATCTAGATCAGCAAAAATTAGAAAAGCAGGTTCTTTTAACAGCAACAAAAAACGATGAAACAAGATTTCAAAGGTTACTCGCGCAGGCACAAGCAGAAAGAGCAATCGTTTTTGGTGGAGGAACGGATGTGTTTATTCGAAACGTCAATCAAGGTGATTCCATCGGTTCAATAGCAGCGCGCAGTGCGAGCCCAGGTTGTTCATCAGGTGCACACTTGCACTTTGAAGTCCACAAAAACGGTTCAGTCCAAAACCCGAATGATTATTTAAAATCCGGAGTTAATTATTACTATTCAGACAATGACGAAGCTGGTGTAGGATCAATAAACCCTCACGGAGATTTACCCTGGCCGATTTCCGAGCCCATAGAAATTACTCAAGGATACGGCATGACCCCATACGCAAGATCATCCAATGCATATGGAGGCGGACCGCACAATGGCATTGATATGGATTCTGGTTCGTCTACCGTCAAAGCTGTAAAAAGCGGGAAACTCTATGGAGGCTCTATTCAATGCGGAGGCAAATATCCTGGCCCACTATACTACGCAAAAGTTGAGCACACAGACGGTTTGGTAACTTGGTATCTTCACATGGTTTCCAAATAATCCGATACCGATCGAAAGATTGACAAATAGCCTCAAAAAGATTATGTTTGCCAAGCATGGCAAAGCGAATTTGCCTGCCCATATTGTTAACTATCATACTTTTTCTGCCTAAAATTTCCCAAGCCGCAAGTGGTGTAGTAATCAACGAAATCATGATTAAGCCTGAATCCGGCCAGAGTGAATGGATAGAACTATTCAACATGGGGGATTCACCAATCAGCTTAGATGGTTATTGGCTAGATGATGACGACACATTAATGGTTAGCGGTGCAGTCCAAAAGGGAAGCGAAGATCCTGGTTCCGACCCTAAAGCCTTATCCGGGGAAATACAAGGCAAGCAATATAAAGCTGTTACTTTCTCAAGTTATCTAAACGACACGGGTGACGTGCCAACGCTCTTTTCAGTTGTGGAAAATAATGAATCAAAACTTGACTCTTATTCTTACACCGATAATCCGGGGGTAAATGTGACCTATGGCAGAATTCCTGATGGAGCAGGAGATTGGCAAAAATGTTCACCAACGTATGAAGCTCCAAACGCCAACTGTCAAGATAATTCTCCTCAAAGCCAAACTAGCCAAGAAGACTTGAATGAAAACCTAGACACGACAACGTTGGTTTCCAAATCACCCACACCTTCCTCAAATAAGACCTCAACATCTCCCAAACCTTCTCCCCAAAAAAGCCCAACTTCCCAGAAATCTCAAGTACTTGGCCAAAAGCAGCAAGTGCAACCGCAGACAAGTACCCAAACCGGCTCGTCTCCTTCTCCGTCACTAACTCCTCAAACGCAAGAGGATACAAATAAATCCCCAACCAAATTAAAACTCGCCGCAATATTTGCTGGAAGTGGGTTAACCCTAATTGGTGCCACTACTGCCGGATATCTCTGGTATCATAGAAGAAGATCTCAATCAAACCAGAATCAGTAAGAGTTAAAATATTGAAAAAATCCAATCTTATTACGTTTGTAAAACTTTGGCTGCCCCCTCTTTTATGGGCAATTGTTATATTTATACTTTCTTCAATCCCTCAAATTAAAGTTAGCCAGTTTCTCATCTGGGATTTTATTGCCAAAAAAACTGCTCATCTGATCGAGTACGCAGTTCTTTTTGCACTTATATTCAGGGCAAGCCAGGGGAAGTGGGTTAAATCTTTTTTCTTAACTATGATATACGCGGCATCGGACGAGTATCACCAAAGCTTTGTACCGGGTAGAACTTCATCAATTTTCGATCTTGGATTTGATTTATCTGGTGCCAGTATTGCAAGCTATATATGTCATATTCTCTCTAAGCACACTACTGTACGCAAGAATTGACATCTACATAGAGCGAACTAAAATAGCTTTCATAATGTGAGCTCTATATATAATATGGAAGCTAGATCAAATTCGCCCCAAAAAACCCGAAAAATAGCCCAAAACTTGGCGCACACCCTAAAAGGAGGTGAAGTTATCGCGCTTTTTGGTGATTTAGGAGCAGGCAAAACCATTTTTGTCCAGGGTTTGGCCAAAGGCTTAAATTTAAAGAGGCCAGTAGTCTCTCCGACATTCGTTTTTATGCGCTCATACCCAATAATAGCAAAAGGGAGAAAACTGACCTTTTATCATATAGACTTATACCGAGGGGAAAATTCCAAAGATTTTGAAAATTTGGGTCTTAGTGAAATTTTTACTAAAGACTCAATAGTCGTTTTAGAATGGGCAGATAGAATCAAAGACATTCTGCCAGAAAAAAGAGTAGATATTTTTATAGAAAAAATTGATGAAAACACCAGAAAAATCAAAATTGACAGAAGAGGTTAAAATTTCAAAAAACTCCTCAATCAACCCGAGTACAACGAGAGATCTCGAAAAAGCTGTCCAAATCCTAAGGAGTGGAGGGCTTGTTATTTTTCCGACTGATACTGTTTACGGTATAGGATGCAAAGCAGGTGATGACATTGCCATCGCCAAACTCAAAAGAATAAAGGGTAGTTTGCAGAAATTTCCTATTCTCATATCTTCAATGGCCCGAGCTTACTCTCTTGCCAAAATGTCTCCACAGGTACTAAAACTGGCCAGCCATTTTTGGCCAGGAGCGCTAACAATCATTTTGTGGGATAAAAATGCAAAAGAAAAAATTGGCCTAAGAATGCCCGATTCCAATTTAATAAGATTAATTATCGAAAAATTAAACAGCCCAATTATCGGTACCTCTGCCAATTTTCATGGCCAAAAACCTCCAAAAACATTCAAAGAAATAGACAAAAAGTTGATTAAAAAAGTTGATTTTATTTTAAAAGGTCGATGCAAACTGGGCGTCGAGTCAACCGTCATCGATGCAACATTCAGCCCTCCAAGAATAATCAGAAGAGGAGCGATTCAACTCCAGTGATACAAATCATTGGAGTGATACATGAACATAAGAATAAATACAGCAGAACAAGGTAAGGTTGAAGTTGAGGGTTTTGACAACTTCCTCAAAATTAAAGATCATCTATCAATTGATCAAAAGCCCGGCTCTCAAACCTTACTTGTGGCTATCGCTAAAATTTTAAAAAGACACAATAAAACGCTGTTGGACATCAAATCGGTCGAGGTTAACACAGGCCCAGGGTCATTTACCGGCACAAGAGTCGGCGTTTCTATTGCCAATGCTCTTGGTTTTGCACTAGATATTCCTGTTAACGGCAAAAAAGGTAAAATAGCATTACCAATTTACCAAAAGAGCAAATTTGACTAACTATGCATATTCTAGTTACAGGGGGAGCTGGCTTCATCGGTTCTCATGTCGCAAGACTCCTCTTAGATGGCGGTTATAAAGTCACAATTTTGGATAATCTTGTTTCATCTGACAAAAAATCAATTGATCCTAAAGCGAAATTGATTATTGGAGATATAACCGATCCCCAAAAGACCCAAGCTGCGCTTGACAACATCGATGCGGTTATTCACATGGCAGGTCTAATTATTGTGCCCCAATCTGTCAAAGATCCGATTAAATATTGCGAAAACAACGTCATCGGCACAGTTTCTCTTTTAGAATCGATGCGAAAAGCAAATGTTAAAAGAATCATTTTTTCCTCATCAGCTTGTGTTTACGGAACTCCTGAAAAACTTCCTATAAAAGAAGATGCGCCAGTGCACCCTGATAATCCATATGGTGCCAGCAAAGCGTCAATCGAAACTTACTTGCAAACTTACAATGCGCTGTTTGGCTTTGACTCAATAATTCTTCGCTATTTTAATCCTTATGGTCCTGGCGAAAACCATCAACCGGAAACTCATGCTATCCCCAACTTTATAAAAGCAACGCTTGCCAAAAAACCGATCCCGCTTTATTGGAAAGGCGAGCAAATCCGCGATTTTATTTACATAGAAGATTTGGCTCAAGCCCACATCGATGTACTTAATTTATCCGGCCATCAAATTTTCAATGTGGGTACCGAAACTGGTGTTAAAGTCAAAGATGTAATAGATGAGATTTTCAAAATAGTCGGCTACAGAGTCCCTATTGATGATTTAGGCAAAAGG
>Ga0209210_1003279_pt1 | contig 11075 bp, 12 predicted proteins | sample RifGroA1_FD_183991 | JGI IMG/M metagenome (GOLD analysis project Ga0209210, IMG submission 183991) | Contaminated groundwater microbial communities from Rifle, Colorado, USA - Rifle Groundwater A1 (SPAdes) (version 2) | ecosystem: Environmental > Aquatic > Deep subsurface > Groundwater >...
AATACGGTGCAGTTCTTTATTTTGAATCTCCATTCGGAAGCATGGAATAGGGAACGATTTGATTGCGGCCGCTGTTTTTGGCGGCATAGAGCGCCTGGTCGGCGGATTTTATAAGAGAGGCCAGATCGGCTCCCTTTTCCGAGGTGGCCACTCCGGCGCTTATGGTGACCGAGAGTCCGAGGACTTCCGGAAACGGCAGTTTCTCTATCATCAGCCTGATTTCCTCCGCCTTGGCGGTCGCGTCCTTCTCGTTGGCCCCCAAAAGACTGGCCACCATCTCTTCCCCGCCCCAGCGCGCCAGGGTGTCGCCCGTTCTTAAGCTCGAGCGGATGGCGCTCGCGATTTTTTTAAGCACTATGTCGCCCGCCTCGTGTCCGTAGGTGTCGTTTACAAGTTTAAAATGGTCGATATCGAAAAAGATGACTGAGAGATTCCTGAAACCGAAGCGTTCCTTGCGCTGCAAACCGTCCCGTTCCTTCAGCTGGTCCTGCTGGAGAATGATATTGAGATAAACTCCGACTTCTTCTTCAAGAAAGGCGCGGGTTTTTAATCCCGTCAGAGGGTCATGGATAAGATTGTTCTCGAGTTCGGAGACCAGATTTTCCAGTTCGACAATACGCTTTTGCGGTTCTTCCATTATTTCATTCTATCACGCCTATTTTCCGGCTGAAAAAGCGGCCTTACCACCTCCCGCTCGCTCCGCCACCACCGGACATGCCTCCGCCAAAGCCTCCGAAGCCACCTCCGCCCTTACCGCCACCAATACCTCCTCCGCCGAGCCATGGAGGGCCATTTTTCCATTTGTCTTTCTTATAATTTCTAGAGACAAAGAAATCTAGCAAAAGTCCGAATACTGTCATCACAGCAATTCCAATAAGGTTGAAGAAATAAATCGCCCCAAAGATTGCTCCTAATACTCCTCCGAACCACCAAGACTTGCTCGGCGCAAGAAGCGAAGCCGCATATACCACAAGAAATATTGGCAGAAAGATAATTTGTGGGAAAATACTTTTGTGCGGCTCCTCGACTGCTCCAGGTTCGTTTAACCTTATTTTCTCTATCAATTTTTCTACCGCAGCTATTATTCCTCCGTCATAATCGCCGGCCTGGAATGCCGGGGTGAGCACCTCTCGAATTATCCGCCCACTCTCAATGTCTGTAATAACCGGCTCCAAGCCATAACCAACCTCGATTCGCATTTCTCTGTCATCTCGAGAGACGAGCAGTAAGAGGCCGTTATCTTCATTTTCTTTACCAATCCCCCACTTTTCGAAAAGTTTTACGGCGTAACTCTCAATAGTCTCATCCGAACCATGAGTGTCTATAGTCACTATCGCAATCTCGTTGCCGGTCGTACTTTCGAAATTTGCCAGAGTAGATTCAAGATTCGAGACCGTCTCCGGCTTCAAGATATGAGCGAAATCATTCACATGCCCCGTCGGGACAAGCGTTGCGATTAAGAGAAATAATGGAAACATTATTCGAAGTTGACGCTTGGGGCAGTTTCGGTGCCGGTAGCCGCCTCGAAGTAGGAGCGTTCACCGAAGCCCAGCAGTCCGGCCAGGATATTGCGCGGAAATCTTTTGACGGAGAGATTGTAGTCACGGATGAGGTCGTTGTAGCGGATGCGTTCGACCGAAATGCGGTTTTCCGCGCCTTCAAGTTGGGTCATCAGGTCGCGGACGTTGGCGCTGGACTGGAGTTGCGGATAATTCTCCATGATCACCAGTAACCTCCCCAATGAACTTTCGATTTGGCTGGCGGCGGAAGCTTTTTCGTCCGGAGTGCCGGCGCCGGAGTAACGAGTGCGAGCATCGGCAATCTCGCCGAAGATAGTTTGCTCTTGAGTAAGAATTGCCTTGACCGAATTTACCAAATTAGGAATAAGGTCGAAGCGTCTCTGATACTGCGTCTCCACCTTGGCCCACTGTGCATCCGCTGATTCATTCAAAGTCACAAGACTGTTGTATCCCGAGAATCCCCAGATAACGAGCACGGCTACGATAGCTATGAAGGCGATGGCGCTTTTTTTCATTTTATTATCTTCTATTGATTAATTTTTTCTCGATCATTGTCACCCTACGGGACAAAGACATTATCTCTACATTATCTGCTTTAAGCTTCAAGTCATATCTCATGAGCTCCACTATGTCTGAAAGCTTAGTTATTTGTTCAGAATTATGAGCCACTTGTTCCGCTATCAAGCTTGTATCATGCTTCGTTTGTTCGTGAAGCATGCCCATGTGGTGAACAAGCTCATCCCTGATTTCGTCAAATCGGTCTTTGGGTCTTTTGGATTTTTTAGTCCTTTTAGCCATGTACCTATTTTAACGTTCCATAAGGAAGATTACAACAAAGCCATGTCAACACTTCTGGCGATCGCAGGATTTGTTGTCATCTATTTTATAGAAAAAGAAAACCCGCCGCGAGTGGTGCGGCGGGTTTTCCGTCGACCGCTCGGAGCGGGTGAAGATTCGAGGAACGGTTGAGCTACGCCACCCGAAGGTAGGCATCAGGCTTGGCGAGGTAATCGTCTCGCCCGTAAACTCGAATGAGCCGGCGTTCAGGCTGATAGGAGTGGAAGAGTCGGAGCGTAGTCCCCACCGGAACGATTGGCGTCCAGATCATCAGCTCCTGCAGGAAGTCCGGGTGGCGAAAACTGATGTAGGCGCCACCCTCTTCCGGGATCGTGACGGCATCGAACCTCTCTACCTCAGTACGGCTGATCTTGAGCGCCTGCATTCTGGCAAGACGCACAAGAGCTAAGCCTGGTGGGAAAAGACGGTCGAACATTCGGCGAATCCGTGTTCCAAATTTCATGAAAACCTCCGTTTCTTATTGTAGCATATTTGTAATTCTATGTCAATTAAACGTTAAAGTCACTCCGCTAAAATAGCCCTTTGTCATAGGCTATTTTGTTTAAATCTTGATTTTAAATTAGTACTCCATCCCCCCGTGCCCATGCTGGCCAGCAGGCTTCTCTTTCTCCGGTTCATCCGCAATAGCCACTTCGGTGGTCAAAAGCATAGCCACAGCCGAAGCAGCGTTCTCGAGAGCGGCTCTAGTCACTTTGACCGGGTCGATAATGCCCGCTTCGAACATGTCGGTAACGAAAGCGTCCGAAAGAGCGTCGTAGCCGGAATTGGCGCCACCCTTGGTCACTTCATTAAGAACTACGCCTTCGTCTTTACCGGCGTTGAGGGCAATCTGCCTCAAGGGCTCTTCAAGCGCCCTAAGAAGGATAAGGTAGCCGGCCGAGTAGTCGGTGTTTTCCAAGCCGTCTTTGGTGTTGGACTTGTCCAGATAGCGAGCTTTGAGTTTTTTTGAGACCTTGGCCAAGGCACTGCCGCCGCCGACCACGATGCCTTCGGCGATAGCGGCTTTGGTGGCGTTGACGGCGTCCTCAATCTTTAATTTCAAATACTTCATCTCCGTCTCGGTGGCGGCCCCGACTTTAATGACGGCTACGCCGCCGGTTAATTTCCCGATGCGTTCATCCAGTTTTTCGGTGTCGAATTTGGAAGTGCTGTTGGCTCTCTGGGCGCGCAAGTTTTCCACCCGTGCTTCGATTTCCGCTTTCTTGCCTTTGCCGCCGACGATGACCGTATTGTCTTTGGTCGAAACCACCCGCGAGGCGTGGCCGAGCATGTTGAGTTCCGCTTTCTCGAAATTAAGCCCGACTTCTTCGGAGACAACTTTGGCCCCGACGGTGACCGCGATATCGCCCAAAAGCTCTTTCTTCTTGTCGCCGTAGCCGGGTGCCTTGACCGCGAGGACATTGAACGAGCCGCGCAACTTGTTTAAGACGAAAGTGGTCAACGCTTCGCCGTCGACGTCTTCGGCGATGACGACCAAGTCTTTCTTGCCCGAAGCGGCCACCTTTTCAAGAAGAGGCAGGATGTCTTTGACCGTCGAGACCTTCTTGTCGGTTATGAGGATAAGCGGGTCGCGATATTCCGCTTCCATGCGCTCGGCGTTAGTAATCATGTAGGGCGAGAGGTAGCCCTTGTCGAATTCCAGACCCTCGACGATTTCGGAGTCGATGCCGAAAGCCTGGGATTCTTCGACGGTGACCACTCCGTCCTTGCCGATTTTCTTGATGGTTCCGGCGATGATGCCGCCGATTTCCGCCGATTCGGCCGAGATGGTGGCCACTTGTCTCACCTCCGCGTCGGATTTGATGACCTTGGAAATCTTTTTGAGCTCGGCGACGGCATCCTTGGCAGCCGCTTCGATGCCGTGGCGGATGGCCATGGAGTTGGCACCGGTCACGGTCTTTTTAAAGCCGGCTTCAACCAGAGCTTGGGTGAGCACTACCGAAGTAGTGGTGCCGTCTCCGGCGGTATCGTTGGTCTTCGTGGCCACTTCCTTCACAATCTCGGCGCCCATGTTCTCAAACTTGTTGGAGAGGGTAATGTCTTTGGCGATAGTGACGCCATCGTTGGTAATAATCGGCGCTCCATAGCCCTTATCAAGGACCACATTCCGGCCGCGCGGACCGATGGTGACCCTCACCGCGTCAGCTACCTTATCAACACCGCGCTTGAGCGCTTCCCTGGCTTCCTGATTGAAAAGAATTTTTTTGGCCATGGTTTTATTTAATGACCGCTAATATATTCTCTTCTTTTAAGAGATAAAGTTCTTCGCCATCCTGCTCAACCTCGTCGTAACTGTATTTGGAGAAAATGACGGTGTCGCCGACCTTGACGCGCACCGGCACCAGTTGGCCGTCGGCGAATTTGCCTTCTCCTACCGCCAACACTTTGCCTTGAGCCGACTTTTCCTTGGTCACACTCTCCGGCAGAATGATGCCGTAAGCGGGTTTCTTGCTCTCTCCCTTGAGTTCCCTCTCCGTAAATGGCTTGACGAGCACTCTGTCACCCAGAGGGGCAATGCTTCCTTTTAAGGCTGATTTTTTCTGCATATTTTCAAAATTTAAATTTCTCTAATGCGTGCAAAATGTATATGAAAAAATCGGCAAAGTCAACGTCAAAACGAAGTTCGCGGTAAGCAGGGCTTCGCCGTGGGCGCGGTATAATTGCCTAATTAGTGAAATTGGGTTAGGATTGTCCCGTACAGGCAATGGTCAGATTTCTTCCCTACATTCAGATATTGCTCAGCCTTCTCTTGGTCGCCGGAGTCCTTCTCCAGCGCACAGAAGCCAGCCTCGGCGCCGCTTTCGGCGGTGACAGTTCAACCGCGGGACGCTTCACCCGCCGCGGGTTCGAGAAATTCCTTTTCCGGGGCACTATCTTCGTGGCCATCCTTTTTGTTTTGGCCGCTTTCGCCACCCTCGTCCTCAGCCGCTAATCCCGTTAGAAGTCTAGAACAATATATGTTATTGAAAATGTTAAATTATGAAATTTAATCGAAGTAACTTCTAACGGGACTAACAGCACATGACCATTAAAGCTTTACGGGCGCTTCTCCTGAGGCGCTTCAATATTCCGAAGGAACGGGCGGTCAAACGCACCTTACGTTCGTTTACCATGGCCGAAAAAACGGTTTTTTATTTTTGCGCGGCACTTTTTCTTTTCTCCGGGTTTATCCTGATTTGGAAAGCGAGCGACGCTTTTATGGTCGAAGTGCCTATTCAAGGTGGCACACTCTCCGAAGGAGTGGTAGGCAACCCACGTTTCATCAATCCGGTCCTCGCCCTCTCGGAAGCCGACAAGAACCTCTCCAGCCTGATTTATTCCGGTCTGATACGTCTCACTCCGGACGGCTCGGTCGAGAATGACTTGGCCGAAAGCCTGGCTATCTCGGAGAATCGCCTGATTTACACGGTCGCCGTCAAGCCCGGGGCCCGTTTCCACGACGGCACCGCGGTCACGGCCGATGACGTTATTTTTACCATCCAAAAAATTGTCGACCCGGGCATCAAGAGTCCGAAGCGCGGCAATTGGGATGCCGTCTCTGTCGAGAAGGTTGACGAGAGCACCGTCGCCTTCAAGCTCAAGAAGCCTTACGCCCCTTTTATTTACAATCTAACCATCGGCATCCTGCCGAAAAACATCTGGAAGAACGTCTCGGATGACGAATTCTCTTTCAGCCAGTTCAACACCTTGCCTATCGGTTCCGGCCCTTACGAGGTCGAGAGAGTCGAGCGGAATTCCGGCGGCATCCCCGATTATTACCAGCTGGTTCCCTTCAAAGACGCCTCCGGCAAAGAAGCCTACATCAAGAATATGATTTTCCGCTTCTACCCGTCCGAAGAGGCTTTGATTAATGCCTACAACGACCGGGAAATCGACGCCGTCGGCGGCATTTCCCCGGAGAGAATTGCCGATTTCGATACCAGAGGAGTGAGCATCATTCATTCTCCGTTGCCCAGGATTTTCGCCGTCTTTTTCAACCAAAGCCATTCCAAAGTGCTCCTGAACAAAGAGGTGCGCCAGGCTCTCGAACTCTCAACTCCGAAAGAGGAGATTATCGCCAAAGTGCTGAAGGGTTACGGCGCGGCCATTGACGGCCCGATGCCGGCCGGCATTTATTCCTGGAGCGCGGACCGCAAGAACGACAGCGATTTTGAAGAGCGCCTCACTCAAGCCAAAGAAATACTCGCCAAGGCCGGCTGGAAGCTCAACGAACAAACCGGGGTCTTGGAAAAAAAGAGCGGTTCTGCTACAATACCTTTGTCGTTTTCTATCTCTACCGGTGATGCCCCGGAACTGCGCCAGGTGGCCGATGAATTGGTCGCCGCGTGGCGAAAGCTCGGAGCACAGGTCCTCGTCTCGGTTTCCGAAACCGGGGATTTGAATCAGAACGTCATCCGTCCGAGACAATTCGACGCCTTGCTCTTCGGTGAAGTGGTGGGCCGGGATGCCGACCTCTATCCCTTCTGGCATTCATCGCAGCGAAACGACCCGGGGCTCAATATCGCTCTTTACGCCAATGCCCGCGCAGACAAATTTCTGGAAGAGGCCAGAAGCGGCAAGGATGAGGAGACGATAGAGAAGAATTATCGCGCATTCCAAGGCGAAATCGCCTCTGATGTGCCCGCCGTCTTTCTCTACACGCCAAGTTTCCTTTATCTGGTGCCGGAAAAGGTTAAGGCAGTGGCTTTGGGCCCCCTCTCGGTCTCCCAAGACCGATTCCTCGGCATTCGTGACTGGTACATCGAAACCGACAAGGTGTGGAAAATATTCTTAGACTAAAAGTCTAAATGACAAATGCTTAATGACAAATCAAATCTAAATGATTAAATATCAAATTTTAGACATTCTAACTTAGTCATTGATTAGACATTCGACATTAGAAATTAGAAATTACCTATATGAACCCCACATCAACCTTCAGCTCCGGCCTTAGAACCAAGAACATGCGTCGCCACGGCAACACCCCCATCCCGGCGAAGAAGCCTCATGACATCATCCCCGCTATCGGAGAGAGTCTTCGTATTGTGCCTCTCGGTGGCGTGGAAGAAATCGGCAAGAACATGACGGTGGTGGAATTCGGCAATGACATCATCGTCATTGACGCCGGCATCCAGTTCACCGACGACGATACTCCCGGAGTAGATTACATTCTGCCCAATATCAAATATCTTGAAGAGAGGAAGGACCGTATCAGAGCCTTGGTCATTACCCACGGCCACCTCGACCACATCGGCGGTATTCCTTATCTCATTACCCGTCTCGGCAACCCGCCCATTTACACCCGCGAGTTCGGCGCACTCCTCATCAAGAAGCGCCAGGCGGAATTCCCCCAGCTGCCGCCACTCGATATCCGCATCGTTGAAGCGAGCGACAAGTCCATCCCCCTCTCGCCGAATTTCAAGGTCCGTTTCTTCGGGCTGACCCACTCTATACCGGACTCGACCGGCATCATCATCGAGACTCCTTACGGAGACATCGTCAACACCGGCGACGTGCGCGTCGAGAACGAGAACGGTGTGCCGGTCGAAAAAGAAGTCGAACAATACAAAATCTTCAAAGACCGGAACGTCATCCTCTTTACCATGGACTCGACCGGCATCGACAAGCCGGGCTTTTCCCCTTCCGAAGCTTCCATCCTCAAAAACATCGACGCCATCGTGGCCGCGGCTCCCGGGCGCATCATCCTCGCTACCTTCGCCTCGCAGGTCGAGCGTATCGTGGAATTCTTAAACAGCGCCCGCCGCTACGGCAAGAAAGTGGTTATCGAAGGCCGCAGCATGAAGACCAACGTCGAAATCATCAAACACCTCAACCTCGTGGACGTGAGCCACATCGTGCCCATCGAAGACATTGAAAAATATCCGCCCAACAAAATCATGATGATTGCCACCGGCGCCCAAGGCGAAGAGTTCGCCGCCCTCATGCGCATGAGCAACAAGACCCACAAGTTCGTGCGGCTGCAGCGCTCGGACACCATCGTCCTCTCCTCATCCGTCATCCCTGGCAACGACCGCGCTGTCGAGAAACTCAAAGACAATCTCTTCCGCCATGATGCGAAAATCATCACTTATCTCGACTCCGATGTGCACACTTCCGGCCATGGCAAGCGCGGCGAACTCGAATGGGTGCACAAACAAATTCCCTACAAATACTTCATGCCTGTGCACGGTAGCCATTTCCGCCTCAAGATGCACGCGGAGCTCGCCGCCCAGCTCGGCACCCCAAGGGAAAACATCATCGTGCCCGACAACGGCTCCATCATCGAGATCCAGGACAAGGGCAACCGTTTCGTGAAATTGCCGGAGAAAGCGCCTTCTGACGACATGGTGGTCGAAGGTCTCAATATCGGTGACATCTCGGAGGTGGTCATCCGCGACCGCAAAATGCTCGCCGAAGACGGCATCTTCGTCATCATCGCCCTCATCAATACCCGGACCGGCCGGTTGAAGAAAAGCCCGGACATCATCGCCCGCGGCTTCGTCTACCTGCGCGAGTCCCAAGAACTGCTCTCGGAGGCCAGAAACATCATCAAGCATTCTATCGAAGGAACGACCGTCGGCATGAATCCCATCAACTTCGACTATGCCAAAAACGCCGTGACCGAGGACATCTCCCGCTTCCTCTTCCAACGCACAGCCAAGAAGCCGATCGTCATTCCCGTAATTCTCGGAGTCTAGACTGTCAAGGGTGCCCCTTGACAGTTCAACACTCTCCGCTGGCTCTTTCATTTATTTTTATCAATACATTATAATTTTCCTATAGGATTTTTATAATGTATGTATAGTGAAATGGAGTTAGAGTTATCTCCCACACCTACTTTTCTATAGCAGACTTTTACCTAATCTACGCCTGAGCTGCGCAAGGGCTCTGCCATCTTTTTTTAAAGACCACTCTCTACTCCTAGCATCTTCCTCGTCAAAATAGGCTTCGTAATAGCGCAGCTCAAACGGTCTTCTGCCTTTTGTGGAGAGTGATTTGCCGTTGTTATGTTCAGCTAGTCTGCGCCGCAAATCATTAGTGGAACCAAAATATAAGTTCTCATCTTTCAAGCTTTTGAGGATATATACGTAATACATGTATCAATTATAAGATTTGCGGCAATAGAAAAGTAGGTGTGGGAGTTATCCACAGGTTCTGTTTGACTGGTTTTTGGCGGCAAGTTATATTTATGAGGCAAGGCGCTCTCCGCAAGGTGGGCGCTTTGCATTTTAGGCTATACCCCCACACCTAAATTTTTTCAGAATTTAGGTGTGGGGGTATACTTATTTCATGCTTCGCTTTCTGCCAGTCTTTTTCACCGCCCTACTCTTATCCATCCACTCCGGCGCGCTGCTATATATCACCTCCACTTTCCTCGGACGTTTTTTCGCCTCCGATGGCGTCAGCTTCCTCTACCTCTTGGCGGCAAGCGGCAATATCGTGCTTTTTTTCCTCGCTCCCCGGTTACTCAGATATTTCGGTAAAAGCCTGTTGCTCCTCTTTTTCCTCTTTGTCACCGGTGGAGCGGCACTCGGCCTGGCCAATGCCACGACAGCAGTTTCGGTGGCCTCATACTTTCTCCTCTACGCCAGCTTCCTCTTTATGAATTATTATTTCCTCGATATCTTCCTGGAAGAGCTTTCAAGTGACGGCCGGACGGGAGAAATTCGCGGCCTCTACTTCACTTTCGTCAATGCCGGCATCGCTTTGGGGCCTTTGGCGGTGGCACTTTTTGCGCGCGGGGAATCCCTCATCTTGGTTTATTTGGCTTCAGTCCTCCTCTTGATACCCGCCATCCTTATCACGCTCTTTACCTTCCGACCTAAACCCGCCGTTTCCTCTCACCGCGAACCCGGCAGTCTACCTTTCAAGGCTTGGTGGCGAAACGGCGATGTCAGGCGCGTCACGCTCGCCAGGGTGGTGCTTGAGACTTTCTTTGCCTTCATGGTCATCTACGTGCCGGTCTATCTCCACAGGGTGGTTGACTTCTCTTGGCCGGAATTGGGCATCATTATGACGGTCGCTCTCCTGCCACTCGTTTTTCTCGAATGGCCGGCGGGTGAAGTGGCCGACCGCTACCTCGGTGAGAAAGAGATTATGAGCCTGGGGCTCTTTATTATGGGGAGTTCCCTTCTCCCCATGCCATTTCTCGATAAAACGCTTTTGCCCTGGATGCTCCTCCTCCTCTTGTCGCGGGTGGGGGCCAGTTTCGTGGAAATCACCACCGAAAGCTACTTTTTCAAAAAGATAGACGCGACCCAAACCGGGCTTTTAAGCATCTTCCGTTTGGCCAGACCGGTGAGCGTCTTTGCGGCGGTTATTATCGCCGCCGCTTTTCTGCATATTTTCTCAATGGAAAAACTTTTCTTCGTCCTGGCGGTAATTGTCTTTTTCGGCCTTCACGAAAGCCTGTATCTCAAAGACACGCGCTAAATCAATCCCTGGCCGGACTGGAGAGTAAGGGCTATGAGGCCCATAGTGGCCAAAATAAGCACTCCACCGGAAAGCCAGATGGCCTTATGGTGTCTTTTGAATTCAAATAGGCCGGCGAAAAGCATCATGACGGCGACAAAAGCCAGGAAAAGCGTATAGATGTCGACCAGGCTTTTCCTGGGCGAGGCGAGCGCTTCTTCCGCGACGGAAAGATTTTCGGTCTCTACTCCAGCTACCTTTTCCGAATCCAAGGTCCGACCTTGGGAATCAGTACTTAAGGTCGGA
>Ga0209210_1003280_pt1 | contig 11073 bp, 9 predicted proteins | sample RifGroA1_FD_183991 | JGI IMG/M metagenome (GOLD analysis project Ga0209210, IMG submission 183991) | Contaminated groundwater microbial communities from Rifle, Colorado, USA - Rifle Groundwater A1 (SPAdes) (version 2) | ecosystem: Environmental > Aquatic > Deep subsurface > Groundwater >...
TGCTTTATGATACAAACTCCCTGCCTCAAGGAAAAATTGAGGAAATAATAAGAGTTTCTAAAGAATTAGGAAGGGAATTAGAATTTGCATATTTAATAGATAATTTAGAAGAGGAACGTGAGCAACAACTAACAATGGATACTGCCCAAACATTCTTTAAAACAAAAAACAGAAATTATGTGATTATTGATGCTCCCGGCCATAAAGAGTTTATTAAAAATATGATTACTGGAGCTTCACAAGCAGATGCCGCCGTTTTATTACTAGATGCAAAAGAAGGAATTAAAGAACAAACAAGAAGGCATGCTTATATTTTAAAGTTATTAGATATTAAGAATTTAATTGTAGCTGTAAATAAAATGGACTTAATAGATTATAATGAATTAAAGTTTAATAAAATAAAGCAGGAAATTTTAGGTTCCCTATCCAAAATCGGCTTAAATCCAGATTTTATTATCCCAATTTCTGCATTAAAAGGAGAAAATATTTTAAATAAATCCACTAATATGAATTGGTACGGTAATTTAGCAATTTTAGAGGCATTAGATAAATTTGAAATTGAAAATAAAATTAAGAATCATCTAAGAATGCCCATTCAAGATATTTATAACATAGATAATAAGAAAATAATAGTTGGAAAAGTTGAATCTGGTAAAGTGAAAGTTGGCGATGAAATTAAAATTTTGCCAATAAACAGAAATTATATGGTAAAGAGTATTGAAATTTTTAATTCAAAAAAAGATTTTGCGATGACCGGAGAAAATATAGGACTAACTTTAGACCCCGATTATGATGTAAGGGTTGGTATGATAATCTCTCATAATAAAAATTTACCCCAAGTAAAGAAAGAATTTAATGCAAAACTATTCTGGATGAATAACGAATTAAATTTAAATGAAGAATTAATATTAAAATGTGCCACGCAGGAGATTAAATGCAAGGTTAAAAAAATTAATAAAAGAATTGATTCCTCTAATCTAGACATAATTGAAGAAGATGCCAAAATATTAAAAGAAACCGAAGTTGGCGAAGTTGTTATAGAAACAGAAAAAGAAATTGTTGTAGAAAATTTTAATGATCTGCCGGAATTAGGAAGATTTGTTATAATTAAAAATTTAGATATTTCTGGTGCTGGAATAATTAATTAAAACATTGTATTGATTTTCCATCTAAATCTTCTGGAACCGGAACTTTTAGAATATTTAGAATAGTTGGAGCTATATCTAGGATACTGGCCTCTAAGTTATAATCTTGCCTTATAGCCGTCCCATTTAAAATTAATATCCCGTTATCCCTATGCTCTCCAGAACGATGAACTTTACTTTCATCAAACCCATCAATTAACTTTGAATTAAAGCCTTCCTGTAACACATAACCTTCTTCAGTCACAACATATATATCCGGAGCATTTTTCAAATTTTCACCTTTGTATATCTCATCTGAGAAATAAACATTTTTTATAACTCTTTTTCCATTGTCCTCTAATCTAAGTAATCTTTCCTTTAAATTATTCAACAAATTCTTGTACTCGGATTCTTCTACAATCCCGTCTTTTTGCCTCCCTTTAAAATTGATAAATATGCATTGCCCCGAATAAGAATTAAAATAAGCTTTTGTATTACCCCAATCTATATCAAAAAAAGTCGGGTTATTCGAAGGAATAATCCTTTTTAATTTATCTCTTGTTTCTTTAGATAGTTTTGGAATTAAATGCTTTATTTTTAATTTATATGCTAATCTAATTAAAAAGTCCCTTACATTAACTTTATTTTTATCATTTTCCTTCAATTGTAAAAACCCGTTCTCTAATAAAAAATTATTAATAAAAATTTGTTTATAAATTGGTCCGAATCCATGGTCAGACATCACAAATATAAAAGTATCTTGAGGCAAATTATTAATTATTTCCCCCAATACATTATCTAATTCCTTGTAGTAATCATGTATGGCCGTTTCATATTTATTTCCTTTAATATAAAAAGGATGATTAGAATCCATATATTTCCAAAAATAATGCTGTAATCTATCTATGTCCTCAAAGACAGCTATGAATAAATCCCATTGCTCATTTTTTAATAAATCTAAAATTAATTTCTTGTGCGACTCGGTTACATTATACAAATCTTTTATGAATTCATCATGTTTTTGATATTCTATATTGTTCCAATCTATTCCAATCTTGTAATCTGGAATAAGTTCAAAGATTTTTTTCTTAAATTCTTTTGGATATGTAAAATCTGTTTCAATAGAGGGTGCTTCTCCGCCAGAAACAACTATGCCATTTACAGGTTGCGGTGGATAATTTATGGGCAGATTTAAAACAATTGATTTTTTATTATGCCTAGAGAGAATATCACAAACCGATTCCGCTTTTCTGTCGTAAGAACTTATCAAATTTTTATCATAATCGTTAAATTTAAAAAAATCATAAATGTTATGCTTACCCGGATTTTTTCCTGTAAAGAATGACGTCCATGCCGGCGGGGTTAGCATTGGAATTATTGTATGGAGATAACCGCTTGTTCCGTTTTTAATCAATTTATCAAAATTAGGCAGATCATTTCTCCATTTATTAATTAAATCAAGACTACCACCATCAATTCCCATTATAAAAACTTTTCCCATATAAATGGCCCTTTCGATAACTATTTAAAATTTTGTTAAGGGGTCGTTTAAAGATTTAATGGAACCATAGCCTTTTTCGAAGAATAATTTTAATTATGTTTTGTTTTTATTGTTAATAAAAGGAATTTCGGCAAAATCTTATTAGTGCATTGTTGCATCTACGGGACTTAAGTAAGTAAAAAAATTATTTCTTCTTTTTAGATTCTTTATCCCATCTTGCAGATTTGCACTTTGGACAAATTAATGGTTTTTCTTTTGAAGAGCGGGGTAGCCATTCGTATCCGCAATTATTACATTTATAACCTTTAACCTTAATTTCTATCTCTGGCATACCTATTGGTATTTTTTAGATTTTATAAACTTTACTAATTATAGTATTACTTTATTAGTAGTTACTTCACAACAGAAAGATTTATATAGAAGTATTACTTTATATAGTTATACTAAACAAAGTAATTAAGAGGGTTCCTAAGAACCCTCAGATTCCAATCGTCGCTAAACAAATGAAATCCAAAGAAAGAATAGAACAGAAGTATAAAAAAGTATTTTGTCCTTTTTGTAGTTCTGACAATGTGATTAAAAGAGGAATTAGAGAAACTGAAAATCGAGGTAAAGTTCAAAGATACGGTTGTAAGGATTGTAGTAAAAGATTTTCTATTGATGATGGTTTTTGGAAAATGAAAAATCATGAAAAGAAAATAACTCTTTGCATGGATTTATATTATAAAGGTGTTTCATTCAGAAAATTACAAGAACACTTACAAGCATTCTATCCAAAAAATGCTCACTATTCTACGATTTATCGTTGGATTATCAAGTATGCAACAATGACTAGCAAATTGACAGATAATTTACAAGTTAAATCTGGCAGAGAGATTATGAGTGATGAGATGGAATATTATAGAAGAATAAGCAAAAACCAAAAAGGTAGAGAGCAGAATTGGTTTGTTGATACGTTTGATGTTGAAACAAGATTTATGATTGCAGGAGAATATATGAAAAGCAGAACTAATGAAAATCTAATTAAAGTTTTGAAGAGAACAAAATTCAAAACAGGAGAGCAAGTAGAAATAGTAACAACAGATGGCTTAATGGGTTATCCTGCTGTTTTAAGAAAAACGTTCAGTTTGCAATCTCCTTATCATGCCTCAAGCAGAACAAAAAGTAAAATAATCCATAATGTTGTCATAGCATCAGAAAGGGGTTTTAATCATCCAATTGAAAGATTACATAATACAATTAGAGAAAGAACAAAGATTATGCGTGGTTTTCATGGATGTTTAGACTCTGCATATGCAATCATGAAGGGTTTAGAAATCAATTATAACTTTGTAAGAAAACACTTAGCTCTTGATGGCAAAACTCCTGCAGAAGTTTCAATTTCTAACTTGAAATTAGGAGTTAATAAATGGTTGGACTTGATTAGGTTGAGTAAGACATGCCCTATCTAATTTTTAATTCTTAGGGAATATATTTATAGAGTATTCTTGATATATTGTTAACGGAATATAATTTTGTAAAATTTTACCAAATCTATTTCTAAGATCATCAACAACATTTCTTAATTCATCTATAGATTTTAATACGAATTCTAATTGTAAATCATATTTACCAATATGTTCTAATATCGTAATGCACCCAAAATGATTTTTATAGTAACTAATTAAACTACTCTTATTTTTCATCTCTTTAACTGATAAAAAAATATGAAAGTAATTATAACCAAGTCTTGAAAAATTTAAACGTGGCTTATAACCGATTATTATTTTATTCTTAAATAGTTGTTTTATTCGATTAGAAACGGCCTCTGAACTTAGATTTAATTTATTAGCAATCTTTGTATAATTTATTCTAGAATTTTGGGATAATAAACCCATTATTATTAAATCATTTTTATCATAATTTATTTTATCTACAGTTAAATCATTTTCTAAAGAATATCTAAATTCTTTATTTTCATATAGGAATTTATCATTAAATAAATAAGCTATTGTTATTTGTAGTATCTCTTTATCCAAAAAGAATTCTCCCCACCTTTCAATAAAATTATTATAAAATTTATTAAAATCTTTTAAATTTTTGGATATTGTTGTTAACATTAAATTCCAGTTACCATCACATTTACCAACCCAAACTATATTTTTACTTTTAATTAGATAATTAATCATCTCTTTTTCTTTTTCAATGTTAAGGTTTTGGTATTTTATTAAAATTTTATGATAAATAAAACCAAGTCTGGCCCCATTAATTACAGCAAAGAAAGAAGTTATAATTTTATTATTTATTAATTGGTTAAGTCGATAATTTATAGTTTCTTTGCTTTTCTTTATAGTTTTACCAATTTGCCTCGAGGAAATTCTAACATTATTGTCCAACTGTTGTAATATTCCTATGTCTATTTTATCCATCTTAATCATATTCATATTTTAGTATATAAATATTTCGTTTTGATTAATTTTATCATAGTAAGTTTTAATTATATTAAAAAACCACTAAATAGTAATTAAAATGAAATGCGCACAATTATATTTGGATAAAGGATGTTTTTTAGAAGCATTACAAAACTTAACGAATGAAATAGCGGTCTATTTATACCGAGAGGAATCTTTTTTATTGAATTATATAAAAAGAGGAGATTTTATTTTAGATGTTGGATGTGGTAATGGAAGAGCCAGTTTTTATTTAGCAAGGAAGGTTGGTTTGGAGGGGAAAATCTTTGCGATAGACAATAATAAATCTATGTTAGAGCGGGCTTCTGAGGAAATAAAAATTTTTAGAAATATCGAATTACACCAAATTAATGCTAAAAAAACTCCATTTAATACGAGTTACTTTGGTGTTTCAGTTATTACATTTAATACCCTTGGTAATTTGGAAGAAGATGAACGTAGCATAATTTTAAATGAGTTACATAGAATAACTAAACCTAAAGGTATTATTATAGGAACGGTTTATTCAGAAAACGCTTCCGACGCACAAAAAGAAATGTATGAAGGGGCTGATTTAAAAGTAGATAAGATTGATGATGATTTTGTATACGTAAGCGAAATAGAATTTAAAGGAGAAAGATTTACAAAAGATAAATTGAGAAAAATATTATTAAATATTTCTCCAAATATTAAAATAAAAAAAATTTGTGACATAGCTTATGGTTTTTCTGTTGAGGTAAATAAAAATGTATAAAGCTAATGAGATATTGGTGAAAAATTTATTAAGTAAAGATTATAGTAATGATGATTTATTTTATAAAGCAATAGATAAATCTAAAAGTTTAATAGGATTAACGTTAGAAGAGTCTCTAATATTATTAAAAAAATCTGAAGATTTAAAATATAAAGAAATATTAATTGATTCTGCTAAAAAAGTTACCGATAAGATATTTGATCAGAAAGTTTCAATTTTTGTTCCTCTTTATATATCAAATTATTGCAGAAATACTTGTCCATATTGTGTAGATAGGGCGGATAATAAAGAACAGAAAAGAGTGAGATTAGATAATGAGCAGTTTATATCTGAAATTCAAGAATTGAGAAATAGAGGATTTACAGGCATTGAAATAGTAGCGGCAACTGATCCTAAAATATATTCTGATGATTATGCAAAAAAGATAAAATTATCAAAAGAATATGGAGCAAGAACAGTAATGGCAAATATAGATTCTATGGACGAAGAAGACTATAAAAGATTAGAGGATGCTGGATTGGATGTTTATATTTTATTTCAAGAAACTTATGATTCAAAAATTTATTCTAAATTACATAATCCTAAAACACATAAAGGAAATATGGAATATAGACTTGGTGCTCATGATAGGGCGGCAAAAGCTGGAATAAGACATTTGGGATTGGGAGCATTATTTGGTTTATTTGAATATAAATATGAGGTATTATCTTTAATAAATCATGCAAAATATTTAAAAGATAGCTATAATGTTACCACATCTTTTTCAGTTCCAAGAATACAAGAAAGTCCATTTGCGCCAGCAACACAAAAATTAAAATATAAGGTAAGTAATGATGAGATGGAATTAATAGTTGCAGTTTTAAGATTAGCTTCTCCAACTTCAGGAATAGCCATTAGTACAAGAGAAGATAGAGAAATAAGAAAAAAGTTAATTTCTATTGCTGGAACTTCGACAAGTGCAGAGTCCTCTACTTCAGTTGGAGGTTATGTAAATATTTATCAAGATTTAGGACAATTCCCAACTCATTTTATAAGTATGAGTGAAACATTAGAGGATATTTTAGAGATTGGTAAAATGCCTAATTTTTGTACAGCTTGTTCGCAAACAAATACTTTTGGTGACATTTTCAATAAAATCTCATCGGCTGGTGACTTGAGATATATCTGTCAAATAAATACTATTCTAAGTTTCGCAGAATATATAGAGACTCATCAAAAAAATAATAAAAATTTGCAGGGGACATTAAATAGTTATATTAAAAAATTAAAAATTAGCGAGCATCTTAAATTGCTCATTGAAGAAGAAGTAAATAGAATCAAGTTAGGAAAAAAGAATTCTTTTGTTAATCCTCAAACTGGTGAATTAATCTAATTTACTTATTAGAAAGTCCCGACAACGCAACAATGCATCTTATTAGGAAGATTTAAATAACAAAATAAAACCAAAAAATATATGCTAAAAAATGTTTCATTTATAATTCCAAATTATAACGGCGAAAAGACAATCAGTTTAGTTATTAATTCTATTCTTAATCAAAATTATAAGAAAGGAAAAAAAGAGATAATTGTTTTAGATGATAAATCTAAAGACAATAGCTTAAAAGTTTTGCAGAAGTATAAGGGAAAAATAAAACTAATAAAAAATGAAAAGAATTTTGGGGAAGTTGGAAGCACTAATAAAGGAATAAAAACTGCAAAATATGAAATTGTTTGTATAATTCTTTGTGACTATGTTTTAGGTTCGAAAAATTGGTTAAGAACGATGGTTGATGCACTTAATTCTTCCAAGGATTTTGGTATGGTCGGTACCGATGTAATCCTCCCTAAAAATACCTTGAGTAAGTGTAAATTTTGGGATAAAGTTGTATTATCTCCAGTGCTTTATCAAGAATCTAAGGGGAAAATAAAGAAGGACAGGCCGGTGATGTTTAAAAAAGAGGTATTCAAAAAGCTTGGTTTATATGATGAAAGTTATAAAATGGGTGCAGATACAGACATGCGTTTAAAAATTTTAAAAGAAGGGTATAAAATTGCTAACACAAGAACTAAATTATTGCATTATCACGGATTTTATGGATTGACAGCCAGACAACAAATATTTAAAAAATCATTACCGTTAACAGAAGCTGCCGGCGTAATATTTAGAAGGTATGGTTTTGTAGACACCCTATACTGGGGCTTTTGGAATCCAATAACTTCAACAATATTATATCTTGGACTGTTAGCGCCTTATTTATGGTATATGTCATTATTTTTTATATTGCTCGCATCAGGCTATTACACTTTCTTAAGCTCCAAATACAATAAAGACATTAGAATTATTTTAGTCCCGTTTTTTAAAATAATTAAAGATGTCATAAGCTTGTTTGGTTTTTGGAAGGGATTTCTGACAAATAAACAAACATTTTAAAAATATTTACATTATTTGAAGTTTGGGTCTAAAAAATATGAAAATATTAGTTACTGGTGGAGCCGGTTTTATAGGAAGCCATGTTGTGGATTCTTATATTTTTCTGGGGCACGATGTTGTTATAGTCGACAATTTGTCTACAGGCAAAAAAGAATTTATTAATCCCAAAGCCAAGTTTTATCATTTAGACTTACTAGACACTAAATTAGAAGACATTTTTAAAAAAGAAAGATTTGATATTGTTAATCATCATGCTGCTCAAATGAATGTAAGACATTCTGTAGAAGATCCTTTGTTTGATGCTAGGGTTAATATTCTGGGCACATTAAATGTATTAGAGAATTGTCGTAAATATGATTTAAAAAAAATAATTTTTGCATCTTCGGGCGGAGCTGTTTATGGAGACCAAGAATTTTATCCAATAAAAGAGGATGTTGAAAGAAAGCCAAATTCCCCGTATGGTATGTCAAAAAAAATATGTGAGGATTATTTATCTTATTTTAATTATAATCATAATTTAAAGTTTACAGCTTTAAGGTATCCGAATGTTTATGGACCAAGGCAGAATCCGCATGGTGAAGCTGGTGTAGTTTCAATTTTTCTTTCTTTGCTGATGGAAAATAAGAATGTGCAAATTTATGGCAATGGAAATCAAACAAGAGACTATGTATTTGTGCAGGATGTTGTGAATGCAAATAACCTCGTTTTATCTAAAGGTGATAATGAATTTTTTAATGTTTCTACAGGAATACCAACAAATGTAAACCAGATATACGAAAAGTTAAAGCTGATGACAGAATCTAAAAGCAAGGCAGTTAACATTGAACAAAAAGTTGGAGATGTTTTGAGAAATTATTTAAGTTTGGATAAAGCAAGATCTATTCTAAATTGGAATTATAAAGTATCTTTAGATGAAGGTTTGGATCTGACTTATAAGTGGTTTAAAGAAAATTTATAAGATTAGCCAATAAAGTAGATTTATAAGACTTTTTAAGATTATAAACAAAATGACAATCGGATTAGTAAATAAAGAGTATGGTTGGGAAAGAATATTGGAACAAGAAAAAGTTCCTTGGGAAAAAATTAGTTTTACTGATTTAAGTAGGTACTCTTTAATAATTTTAAATTCTAGGAACTTGAATGAAAATGAATCAAATAAAATAAAATCTTATTTAAACAATTGCGGTGCTTTATTAACAGATACCCTGTCTTTTAAAAAATTATATCCAAATTTAAAAATATTAAGAATTTATATTAAGAACATTAAAGGAAAAAACGAATTATTTAGAAATATTAATAAGATAAATATAGAAAAATTTGGTTATAAAATAAAAGACTCTAAAGCAATAAACTCAATGAAAATTGGCGATGGTTTCGCTATTATTTTGCCATTCGATTTAAACCAGTTAATGTTGGATGAAAGATCAAAAGAATTATACTTTTCCAGTCCCCATACTCCGTTAAAAGAACACGTTTCTGTTGTTTCAAAAGGAGATTTAAGGAGATTAATTATAAATTGTTTTTATTATTTATTTTCAAAAAGAAATCTCCCTTATATTCATTTATGGTATTATCCGAATAAATATGAAAGCGTATTTTGTTATAGGATGGACTTGGACGTTTTTAATAAAAATGAAATAAATAACATAATAAAAGTGGCGGGAAAAAACAAAATAAATTTTACTTGGTATCTTAGTGTAAAAAATTGTGAAAATTATAAAGATGAATCTAATAAATTGTATAAATCAAAACAGGATATTCAATCGCATTCTTATGAGCATAAAGTTTATGATTCATTTGAAGAAAACTATAATAGTATGTCAAAGGCCGATAAATTTATTTCTGAGGTAGCAAGAAAACCAACCGGATTTGTGGCTCCTTTTGGTCATTGGAATAAAAATCTTGGTAAGGTTCTTGAAAAAATGAATTATGATTATAGTTCAGAATTTTCATTAAGTTACGATGATTTACCATTTTATCCGTTTTTAAATAAGAAATCTAGAATAATTCAATTACCAATTTATCCCACATGTATCGGATTGATGAGAATGAAATTATATTCAAAAAAACAAATGAAAAATTATTTTGATTATTTAATAGATATGCAATATAAAAAACAAATGCCCTTATTCTTATATGATCATCCAAATGATGGTGTGGGAACTTATTCAGACGTTTTAGATCATTTGTTAAAGAAAATTAAGAGTTTTGATAATGTATTAATAACAAATTTTAATGAATTTTTAACTTGGTGGAAAAGAAGGGAAAAAAAGAAATTTAATGTATCAATTTTGGATGATGAATTAAAGATAAATACAAACAACAAAGACAAAGACGTTTATTTAAGAATTATTATGCCGGATTACAAAGAAGTTAAGATACCATTAAAAAATCAAATTATAAATTTAGAAAAACTAAACTTAAACTATTTACCAGAGTTTAAAGAGCTAAGCATTAGAAGTATTGATATAATTAAATCAAAAGTATTCTTTTTTATATTCTATTTGGGCATATTATTTAAAGCTCTAAGAAGAAGATTATTTTAACATATCCTTGTAAGCTTTTAATATATTATTTGTTACAACTTCCCATATAAAATTTTTCTTAATGTGCATTCTTAATTCATTATCTTTTTCTTTTTTATAAACTTGAATAATTTTCTTTTCTATATCCTTATTATTAAATGGATTAACATAGAATGCATGATTTTTGAAATACTCTGTAGAACTGCCTCTTGAAGTCACCAAAACGTTTGCACCAGCTAGTCCCCCCTCTAATACACTTAAACCTGGATTCTCTAGCCATGATGGGAGCACAACAGCACGGGCAGCAGCATAAGCAGAACTTAACATTGT
>Ga0209210_1003281_pt1 | contig 11073 bp, 13 predicted proteins | sample RifGroA1_FD_183991 | JGI IMG/M metagenome (GOLD analysis project Ga0209210, IMG submission 183991) | Contaminated groundwater microbial communities from Rifle, Colorado, USA - Rifle Groundwater A1 (SPAdes) (version 2) | ecosystem: Environmental > Aquatic > Deep subsurface > Groundwater >...
AGCCAAGGCGGGGGAACCAGATCCGTCACCTCCCATGCGAGCCGACGCCCGTCGATCGCCTCCAGGACTAGCCGATCTCTGTCAGCCCGGAAATGCACCCCAACGAGATACGGCCGGGAGATGTCTCCACAATCGCAGGCGTGCTGAACCCGCCCCAGAGCCCCCAGGAAGGTCGCAGCGTCGAGCAGATGGGTTCCTCCACCCGGACCGTTGTCGGGCGTCAGGGATGGCGCTGGGTAGTCCAGGAGGCTCCATCCCTCCACCCTGACCCGGAACCCGTCCGAGTCATCTGCCGAGATGACGGCCCCGGCCGGAGCTTCCGTGAGCTGGTGGGATGCGAGGGTGATCGACTTGGTCTTGAACGCCTTTAGCGCCCCGATCAGATCCGCGAGCGGGGTACAGACCTGCCCGGGGTCCATCACCTCGGCATCGATCGCCAGCCGGAGGGTCGTATCGAGGTCAGATCCAAGGAGGTAGAGCCATTGATCCGCCGCGGACAGCACGATGTTCGAGAACGTTGGAATGGAGGGCCTCCTGGGAACGACCTTCCGGAGGGCCGTCAACGCCTTTCCGAGCAGCACTCGGTTGACTTGGAGCTTCATCGGATCTTCCCTCCGAGCATCTTGACCAGATCAAGGATTCGCTGGGCACAGTCCTTCGGAATCTCGACCACGAGCCTCGTAGTCGACTCGGAAGCCTGCCAAGCCTTGAACGCAGCCGACCAGAAACGGTCCAAGGATGTCTTGACCTGCCGCCCTCCGATCTTGATCGTCGGAGGGGCATCGCCGCCGCCCTGATAACATAAGCTACCAAGCACCTCGTCGAGGTCGTACTTCGTATCAGGGTCCAGGTCGGATGGATCCAATTCATCCTCTCCGCCCTCGTGATACCAGCAGTCATCCAACGGCCATGCCTCGTAGAACGCACTAAGGTCAGTTCCATTGATCTTCATATCTGCCCCCGACTCTTCTGAGGAAGACGGCGGTAGATCAGGAGCATCATCTCCCCGGCAACTGAGACCCCGCAGGGAACCCATCCTGCTGCCAGGATCTCATCCAGAGATATCCCCGGCAACGAGGCCCCTCCCGGATAGAGGACCATCCCGAGAGGCACGAATCCGTCTTGGGTCAGCCGGAACCATGCAAACAGTTGTTCATAGGTCGAACCCATGAGATTAGCTCCGGCACCGAACACAGGAGCAGGCCCCGGCGGACGCCGCCGCTGCAACGAGCGTATTGAGAGCTTCGACCCCGAGCCGAGCCGTATCGTCTCCCCCTCCGCCCAGAATCAGTCCGAACCCTTGGCCTTGCTTCGGCAAGGCCACGAACAGGGCCGGGCAGAGGGGACATGACTCCAGGTCGATTGTCACTCCTGGATGAGTCACCCGAAGCATGGCGATAGCTTCCTTGAGGCCTTCGAGGAGTGTTTGGGCGGTCAGATCCCCCACAGGGATGATCGGGGGAAGACGATGAACACTCATCGATCGGCTCTGTCCTTCTCCAGCGCCACGACCTCCTGGGCCAACCGCTCCTGTACCCAGGAACGGGCCATCTGGTAAGTCCGTTCGATGGCCGTAGGGTTGAACGCCGACGGAAGCCGAAGACTCACATCCACCCTCCCGCTCTCGTAGTTGCCCATGTTCAGCGTCACGCCGCCGCTGTAGGTGACCTCGGCGATGAATCGATCCGTTGGGGATGAAGGAGCAGGAGCCGGGATGGATTCCACCTCCTCCTTCACCGGGGTCACGACCTTGGCCTTCGTCTTGGTAGCGGTGATCATCGCTATGCCGGTATCGCTGGCCATCGTTGGCTCCTTTCTGGTCTGTTCGAGATCTACGGAAGAACGAGCAAAACGATTGAGTTCCCCGGACCATCCCTCGGGCATCGACCCTATCCACCTTGATGCAATACCCGCCGCCCCACGAGGTGCCGCACTCCGTAAAGTGCAAGCAGGCCGGCGTCGGCCAAGCCATCCTGGGGCTTCCTCTTCCGGCCGGGAGTGAGATCGAGCGAAGGGAGCAACTCCATCGCCCGACGACAGTGCGTGCCCTTGTCGACCCCGACGAGCCCCATCGCCTTCGTCCACGCCTGCGAGCGGACGTTCTGGTAGGGCCACCCGAGCCCGGCAACGAGGCCCTCCCAGAGTCCCCATCCCCGACCCGTGGTCAAGATGGAGATCGCCCCGGGCTGCACCTTCCCCCGGCTCTGCTGCGTCTCGATGACCGCGAGGGCCGGAGCTCGGAGCCGACCGTCGAGGGCCTCCGCTGCGTGCAGGAGAGCCGCACGCATCAGAGAAGGGGAATAGTCGCCCCCGAGGACAAGCGTGTCCGTCTGCGCGGCGTAGACGGCCTGGAAGGTATCCGCGTCGAGCGCCACGAGCGCACCGTGCTTGCCGGGATCGATGCCGATGATGATCATGGCTCGTCCCCGATGACAACAATCACTTCCCTCTCCTGAGCGCCTCTTCGACCAGAGCCCTCGTCCATGGATCACGGGCAGCCGGCTTGCGCTCGGCGAGCGCGTCCGCCAACTGCTGGTCCGTCAGCAGCCGCACCGCAATCCGGGCGTCCTTCTCATCCGCCGAGGTCAACAGACGAGCCAACGGCGTGAGGATGGGGGCCCGACCGTCCACGAGCTCGGCAACAAGCCGGGCGAAGATGGTGTCGAGAAAGCTCATGTCATGATTCCTAACGCCCATCTTCCTGTTCGGCGAGGAATGCAGCCAGATCCGCCGCAGCGTCGTCGTGTGGCAAGCGACTCACATCTTGGGAACGCAAGGCCTCGAAGGCGGCCAACGCCTCCCCGACGGCCACATAGGCCGCCCGGAGAAGTTCTCCCACGAGCTCCTCCCGGCCTTCTGAAACCCAACACCGGCGACCCAGAGGGACCGTCGCATCGCCTGTACTCGCTCCTGATGCGCCTCCTGCGTCTCGAAACGGCGCGGAGGATTGACCTCGATGAGCCCATGCAAAGCAGCCCCTTCTTCCACAGCGCATCCTTCGTCCGCGAAGGGACGAAAAGCCGATCCGTGAGACGATAATCCGCATGAGCCTCACTGACGACATGCACCGGCTGGTGCTCGGCAATCAGCTTGAACGCCGCGAGATGTGTCTTGGCCAGCTTCATTCCGTCAATTCCTCCGGGAGCGCCTCGATGATCTCCTCCGGCTCTGCCTCGGCGACAGGAGCCTTCCCGATGCTGGCCCGGACCGCTTCGTGCCAGACTGCCCATGTATCGGGGTTCGCCTCGGCCCATGCCTCCAAAGACTTCGGACCTCCCATCGACCCCTGGACCTTCACAGGCCGATCAAGCCCCGCGATGTGGAGCCGAGTCCAGCCTCCGGCCGGCTCGTCTGCGAGGCCTGCGATCTGGGCTGCCTCGAGCGTCGCTGCCCAAGTATCGATTCCGGTCTCGTACCGGAGTGTGTAGTGGGTCGACTTCCAGGGCGCCGCGATCTGGTTCTTCGCCACCACGACCCGAACCTTGTCACCGTCCCGGTCGCCAACCCCTCGGACCGCCTTCTGGCTCAGGACGAGCGTCAGTGACGCGTGGAAATTGACAGCAGAGCCGACCCCGATCTTCTCCTTGATTAACCGGCCATCGACAGTCGTGCGGACCTGCGAAATGGCGAAGAGCACTGCTCCAGTGTTCGCCAGGACCGGGATGATCTGTTTCCAGCACCGACCATAGGCCTTCGCTGTGATCATCCCGGCATAACCGGGCTCGTCCATGCCTTCGTCAATGGTCGTGCGCGACTCCGGAGCGTGAAGCGAATCCCAGACCACGGCCACCGGAGCGTCCCGGCGCGACGCCTGAACGAGCTGGAGCACCCGCACCACGAGGTCGAATCCGGCCTCAATCGAGGGGAAGGGGAGCAAAGGAACCTCTTCCCCTTTCGGCGGCGGGGCGGGCGGCGCAGGCCACACGATCAGCTCCTTCGTGTCGACTCCGAGATGCTTCGCCCATGGGATCGAGAGCTTGCGCTCGAAGTCGAGATACAGACCAAGCCCTCCGCGCTTCTGCGCCTCCCGAATGGCGATCAGACAGAGCGTCGTCTTGCCCACCCCGGCCGGGCCATGGACGAGGACGAGCCGCCCCTGCGGATATCCCGGGACCCCAATCGCCATGTCGAGACAGTCGAGCCCGGAAGGCAAGAACCCGAGGGGAGGAACGTCTTCCCCGATGCTGGCGTCAGCGACACCGAGTCCGCGCAGAATAGACCGCGCGAGACTCGACGATACTGCTCGTCGACGCGCCATCTGTCACCCCTTCTTGCCAAACTGCGCCTCGAAGGCCGCAAAGGTGGCGTCCACGTCGTCCTCGGAGGCGACAGCGACAGGAACCGGCTTGGGCTTGCTCACCGGCTTGGGCTTGCTCGGTGGCGGCGGGGCCTCCTCTACCTCTGCGACCTCCTGCTCCTCCTCGGGCTCGGGCTCGGGCGGCCGGGGGGAGGGCCTTCTGATAGCCGGAGAAGGGGGAGGCGGCTCCAGGGTCGCCGATCCGCCGGGAACCGCGACTCCGCACATCTTCGCGCAGTCGACCTTGTGAGGGCAGGCCCCGCACTCCCGGTCCGCCGGATCACAGTCGCATCCGAAGCACGAAGGCTTGCCGTCGGCGGTCGGATCGCTGGCCGTGAAGGTCTTGCCGCCCAGGATCGACTCGATGTCTTTGCGGGACTTGATCTGTCGCGCGATGTTCCAGATCAGATCCAGCTCGCCCTTTGGCTCGAATGCCTTCCGGAGTGCGAACCGCTGGGGCTTCGACAGACGAAAGGGGACACTGATCGTGGGGATATCGATCGCGGCGCTGTAGTAGGGGGTCGATCCCTCGACCTTCCCGTTGTTGGTGACCTCGATCAGACTGGTCTTGTCCGGGTCGCTGATCTGGGGCGCCTTCTCGAAGACCGTCATCAGAGCGTCCCAAAGGGACGGCGCCAGCGTCCCGGTCGCCTGCGGGATCTGCTCGGCATCCGGGAGCATCTGCCGCCGGCCCTTGACAATCTCGCCGAACGGAATCACCCCCACCACGAACCGAGGCCCGGGCGGGCTCACGGTCTCAGGGTCGTACTTGGGATGCTCCGGATCGTTGCGGTCGCACACCGGGCAGCCGCCGGCGATGTCAACCTTTCGCTCCTTCAGGTAGGCCTTCATCTCCGGCCAGCGCAGGATCTCCTGGTCCGGATTGAGGCAGACGGTCATTTTGCCCTCGAGACCGACTCCGAAATGGACGTCGATCTCGACGTAGGGAGCGTCGGCCATCGAGGTCTCGGGCTGCGCCTGACAGAGCGCCACGAGGCTCGTCCCGACCTGGAACTTGTACCCGAATCCCTTGCGATCCGTCTTCATCCGGCCCTTGCTCCGGGCACGGCGCTCTGCGAACACACTCACGCTTCGTCCTCCTCTGCTTGTTGTCCTCGTCTGGCTGCCGCTGCGATTCGCTCGCGCCGCGACAGCCCGATCTCTTTCGTCCTGGCCTCGGCTTTCCGACCAGCCCCGGCGGGACCTCCGATGATCGCTCCAGCATGAGCTACCTTGCTCAGTTCGATCCGATCACGGACCCTCGCACCCTTCGCCTGGAGCGCCTCCAGGTAGAGGTCGAGGAATACTGACTCAGCCTTCAGACGGCCGAGTGTCTTCTTGAAAGCCACGAAGCGCGGATCGGCCTCGCTCGCAGCCCGAGCCTGCCACTCAGGCATTCCTTCTTCCTTCGCAGCCGCGAGGAGCCTCCGGCCTCGCCACTGACGATACATGGCATCGGCTTCCTCGCGGCGCTCCGTGACCTCGGCCAAAAGTTCCGCGATCAGCCCGATCTGTCCCGATACCGATGCGGCATCGATCTCGACATCCCCCGGATCGAGGTCATCCAGCCGGAGGTAGACCTCCGTCCGGGTGATCGACCCATCTGGCGCCTGGAACCGCCGGGTGAAGGTCCGTCCGCCCTTCACAGCCCCTCCTTGCGGAGCAATTCCTTGAAGCTCGGGGCGCTCCTGAATCGCAGGATCTGACGCCGAGGCATCTGATGCTCTCCCGGAGGCAGCATCGGACGGCCCATCGGACGAGCCTCGATAGCCGAGAGTCTGAGAACTCCCAGCCGCCGCAGCATGACCGACTTGCCCTCCAGAAGGGCCGCGACGATCGCGTCGACGAATCTCCGCCCGCCCTCGCCCGTGAGTCCGGCGACCTTCGCCAGATCCTCGATTGTGACCTTATCCATGTGCCCTTTCCTTGTTCCGGCCTACGGGATCAGCCCGTCGACGATTGAGACCGACGCGAGAGAAGCTCCCCCGTCCAGCCGTTCGATCCGTGCATGAATGAACGCGCCAAGATCGAGTAAATCCGCAACCTTGCCAAGGCCCCGAGTCGCCCTGGCGAAGCACACCAGCCGGGCGCTCCCCGTCATCCCGAGCAGAGTCAAGGTCAGCATCCGGTCTCCGTTGCGATCCCGGTGATCGCGCCGCCGGACGATCAGCCCCTCGATGTTCACTCGTTCCCCCTTGGCCAGCCGTCGGATAACCTGTTCCGGATCTTTCGGCCGGGTCTTCGCTGGACGGAGAAACCAGCCGAGCAATCGGTCACGGGGGAGCGTCCGCCCCACGACCCAGGCCATATCGGCCGACAGGTTCCCCCGGGAGGAAGCGCGAACGAGCATCAATACCAGCCGTTCCGTCCGAACGAGGTCTGATCCGCCTCGGTCAATGATCTCCTGGTCAACCCGGACAACTACCTCCTCCCCGTCCGAGGAAGCGATCGTCAACCGAGCGGATTGCGACTTGCCATCGCGCCCCGGGAACACCCGAGAGGCGACGATGCGCCCGTAGAGTGCCCAGGAGCCATCAGGACGGCCGAGGTCCGGATCCCCAGGGCAGAAGAGGGGCCTGACCGAAACGCGCCTTAGCGCGGCTTCTACGTGGTCCTGGAGGCCCATCCCTCCCTCCTCGTAGAGGGGCCAGACCTCCGAGACCATCGCTACCCTGGTCGCAGGATCAGCGACCGGGATAGCTCGTACCTCCGCCAGGAGCGCCTCCATCGGGTCGCCCTTCTTCGCCGCGGCCCAGACCTCTCGAGCCCTGGTGGCGAGGGCGACCGGATCGAGATCCGAGGCGATGCGACGGAAGGCATCTGCCCGTGCCAGCCGCTCAAACGTCGCGACTGTGACTCCCCGCGTCGAGCCAGCGCGCCGAACGAAGTCCACGAGGTCCGTGTAGGGGGCCTGCGACCGGATGCCTTCGCCGGCCTTCTCGCCGACTCCCTTCAGGTCTCGCAGGGCTCCGATGATCTCGCCGTCGGCGAACCCCAAGCTGCTCGGATCACTGGCATTGACCTCCGGAGGACCGATCGGAACTCCCCGGCGGCGGGCGGCAGCGGCGAGACGGATCTGTGCCCCGGCATCCTTCGCAACCTCTAGTGCCGCAGCGAAGAACGGACCGGGAAAGTGGAGCTTGAGCCATGCTGTCTGAACAGCCAATGCACCGTAAGAGAAGGAATGCGAGTTGTGCGACAGGATCCCATTCGCGAGGAAGAAGTTGTGTGGAGCCTCCACCTCAATGTCAATCATTGCTCTCGGGCCGACCTTCTCGATCGCGACTATTCGCGCTGGGACTAACGCCGCATCCCCGGGACTCCGGACAAGGATCGCGTCCCTTCTGCACAGCCCGTCGATAGTCACCTCTGACCAATCCGAGCGGAAGAAGCGATGCTCGGCCGATGCGATCACCTCCCTCCCGTCTTCGAGCCGAAGTCTGTACCCGATCCGGCGAGTCGTCGTGGCGCTCACGACCCTCCGAATCCCCTCCGAAGAATCGATCGCATCGCCAGGAGCAAGAGCACAGATCTGGCGCTCCCCTTTGGGAGTCGCAACCTTTGTCTCCCGATCCAGGCATTTATTGAAGCTGTATCTGCCAAAGCCGACGATCTTCGCGAATAGATCCGAGGCATCCTCCCGGTCCATCCCCCGGTCCATCGCCCCCTCGACGAAGGCGATAGTGTCCTCTCCGATGCCCCGGAGCTTCTTGCTGATCTTCTGCCGCAGTCCATCCGCCCGCTCGGCGGAGAACCCGGCAAGGTCGGTCGCCAGGGCGATGACCTGCTCCTGATAGATCAGCGTCCCGTAGGTCTCGGCACAGATCTGGTCGAAGATCGGATGAACCGAGATCACCCCCCCCGGGCTTGCACTCCCGGACCGGAAGACATTGACCAGACCAGCGAGCATCGGCCCCGGACGATTGAGCGCCGTCACCGCCGCAACGTCGGCCAGCGAACGGAAGGCCAGCCCTGCACAGATCCGCCGGGCCGACGGCGTGTCGAACTGGAAGACCCCAGACAGATCCCCCGCCTCGAAGACCTCAGCGAAAACCTCCGGGCAATCGTCTTGAGGGATACCCCGAGGATCGAGCCCTTCGGCGTCGCATGTCCGCCGGATGGTCTCGACAGCCCTGGCAACCAAGGTCAGCGTCGAGAGCCCGAGGGCATCGAACTTGACCAGCCCGGCCCAAGCGACTCCCTTCATGTCCCACGCAGTACAAGCTACCCGAGCATCCCCGCGAGCGCGGGTCTCCAGCGGACAGACCTCCGAGATCGGGACGGATGACACCACGATCCCGGCCGCGTGGAGTCCAACATCTCTCAATTGACCTTCGAGCCGACCCACGACGGCGTTGACGTCGGGATACTTGCGGGCGAAGGCTTGCCCGGCTTCAGTTGTCTCGAGGATGCGAGTAGCAGAATCGGCTCCCTCCTCGTCCTCTGCGGTGACTCGAGGGATCAGATTCGCGACCTCTGCCACCTCACGTTCCGGGACCCCATGGACCCGGGCCAAGTCTCGAAGGGCTCGCCGACCTCCGAACGTGTTGTGCGTCTGGATGTGCGCGACCCGATCCTCCCCATAGGTCTGCCGGAGGTAGTCCACAACCTCCTTCCGGCGCCGGTCCTCGAAGTCAAGGTCAATGTCCCCTACATCGATTCGCCCTGGCGCGAGAAACCGCTCGAATGACAGCCCATACCGGAGCGGATCGATGTCCGTGATCTGGAGCAGATAAGAGACCAGCGACCCGGCAGCCGAACCCCTCCCCGGCCCAACAAGGATCCCTTGGCTCCTAGCCCATCGGACCGTGTCCCAAATGGCCAGGAAATACGGCGCGAGCCCGTGGCGGACGATGGTCTGTAGCTCGTGGCGAACACGAGCCAGCACCTCCTCCCCCGGCTCCGGGAATCGCGCCGAGAGACCTTCGGCCGCCAGCCGCCCGAGCCATTCCGGATAGCCGCTGATCCCTGGAGGTAGCGCCGGGGCGACCAGATAGGCCCCCGGGGTAGATCCCTGGACCCGGGCCTCACATCGGTCGGCCAGAGCCAATGTCTCATCGAGAGCGCGAGCCACGATCTCGGGCGACAGACCGGGCAACCGCTCCCGGAAGGCCATGATCATCTCGTCTCGAGACCGGAGCCAGTAGTCGGGACCGTCGAAAGCGAATCGGTCCGGGTCGGACATCGACCCGTTGGTATGCACGCAGAGGAGAACGTCTTGTGCAACAGAGTCCTCCCGACGGGGATAGTGAGCGTCCTGAGTCGCGATCAGACGAGCCCCGAAGCTGTCCGCGATCCGGATCAACAACCCGGAGACGTCCGGGCGACGGACCCCGGTCGGCAGATGGGGCATAACCTCGACATACAACCGGTCGCCGAAGGTCTCTGCGAGAGCGGTCATCCTCCGAGCGGCCAACCGTCCATCCTCCTGGTGAAGAGGCCGGGCCACAATCCCCGACGGACACCCGGTCGAGACCGCGAGACCTGCGTTGAACTGCCTGAGCCGTTCGAGGTCGATCCGTGGACGGAAGTAGAACCCCTCCGTCCACGCCCAGGACGTCAACCGATAGAGGTTTCGGAGCCCTTCGTCGGTCAACGCCCAGATGGTCACGTGCGCTCGGTCCCGTCGATCCGCCTCCGCTGCCTTCAGAGCGGCCTTCCCGCCGTCGAGGGCTTCCTTATGCCGGGCAACCAGATCGGCCTTCTCCGATGCGTCTAGGCCCCTTCGCAGGGCATCGTCGGCGAAGTAGGCCTCGATCCCGGGGATCAGCTTGATCCCGGCGGCCTCACACGCCTTGGCCTGCTCGTATAGCCCTCGAAGAGATCCGTGCTCCGTGAACGCGATCGAGGTCTGGCCCAGCTCCACCGCTCGGCGACAGAACTCCTCTGCCTTCCCGAGCCCGTCGAAGGCGGAAGAGTGAGTGTGGGTGTGCATATGAGCGAAGCTCACCAGGGTTCTCCGAGCAGCTGTCCGACTTCGACTGCAATCCAGGCAGTTCCGAGGGCGAGGCACAGGACGATAGGAGCAAGGAAGAGCCGCGTCATGACAGTAATTGGATGATCTGTTCTCGAGTGGTGTCCGCTCCGGTCTCCGCGAAAGCCATCTCGAACTTGTTCCTGGCTGCGTGAGCGTGGACCAGCCGAGTGCCCTTGTGGGCTCGACGGAGAGATCCGCTCATGGGAGCGAGCCCCAGCCGATCGTAGATGATCTCCCTCTGTCTCGGCGACAACCGCGATTCCCCGATGCAGATGGCCGCCAGGATCCGCATCTGTCGCTGCTTGGCGATAGCTATCCCTTCGGGAGTCGTAGTCTCGACTAGCTGGGCCGCGATGTCTTCCTCGTCGCCCGGCATATCCCTATCTCGGCCCGGACCTCTGAGCACATCCAGGATGGCCCGCTTGCCGGCCTGCCGGAGGTAGGCCTGGCGTTCGTGCTCCGGCCGGGAAGGATCGATCTTAGGCTCTGCCTGCCAGATCCGAATCGCTGCCTCCTGGAGAAGGTCCTCGTAATCCGGACGCGAGCGGAAAGACCGAGCCGCGAGGATAGCCAGCTTGTAGGTCTCCATCAGACTTCCTCCTCCACCCATCTCGATCCCGCCCGGAGCCTCCCGGCAGTGCAGGCACAATCGACCAGCTTGACCCAGACCGGATCCTCCCGTCCCAGCCCGGCTTCCTTGATCCAGGAGAGATAGGTCGGATCTATTTCGGCGATCTCATCGAGCGTCTCTCCCTTGTGCTTGCCGAACAGTAAGCGAGCCGTATCGGCAACCCCGGCG
>Ga0209210_1003282_pt1 | contig 11071 bp, 23 predicted proteins | sample RifGroA1_FD_183991 | JGI IMG/M metagenome (GOLD analysis project Ga0209210, IMG submission 183991) | Contaminated groundwater microbial communities from Rifle, Colorado, USA - Rifle Groundwater A1 (SPAdes) (version 2) | ecosystem: Environmental > Aquatic > Deep subsurface > Groundwater >...
TGCCTACACTCCCCGCACCTGAAGACGCCAGGCCGTTCGGCTCGGACATCGCCGCCGCATTCGGAGCACCATGCAAATGCCCGGCTTCCAAATCCATCGTCTACCATAGGTGTGTCTATTATGTTTCCCTGCAAAATAAGCAGGCGCATGCGGCGAATTTCGGCGCGGGCTTCGTCGCGCTCGGCCATCAACTCAATTTCTCGCGGTATGCACCTGCATGTGCACCGACCGAATGGTGCGCCGTCAACGCGTGCAAAACAGCCTTTTATTTCGTGTGCTGCGCTTTCGTGCCCGCATTCCGGGCAAAGTTTGTCACTCATTCCTCACCTTCCTTCTTCATCCCGCTCAGCAGCCAGATAATAATCAGCGCCGCAATAAACGAGATTCGGGCGGCATTTGCCAGTGGGCCATCGAGAAACGGGATGATTATCATGGGTAACATTGTCCTCTCTCCATTCTACACCCTATTCGGACGTAGTAACATTACAATTCCGTTTCACTTTTTATCGCCCCACACCCTGCGCAGCACGACCTCAAGCGTCACCACGTCGCCGCGCTTTCGGTCGTGGAATTGCATCCCGCCAAAAACGGTGTAGGGATCAACCGTGTAACGAAACGCCGTTGTGTCAAACTCAGCGCCGCGCCTGAAGGTATCGGGCGGGGCGGACGCCACAACCCAGCGCGCCGGCAATGCGCAGGTGTCATTCCGGTGTGACATGCGCTTTTTGCGCTCCGCTTCGCAAGCGTCGCAAAACTCAGCAAATGGCCCGCGGTGGGGCTGTATTGGTTCGTCGCATTCTTTGCAGTAGCGGGTTCTCATTTGTCACCCTTCCAATTCTCCGGGTCGCTCCAATCCAAAAGCCCATCTTTCAACCCCTGGCGATTTTGTAGCCGCAGGCGTTCGGTCTCGGCGTCAATGCGTTCTCGCCTTTTCTTTCTCTCTTCCGCGTCTTCCTCGCGGCGGACGTTTTGACCTATGACGCGCTCCGCCCAGTACTCGTTGACGGCCTGCTCGGAAAAATCCTGGCTTTCCGGGAAGTATCCGGGGCTACCCCACGGCCCGCTATGGTCACGGCCCCACTCATACGGCCCTTTGCCGGGCGGCGGCAACGGCTCGCCACACCTTTCCGCCGTGTATCTATCCGGTGACGGTGGCAGATCATCACCGATGCAACCGCCTGACGTGCCGGGGCGCGGGGGATAGTTGGATCCCATCCAGCCACGTGGGACACGTGGGATACTGACCGGCTCGGCGTTGACCACTTCGATCTCTCCTGCCCGGCGCCGGCCCAGGTCGGCTAGATATCGCTCGGTTGGGGTGCTGTAGCCGCGCAGGAAGTTTAGGACGCCCCGAATGATGAGCGCGCCGACAATCAGAATGGCCAGGCCGGGGCCGAAAGTGGAGAGAAATGTGCCGCCCGCAAAATGGTCATTCATTCTCGACCCTCACCAGTTCACCAACCGAAAAATAGACCGGTACCCCGATTTCTTTAGCGCGCGCCACTTCCGTGTCTGCCCCCTTCGATTCACCCGGCAATCGCAACAGAATATCACAACGCGCCACCCATTCCAAATCCATCGCCATCCAGAAATCATAGTCGTGCTTGACGATCAGATCCCAAAAGTGAGACAGCAATGGTACAAACGGCAGAAACCCACAATCAAGCAGCGTTTCAGCCGCTTCAATGGAATTTCTAACGTTGTTGGATACGCTCCCCTGAGTATATGGTGATGCAATGTAGACAGATTTCATTGGCCCATCCCTCGCGCTATTTGATCGGCTTCATCCATCATCCCTTCCAGGATGCGCGCCGGATTATTCCCCGCGGCTGGTTGAGCTGCCTTTGCCTGCTCAAGCGCACGGTAAAGACGTTCCAACACCGCGCGTTTTTCCGTGCCCTCGCCAGTCGTGCGCAACGGGGGCAGCCAGCCGTTATTCTGCCTGGCGAAATTCACAGCGTCCACAGCATACCACCGCTGGCCGCTATCATATTCTGCCGCCCGTTCCAGCTCGCGCTTCATTTCGTCAACTGCGGCCCGGAAGCCGTGCAGCCCATCGGCGCGGTCAGATTCATCGCCATGTAAGATATACAGGACATTGACCATCGCTTCCAGGCGGGAAAGCGGCATGTCACAAAACTTTTGTATCGTTTGCAGCATGGAGCTTGAGCGGGCTGATTTGGCGGTATTCTCCCAAAGCAAGTTTGTCGCGGCCTGAAAGCGCGCCCAGGTGACGACTTCGAGAATGCCCACCCCGCCCAGGACGCACGCGATGGGCAGCGACCACCAGCCGTAGCCGAATGGCACGCCACCGCCAATCAGGATTGCGCCGATGATGAGTAGAGAGGCGATATAGATGTTAGGCTTGTCGGTTAATGGCATGTCTCAAAATCCTTGCGTGCGGCCTTGCGTGCGTGCGTAGGGGGGCTTTGTGGCACGCAAGGCCGGGAGGGGGAGTGGGCTTGTCAGGACAGCGCGGTGCGGATATCTTCGAGCACGCTATCCATGTCGTACCGCTCATCAACGAGCAATTGAAAATACACGCCGCCATAAAAATCTACTACGCGGCAAACACCTTCAATGCCCTGGAGTTTCTCTTTATCCGTTGCGTCCGCCCAAACTTCAACGGCAAACGGGCCGGTCCTTCTAACAATGAAACTTTCAATCTTCTTACTCATTTCATTTCTCCTTTTCTGAATAGTCTTACTTTTGATTTACCCGCCGCCATTACCAGACCATCCAAGATGATGGCCGCCCACAGGATCAACGGAAAGCAAGTGAACGATACGAGCGCCGTCAAGCCGATGATGGCAAAGAGTTTGTCTTTCATTTCTCGCCCGCCTTCTCGCTGAATGCGTCAAAGTCATCGAATACAAGGGTAAAATTCGTGCCATCTGGCTTGTTACCCTGCTGGTAGTGTGTCTCGCAAAAGCCAACGGCAGCGCCCTCTACCATTCCGGTTACGATGGTGTTAGGCCGCTCCGTGCATCCCTTGACGTTGCAGCGCCGCACGCCCCAATCAAACAGGAGCGGTATCATGGCGAGTCCACCAAGTTCATTGTCGCGAATAATGTTCATCGCACCCCCGCCCGATCTGCCACGACCACCGCCGCACAAATCAGCAGCAGGCCAGCTAATAAAATCCACGCGGGCAGCCCGATGGCCGTCAACGCTCCGTAGAATGGCAGCAGAGCGACGGCGGTGATACAGGATAGGGTTAGGATTAGGCGCTTTGTCATTTGATCTCCTCTCTAGTGGTGTTGCTCAATGTGCCGCGGATTGTCATACCCAGGCGGCAAGTATTTCTGCAAATCGTGCTTGATGTAGTGCTTAACGCCCAGCCGCCCAACCAACTCAACGGCGCGCCGGGTGTAATCTTCCCAATCGGTTGAGGCCGTCATGGGCAGATAATTCGCCCGGCCAATTTTGTACAGGTCAACAAACTCATAAGTATTGCGGATAATCTCCAGGCTGCTTTCGATGTTCAGCGTCGGCTCCAGGCTGACCCAGGTAAAAATTCCAGCGTCATGGAACGCACGCAAGGCCGCGATCCTGTCACCGGGTAGCGCCGCGCCACGTTCCCATTTCTGTGAGAACGCATCATCAAGGCTTGTGAGCGTGCAAGCAAAGGCGTCGCGATCCGGGCGAAATAAATCCAAGTCGCGCAGGGCGCGCGTGCCGCCTTTGGTGAGTGTGCAAAAGCCCAAGCCATAATCCCGAAGCGCGCAAATAACGGCGCGCGTCAGGCTGGTATTTCCGGGGTGACATGGGTCGGTCGTGAAGGAAAGCATCACCTGTTCGTGGATACCAGCCGCTTTGTATTTTGTGGCGTCTTTGATGAGTTTCGCCATAAAGCCGGGCCGATCAACCGCCCCGGCGTCAAACTCTGCGCGGGTCATGCGAAGCACGGCAGGCACGTAGCAATAAGCGCACTTATGCCCGCAGCCGCGGTATGGATTGGTCGCTAGTTTGCTGTACTCCCCAGCCTGCCCACGCGGGGCATAGATGATATGGCAACCCGCAACGCTCCAACCATCTGGGTTGAGTTTGATATCAGCCATCATTGACTCCAATCCAAAAATGATTTGGCAAAATTGATCGGCTTGTGCGCAGCTCAACCGCGCCTTGATAATTTGCGCCCTCAACCATGCTCGGATGCACAACGCACATGTTGGGCGTCTTGCCATACTTTTCTTGATAGTAATCCGCCGCCTTGCTGATTTTCGTGGCAAGGTCGGCCTTGCTATTGTTATCAAACCAAAGCATTCCGATTCTCATTGTCTCACCTTCCAATTCCGACATACTCTGATAACACTTCGATCGCCTCTACCGCGCCCCAACAGGCCGTAGCCAGATTGCCGTATTCCGTCAGCAAGTCCAGCCATTCTTTTTGCTCAGGCTCCAGCACGCCATCTTCCCGCTTCAGCTCGATAAATAAGGCGTGCCAGCCATTGCCAGGAACGGGCAGCGCAATATCGGGGAAGCCATTTCGCATCCCCTGCGCGTGTGCCGCTTTGATCGTGCGGGCGCGGCTTTCTTTCGATCCGCCAAGTGAAATACCGTTCATGCTGGCGTTCAGCAGGCGCAGCGCGGGCGCGCGGCGTTCGTTCAGTTTTGCCCAGCGAAAAACGGCGGCTTGCTCGTGGCGCTCATAGGTGAAGGCGGTCATCTGTCGAATACCCTCATCTCAACACCTGCCGCAAATTCGGCGGGGTACTGCGCTTTGAACCACTCAACGGCCTGCTCATCGCTCTCAAAAAATCCCTTTGCAATCCTGCGCTTGCCGTCACGCGTCACCCATTCCGGGCGCGGCTCATCAATCCAAAAATCATACGGCGTGGTGACAGGGCCAATAATTGTGCCGCTCACATCATCGGTGTAGTAGTTCATTCGCCCACCAACTCACACCGCGCCGTCAACAGCGCGTTGCACCCCTGGCACACCCACCCGCGCGCCGTCTTGTCCTGGTCGGTTCGCACCCAGCAGAGCGGGCAGTAGGCCCGGCGGATGATGGTTAGGATGTGTTTTGTCATGGCTGTTGCTCATCTCTTTCCGCGTGTACCATGCGCAACCCGGCTGTTCTCAGTCCACAACCCGACGAATGGCCTGGGGGGTGTATTCGCGCTGGATGCGCACTTCGTGCACGCCGGGCGGGATCGTCACCGTGGCGTGTTCCTGGTGGGTCAGATCGGTGTCGGTATCCAGAACAATCCACTGTTGGCCGGCCATCTCGCCATAGACCACGCCCGCGGTCAGGGTGTGGTGATGTCCGGTTGCCTCGCCCAGGGCCAGCGTGCGATCTTTGCGGGCCTTTACGTCGCTGGGCTTCTGGCTGTTCAGGATGACGTACACGTCGCCTTGCCGAATTACTTTGTCCATTTTATGCTCCTATCAAGATTGGTTGACATACTCAAATTGACCGACTTCCAGACCGCCAATCCAGGCAACGGCCTGTTCTGCGGTTCGCGTGTCGGGTGGAACACGAATAAAATAATCCTTATACGATCCATCGCTTTCCTTTGTGCTGTTGACCACCTTGACCATTACCAGCGGCTCATCGTCTGGAACATCGGCGCGGTACAGGTCGCCGTAGCCGTCCGAGTGGATAAGTTCAGCGCCGCTGTCCGCAAGGTAGCGCGCCTGCCCGTATTTGTCAATCATCACCCGGCGAACCTCTGCGTTCGTTTCATCGCTGATTTTGTCCACCGTGATGCCACCCGGCCGCTCAATTAGTGATTCTATCGTCCCGAATACCGCCTCCATCAGTTTTGGCGGCACGGCGTTACCGATGATCTTGATTTGCCTTGTCGCTGACAGGTCGCCAAAATCATACCAGTCAGGGATAGTTTGGAACCGCGCCAGGCAGCGCGGCGTCGTGCGCTTGCAGATGTAACCGTCGAATATCTTGTTCGGGTGCGGGTCTGCGGTCGCCGACATGGCTGGCTCATCGCCCGCTTTGTAAATCCTGGCTCCGCTTGCGGTGTGCGAGTTGTGGCCGTCAATCAACAGCACAGGCTGAGCGGATGAACGTCCCGCGGAAACCGTGATCGTTGGCTGTCCGCCGTCTCTGATCGATGCGCGCCCATCCACGCTGGCATTATTCGAGTCAATCAGGAGCCGGTTTGGCTTGTTATTTCCGGCAATAGTCATTGATGGTTCGTGTTCATTCCTGGTAATTCTCGCCCCTGGCATATGTGTATTGTTTGCGTCAACCAAAAGCGTTGCACCGCTCTGCCCAGTTGTCACCGTCAATCCTGGCTGATCAATATCTCTATACGGGTCGCTGCGCCTGTTTTTATGTGGGCCGGCTGCGTCGAAGATAACCGTCTTACTCTTTTCCAGCGCCCTCACCTGCCACGGCGCGAGTTGACTGTCCGGCAGTCCAGGTATCAAATCCCCGATTGCCTCATACCAACTCACCCACCTTTGCGGGCGTGGCATTGGCGGTAGAAATGTCTTTGCGGCCCGCACGATGAAGCGCCGGCGCGTTTGCGGCACGCCGTAATCGGCTGAATTTACGTTATCCGAGTAGACAAAATAACCAAGTCCTTCGAGCGCATCATAGACAATCTGCCAACTTTGCGACTTTCGGTATTGCAACACGTTCTCCAGCGTGAAATATTTCGGCTGTAGCACCTGGATAAACTCAGCCACCTTGCGCGCCAGGCGCTTATCATCCTCTGTTTCCTCGCCCCCCGTTTTGGCATTGCTGAAATTCGGACAAGGCGGGCTAGCGTGGAGGAAGTCAACCGGCTCGAAGTCGTGCGGGTCGCAGTCCAGCACGTTGGCCGTGATGACGTGCCCGCCCAGGTTGCGATTTGCTGTATCAGCAATGTAGTCTACGAGCTCGATGCCCCAAGCCAACCGAAAGCCCATTGCCCGAGCTGCAATGCCGACGCCATCCCCGCCTGTAAATAGGCTAGCGGATTTCATGAGTTTACCTTCCCCAGCCCATCCGGGCACCCATGCAGGTGCGCCTGGTAAGTCCACCGCGCCGCCTCTCTTGCCGCCCGGTACTGCTCAGGCGTGTTGACCCAAGCCAGGTAAAGACGGGCGCAGACGGGGCAGGCTTCGCGCCGGTAGGCGTTCGTCGCGGGCGGGTGTTCATCGGCGCGGATGGCTTGCGCATCTTGGATACACTGGCGTTGGAAGTCGGTTAATTCGTTCATGGCGCACTCGTTTCAATTGTGTTTGTCCGAAAGTCCACCCGGCACGGCCACGACTTGCCAGACGGCAGGCCACCGCGCTGCTTGGCGACTTTCAGCCAAAGCATGTTTTCCTCAACCTTGAACCACCCACCCGCCGAGCCGAAATTGACCGTTGCACCAACCGGGTGCGTTTGTTTCGGCATCCAAAGCGTGATGATCCGATCAAGGCGCTGGGCTATACTGCTGCTCTCCTCCCCGTCATAAATCCCAGGCAGCATGATTGGCGGGTTGGCCCCGTCAAGGTGCTGTTTGGCCTGGATCGCCACGAACACCGGGCATTCAAAATAAGCCGCCGCCTGGCGCAGCCTGAAAACATCCAGCCGCACCTGAAGCCGCCGTTGGGCGTCGCGGCTGGTTTCCTGGCGTATCTCAGGATCAATCGGGAAGGCTTGCAGATAATCGAAAAACAGGCCGGCGATCTTGGGTTTCCAATCCAGGATATCCTCGCGCAGCGTCCGAATGGCCCGAATCATGTTTGACATATACAAATTGGGCATATCCTCGGAGCGGGCCAGGCTGTCACCGATCCGGTAAATTGGGATGGAGCCGACCTTGACCGCCGCGGCTTGCAGCAAGTCCCAATTCTGCACATCGCCGCGCGCCAGCCGCCCGGCTTCCTCCCCACTTTGGCGGGCAAACTCTAGGAAGCTTTGCTCTTCCACGCACTCCTCAACGCTGACGTGTACCAAAATCTCACCGTCTCGCACATCGGCCATGAGTTGCGCCGCGGCCTGGTGCTCGACGAAATGCAAAAAGCCGCTTTTGTAGTGGCTGGTTTGGGCGATCACGCCGCACACCTGGCCAGGCATGACAGGGGCAAAATAACTGTCAATGCCCGGAATACCCAAGCATAGGCCGCGCGCCCGGTTGCTGCGCGCCGCTTCGATGGCCGCCATGCCATAAGTCGCCACCTGGCCAGGTGTATAAATTGCCGTTTGCGGATCAAAAGTTTTATCAGACATAAACGCTCCCATCGGGGTTGATCTGCGCGCCCGGTTGGGCGTCGCTCGGTTCCACCATCGCGTAATCAATCCAGGCCGTGTTAATGGCCGAGTAGGGCACGCCGCTGTCTTTGCGCCGCTTTCCGCTCCAGTCTTTCCAGGCCGCGGTAAGTTTTTCCTTCGCCGCGTCGTGACCGTATTGGCGTAGCAGCCCCTGGATTATCTCAAGCCGTGGCGCCATGTATTGGCCGGGCGGGAAGGTGAAGTGTCCTGTCACCTCGCGGTATAGACTCACCGCGTCTTCGATTGTGCTTTTTGTGGTGAGGGTTTTTTGACATCCCGAATCATTATTTGAGTCTGATTCAGGATTTAAAACCTTAATATTAATTAGGCGTTCCGAATTTTCGTAATTTGCACTCTCTCCTTTCGAGACTGTGTAAATGTGACCGTCAAAGTGGACAATGATTTTGCCAACCTCAGCAGTATTCCACCGCAGGGCGTCCCGATCTCTGAGAGAGGCTAGATGTCCATAAATCGTTGAGGCGGTCTTACCAGTCAAAGCAGCTATTTCTTTTACGGTCAATGGCGGGGTGTGTTCGTACCCGCTTTCCCATGCCAGGCCGTAGATTTGTTCCCACGTGTCACGCATGACAGGCGCGATATCCCGGTCATACTTGATGGCGACGGGGATAATCACAACGCGCGGGGGAATGGTTCTGTTCATCCCCGCACCTTCACTGCCTGGCGCATCGCCATTCTCAACGCGTCTTTGTCCAGGCCATAATGCAGCAAGCCGTCATCAATCTTGACTGGCAGCGTCACGACCCGCGCCGCCTGCCCGATGGCCTCTGCTAACTCGTAGGCGTTTCGCTCCGCGTCCGGGTCCAGGATCACCCATACCCGCCCGCAGTCTTTCACCGCGCCGAGTATGCTGCTTGCGCGCCAGCCGCTTTTGGATGGCACAGCCAAAACGGTTGCAGTTGTCTCTGTGTGTACGTTGGTAACAATGGCTTTCTTTGCGCCTTCGCAGATAATCGCCTGTTCGCCAATCGGCGCATCCGGGCGCGTCATGTAATACGGCGCGCCCAGTCCGCTCTCGAAGCGGTATTTATCATTAGGGTTTGGTGGGTTGGTGAGGCGGTACTGCATGGTAACAAAAGCCCAGCTCTCATGAAAATAGGGGATGGTGTAAGCTGGGCTGCTCATCGTTTCCCCGTTATGGTTGAAAATCTTTTCCGGCATGTAACCTAGTTTTAGGTAATTTTGCCAGTCTTGCGGTACGCCCTGACTTTCCCACCACGTTCGGTTATCTGCCGTCAAGCGGGCATTCAGTTCTTCCCATATTTCGATTGTCGTAAAGCTGGCTAATTTTTTAGCCGTCTCTGCGCGCCGTCTTGCTTCCAGTTCTGCCCGTTCCCGTTCCCATTCGATCCGTTTCAATTCCCATGCTGGATCACTTTGGCGCTGTTTGAGCTTTGGCTGTATTTCGTCAATCCAGCCGTTGTCAGGGTGACACTTGCGGCAGAACCAATTCCAGGATGGGAATGGGCGGGCGGTGAATACCACCATTCGATCCTGTCCGCCGCACATTAAGCACGGCCCGTGCCACTCGTTTGGGCCGGCCTTGTGGAAGCGCCCGGCGTCCAGGCCGATGATTGAGAACTCAGAGGGGGCCGTGGCGTTCATCCGAATATCCGCCATTCAAGCCACCGCTTGACAAGTCGCCACAGGCCGCCGCGCTCTTCTGCCTTGACGGTGGCATAATCTAATTGTGCCGATAGTCTTGCGTTGAATGGGCGCATGTTCGCTCCTTCCCGTTCTGATTTGTGCTATCCTGGGTACGGATTTCCACCGATTGCCCGCTGTGTAAGCCGGCTCTCCCGCGTGGAGAGCCACCACTTTGGGGTACGCCTGTGACGCTCCAGGATTGATACATTGGACGGGTCGAGATTTGAACTCGATTTGGGACTGGCTTTCGCCGGCTTGTATCTCCATTGGCTTTTATCCCGTTTTGCCTTCAGCCGAAGCCTAGTGCGTGTTCCCACCACGCCGCCCGTCCATTTGTAACGTTCTGGTAAAAACAAAAAACCTGGCCTTATCTCAGATGGCTTTCGCGCGGCGGGTGGGCTTTAGTCGTGTGCGTTGGCTTGCGCACATAACGAAAGCCACCTGAGATAAAATCAGGTTCTTTTGTGCGCCACCTCTGCCGCTGTTGTAAGGTACTCTGCCGGTTGCCATCCGACACCCACATTATACACCACTTTCGTGGTGAGTCAAGCGGATTTCGTCGCTCTCTGCCACTCGGCTTCCATTGCGGGGGTGATGACGCTTGCTGGCGGCCATTCTGCCACGATCCGCAAGTCGTAGCCGTCAGTCGTTTCGATCACCAAGCCGCAGGCGTTGACAAGTCTCAAGATGCTTGCATAGCGCCCGCAGGTCATCTTTGGGTAGGGCCACCTACCGCCAACGGAACGCGGGGAACCCATGCAAGGCTCGCCGGGGCCAATGTAATCGCGGACGTTTACGATTGTGCCGCAGGCGGTTGACGTGGTAATTTCGATGCGTGCGCTTCGATTATTCATCTCGTTCACCTATCCGTTTGTTGACCAATTCGGCGACGCGTTGAACATACCAGGACGTGTATTTGTCGGGTGGCGTCTTGAATATTGACATAATCCCCTGGCGAACAAATGGCGCGATGCGTTCCCGATATGAACCCTTGCCGAACATCTTGTTAAAGTCCCGGCGTGCTCGGTTTAGTTCTTTGGCTTGCACGTTGAAAACTGCGATGTAGGCGTCCATTGCTCATCTCCTCTCATTCCCGATCCCCCGCCGCCAGTCTTGGCACTCGCCAGCATTGCAGGTGCTCGTAAGGTGCATCCTGGCGGCGGGGGTTGATGTCATGCGGGCACGATCCGCGCC
>Ga0209210_1003283_pt1 | contig 11071 bp, 8 predicted proteins | sample RifGroA1_FD_183991 | JGI IMG/M metagenome (GOLD analysis project Ga0209210, IMG submission 183991) | Contaminated groundwater microbial communities from Rifle, Colorado, USA - Rifle Groundwater A1 (SPAdes) (version 2) | ecosystem: Environmental > Aquatic > Deep subsurface > Groundwater >...
CCCAAAACCGACGAAGTTGTGGATCAGTTCCTGAAAGATTTCGAGGGCTGGCTGAAATAGGATGAAAGTGCTATAGAGAATTCATGATCTCTATTGTTTTCCCTGCTTACAACGAAGAAGAAAACGTAGCCGAGCTCCATCAGCGCATTTTGAAAGTAATGCGCGAATTAAACGAGCCGTTCGAAATAATCGCGGTGAATAACGCTTCGACCGACGGGACGCGGGACGAGCTAATGAAGCTCTCGCCGATTCGGATTATTTCGCTGGCGCATAACATCGGCCAGACCGCCGGGCTTGACGCGGGGATTCATGCCGCAAAGGGGGACATTGTGATTACCATGGATGCGGATGTGCAAAACGACCCGGTTGATATTCCACGCATGCTTGAAAAGATGCGCGAGGGGTATGATGTTGTAGTCGGGTGGCGTAAGAGCCGGCATGATAATTTCAGCCGTCGAGTTCTTTCCCGTTCGGCAAACTGGTTGACGCGGAAAGTGACTGGTCTTTATTTACACGATTACGCCTGCGCGCTTAAAGCGTTCAAGAAAAAATACATGGTAGGCATTCATCTCTATGGCGAGATGCATGTTTTCCTTGCCGCGATTTTGCAAAGTCGCGGCGCGCGGGTGGCGGAAATTCCCGTGACGCATCATAAGCGCCATGCCGGCGTCTCCAAACATTTCTTTATGAAAGCGGTGAAAGACATCGCTGATCTTCTGACTATAAAATTTCTATTTACATATGCCGCGCGGCCGCTGGTATTTTTCGGCGGATGGGCGCTGGCCAGCATCGGAATTGGGGTCTTCTCGGGGCTCGCTGCCATCGCTCTAAAAATTGCCGAGCTTCGCAATTTCGGCCAGACTCCGCTTCCGATTATCACGGCGCTTTTTATTATTCTTGGCGTGATTCTTTTTATGATGGGGTTTATCGCTGAGCTGATGTTGCGGATTTACTACGAAGGGCGCAAGGAGACTCCATATACCATAAGCGAAGTTATAGAGAATGAGGGCAGTATATAATGGCTTTTACATCTCACTATTCTGACGTAATGGAAACGTATGAATACGGCAGGATCGCGAAACGCGAGTCTTTTTATTTTTGGCATATTGGCCGCCGAGAGATTCTTCGTGAGGCGCTTTCGCGTGCGTTGGGCGGGCGAAAAGATCTAAAGATACTGGATTACGGCTGCGGGCCGGGCGGCAACATTTTATTTTTGAAGGATTTCGGAAACGTTTTGGGCGCGGATATTTCGCTAACTGCGATTGAATTCGCCAAAACCCGCGGATTCGAAAAACTAGTAAAAGTTAGCGATCACACCGTCCCGTTTCCAGACGCGGTTTTCGATATTGTTTCGTCGCTAGATGTTTTTGAACACATTGACGTTGACGAAGCGGCGATGTGGGAGTGTTCACGCGTTTTGAAGCCAGGCGGGGTCTTGCTCGTTACGGTGCCAGCTCATCGCTGGTTATGGAGCAATCATGACGTAGCTCTGCGTCACTTCCGCCGCTATAGTCGGCGAGAACTTCTGCAAAAACTGCGCGGCGCCGGTTTTCAAATTGTGGAGTGGAGTCACTTTGTGACAACCGCCGTGCCTATTAACCTAATCCGCAAAGCTCGCGACGGTGTATCGCAGACACCCAGCAAAGATGTCGACACATACGACATCGAGTTCTCGCCTTTTGTAAATTCTGCCTTGCTTTTTATCCTACGACTCGAGAGAATAATCATCCGATTTCTGCCGATTCCATTTGGCAGTTCGCTCTTCATAATCGCGAAAAAACTATGAACGACGCTAGAAAGGTGTTTTTGGGTGGAGTTCTGCTTACTCTAGTCGTTACTATAGGTTTTTCTCCATTTCTTTTGGGGAATCAATCTTTCCTTGATTCTGATCTTACGAATTATTTTTATCCAATCTATCATACATATCATCAAGCGTTAGCCGAAAAAGCAAACTTTCTTTGGGATCCGCTTCTGCTTTCCGGATACCCGACATACGTAAGCCAATCCGGCGGTTTACTTGATCCCGCGAACCTTTTGATTTTCCGTTTCCTCGATGCTCGTCCGGGTCTCCATATCCGTCTTTTCATTGACTATCTCCTCGTCGTCTTTTTCTCTTATTTGGCTGGCCGTTCATTCAAGCTTTCACCTTTAGCTTCCAGTCTTATCGGTCTTGGGTTCATCTTGGGACTGACGCGGAATAATATCACCAATCCATCAGTCGCCAATAGTCTTTTTCTTTTGCCGCTTTTATTTTATGTCTCAAATAAATTATTTGGGGTTCATCCGTTTCGATACGCTATCTTGGGAGGGTTTGGAGTAGGATGGGCTATCCTTTCCGGGAATGCGCAGTTTATTCTGTATTCTTTATTTACGGTTTCATTCTTTTTTGTCTTTCTCTTCTGGGTACATTACCGACAAAACATGGTCGGGGTTTGGCGGTCGGTCATAGCCTTTCTTCTCTTGGTTTTACTAGGACTAGCCGTCGCTTCGCCACAAATTTTGGCCGTTATTTCTTTTACTCCCTTGACCGTGCGCTCGGGGGGTCTGGATTATGCGGCCGCTACCAATAAAGTTATTGGGCTGAACCAGCTAACCAATTTTATTTTGCCCGACTATCTTTATTTTCCGTACCTTGGCGTCGGACGCTATGGACTTTATATTGGCATCTTCTGGTTCTTAATGTTTCTATCAGCATTCCCGCTTATACGACGAAGTCGGATGGCGGCTTTTCTCTACGCATTTTTGGGCCTTGTCTTCTTAGTTTCTATTAAGTTTTCTCCGCTCTTTTATCTTCTGCACAAGGTTCCGGTGTTCAACCTTTTCCGTTCTCCGTCACGCTGGATGTTTTTGGGCGTTTTTCTCATGTCTCTTCTGGCTGGATTCGGGTTTGATCGCCTAAGCCGTGAGCGGATCCGTTTGGGAATTTGGTCCAAGGTCGCGGCTGTTTTTTTGTGCGTGAGTTTAGTGTCGGTGTTTCTTGTATACTTTGGGGGGTCGCCGCTTAAAGATTTCGCGGTTGGTTCTGCCGTGCCTGCCGCTTCACGCTTTATGCCTGAAAAATCGCAGGACTACTACCAGGAAATTCTCGGCGAAGCTTATGATGTGTTCCGGGCTACCGTATCTTTGGGGAATATCAACTTTATGGTGCCGTTTCTTTTAATATATGTCGCTGCTTTTCTCCTTTATTTGTATCTTTCAAGCGCGATCGAGTCTCGCGCATTTAGACGAACTGGATTTATTCTCTCTATCGCTACATTTATCTCCATATTTTTAATCCAAGGGAAAACCAGCGTCGCCTGGGATTTTATTCCCCCGCATTCCCCTGTGTCCTACCTGGAAGACTATAATTCATCTGAATGGCGGTTTTTTCCGTTTCTTTTATATCGGGCTCGCAGCGAGCAGTTTCAGTCGCATTTTGTCCTTTCTCCTAAGGCGGTAGAAGCAGATGCCGGAGCAGCACTCTTGGGAGGACTGCCGAACTTAAACGAACTCTATGGCATTTCATCGATTGATGGTTATGAACCCTTTATGGCCTCACGCTGGATTATGCCGCTTGCAAAACTCGGTAGTATCTATGGAATTCAAGCCGAAGAGACGCACAAGCTGGGCAAAGAACCAGAAGCTCTCCTTGCCGAAAATCTGAATTTACTCTCAATGATGAATGCCCGGTACGTTATTTCCGGCGTCTCGCTTGCCATACAAGGGCTGGAGTTAAAAAAGACTCTGTTTACTCCGCAGTATAAACTTAAGTTATACCTCTATGAGAACAAAAACGCTCTGCCGCGCTTTTACTGGGCCCGATCGGTTGTCTTTCTAAAAGGTCCGGACGCGGGAACCGTTCTGAATTCAGTCAACGACTTTGAGCAGTCAACGTTTATTGAGTGCAGTGACTGCTTTAATGGGAAAGGCAGCTTGAGGCCAGGGTCTATTTCACCCCTAACGATCGAGAACGGCCGGTATCATCTGGAAACGAAAAACGACTCCACAGGATGGCTTGTGCTTTCTGAGTCTAATCTTCCCGGCTGGAAAGCCGATATTGATGGTGCAGGAGTGCCTATTTTCCGAGCAAATGAGCTCTACATGGCGGTCGAAGTTCCATCTGGTGTGCATTCCGTCGATTTCCACTATGAAGGAATTCGCGGTGAAGCTAAATTATTTCGCCAACTTGGCATAATAAAACCATGAAAACTATTTTCATCACCGTCTATGATGGAGATGTCGAAAAAAACATCTTGCAATCCAAGGTTTTTCACACCCTAAAGCAGGCGGGCATTCGCATTGTGCTCCTCATTAAAAACGGAATCGGACATAACTATAGACGCTATGCAGATGAAAACGTAATTGTTGAAGAGCTCCCGGCTTCCTCATGTTTTTCTGAAAAATTTTTTTACTGGATAGGGTGGAATGTTCTTCCGACGCAGTCTATTTATCTGCGGCGGCACCGGTCATACAAGCTACATCGGAATTGGCTCCGATTTAAGTTCGGGGAAATACTCGGCATGTGCGGAAAATCTCGCGCGTTTCGGCAATGGCTGCGATGGCTGTATGTCCGTATTCCAGATAACTACGGCGAGTATCTTTTTGAACGGTACAAACCGGGTCTGTTATTTGCTCCAAGTATGTTTTCATTCGAAGATGGGAGGTTGCTACGAATGGCCAAGAAAAAAGGAGTAAGAACGATTACAATGTCAAAAAGCTGGGATGTACTTACGAATAAAGCATTTACCAAGGTTTTGGCTGACAAAATTCTCGTCCAGAATGCACTGATCCGGGACGCTGCTATCCGGCTGGGGGATTATGCTCCCGAGCGGGTGGAGGTCGTCGGCTTTGTCCAGTTCGATTTTGTTGCTGATCCGAGCCTTCTTCTGCCGCGTGAAAAGTTTTTTGAGAATATCGGCGCAGATCCAAAGAAGAAGCTTATTCTCTACTCAATGTCCGGAGACTGGAAAAATCCTTATGACGACGAGGTAGTGCAGGGAATACACATAGCCATCGAGAAAGGCAAGGTTTTTCCGGCCCAAATTCTAACCCGCTTCCATCCGAAATATTCAAGCAAGGTAGAAAGGCTTGAACTCCCGTTCCTTATCAAATACCGACCCTGCGAAAGCGGTGAGCAAGTAGAATCGTTTGACAGTTCTGCTTCGCGCGTATATCCATTCACGTTCCGCGCCGAAGATTTTGTTGATCTGGCAAACATGCTGTATCACAGCAATGTAACCATTAACACCATGTCCTCAATAACACTTGATGCGATTGCGTTTGATAAGCCGGTCATCCTCATTTCTCATGACGGCATGAATCGTTCTCTGCCGTATTTCGACTCACTGCGCCAGTTTTATGACGAGGACCATTATCGAGTAATTATGGAGAATCACTGTACCAAGGTTTCTTATCGCATGGAAGACACCATCGAGGCGATTAATGCGTATCTAGCTGATCCCTCACTTGATGTCGAAGGACGCGCATACATACGAGAGCATGTTTTATACAAGCTCGACGGTAATTCGGGCGCGCGCATTGCTGAAGCGGTACTTCGGAGTCTTGGGTAATTTTTATCCCTGCGCTCATGCATAGATGTAGGGGGTGTATCCGCTGTCGCATGAGATATCACGGTCTCGGGCCGCGGAGCTTCTTTATTGATATTTTTTGTTTTCTGTGCGATAATGTTGCCGACGCTCTTTCCCAAAACAACTTCTTATACAAAATAGCAGAGAGGAGAAAATCTCATGAGAGTTCTCTTGTTGTATCCCAACATACGGCACGAGAGTCTTGTGCCGCCCTCTATCGCACTGCTGTCTCGTATTCTCAAGAATAACGGGGTGGCGGTCGACATTTTCGACTCGACCGACTACGACATCGATCTCGGCATGGTCGATGCGGACAAGATCAAGAGAGAGAACCTCCTCGTGATTCCGTACAAGTCGATCGAGAGGAGTAGCAAGGGAGATGTGTTCGCAGGTTTCCGGGAGAAGGTCCAGGAATTCAACCCGGATCTCATCGCGGTTACTGCGACCGAAAGCACGTTCCTGCTCGGTACCACGCTGTTGAGAGCCGTTCGCGAAACAATGCGAATCCCGACGGTGCTGGGGGGCGTCTTTGCCACCTTTGCGCCCGCTCTTGCGTTGCGTTACCCGGAGATCGATATGTGCATCATCGGCGAGGGTGAGCACACACTCCCCGCTCTTGTGGGGGCGATGGAGCGCGGCGAAGACTTCACATCGCTCGCAGGGCTCTGGCTGAAACAGAAAGACGGCGGAATCAAGAGAAACCCGTTCGCCCCGCCCGTTGACATCAACGAGAGCCCCACCGACCTCGACATTTCGCTCTTTGATGATCACCGGCTCTACCGTCCTATGGGCGGGAAGGTATTTCGGATGCTCTCGGTCGAGACGCACCGAGGCTGTCCGTATACGTGCGGGTTCTGCAACTCGCCGGCGCAAAACGAGCTCTTCGGGACCAAGGAGTTTTTCCGGAAAAAGAGGCCGGAGAGGGTGCGGGAGGAGATCCTGCACTACATCAGGGAGTATCGCATCGAGTACGTGTTCTTCTGGGCGGATACGTTTTTTGCCTACTCGCCGGAGGAATTTGACGCCTTCATCGAGATGTACAAGCACATCCGGCTGCCATTCTGGTGCCAGACAAGGCCGGAAACGGTAATGATCAAGAAAGATCGCGTTCGGCAGCTCATGGATATCGGGTTGCATCGGATGTCCTTTGGCCTTGAGCACGGCAACGAAAAGTTCCGCAGGGAGGTAGTGGGGCGCAACATGTCCAACCAGCTGCTCATGGATGCTTTCGGTTTGGTTGCAGACATGGGCATCCCGTTCTCCGTCAACAACATCATCGGCTTCCCCGGCGAGACGCGCGATCTCGTCTTTGACACGATCGAGTTGAATCGCCATACGAAAGCGCAGTCAAGGTCCTGCAGCATCTTCATGCCGTATCAGGGGACTGCGCTGCACCGGCTTTCTGTCGAGCGGGGCTATATCCCGTCAGACACTATCTGCCCCTCCAACAACGACGAGGCGATCATGAATATGTCGACCTTGTCGAGAGAGGAGATCATGGGGCTCCGGCGCACGTTTGCGCTGTATGTTGGGTTCCCCAAGTCGAGGTGGCCTGAAATCAGGCTAGCAGAGGCTGAGACCGAGGAAGGGAATCGGAAGTTGGAGGAGCTCCGGCGCGAATACGTCGCGATGTTCATCCCCGGCGCTCCTGAACTCTACGAAGCTGAACATCCACCCGCAGTGTCCTAGGCAGGGACACATATGGGCCCCGCTCGCGCGCGGGGCCTTTTTTCTTGATATACTAATAAAATGAGGCACAAACTAGCTCAATTCGCGGCATCTTACTTAGAGCGCAGAGCGAAAAGAATTGTACAAAGCCACGATATGTGGCGGTATGTTGGTCCTTACCTGGAAAAGTCAGTGTCAACCGGCTGTGACTATGTTGACTATTTGGCTCTCTATAATCACGTCAGGAAACACAAACCGCGATATGTTTTGGAGCTTGGCACGGGAGTTTCTACCGTCGTCCTCGCTTACGCCCTGAAAGAAAACGGGCACGGCATCGTAGTTTCTATGGAGGATAACGAGTATTACCTGGCAGCGACAAAAAAGATTTTTCCCGAAGAGCTGAAAGATGTTGTCGAGTTTCATCTTAGCCCTGCCGTGGAGAAGACGCGGGATTTTTTCAGGGGTAGCGGATACAAAGACATACCAGCCAAAGATTATGAGTTTGTGTTTGTGGACGGCCCCAACTTGCTTGTCGATACGGGACGGTCATCTGACGCAGAATTTGCTTTTAACTTTGACTTCATAGAAGCGGTGCGGATCTCGCAGAAGCCCGTGGCTGGACTGATCGACACGAGAACGACCACTTGCTTCGCCTACTACCTGATTTTAGGGGAGAAGTTTCGTTATAATTACCTCCAAAGACAGGGCGTGATGCTTCCGTGCACCCCTAAAGACCTGCTTAATGCCAAACAAATCACTGCCCGCGCTATGAGGAGGCGGGCATTTAGGAGGACGTTTAAGACTTAATGTGAAGCCACCCGCCTTATAAATCGCGCCTACACTATAAGGGACCGCGGACGCTTTTTCTTGAACGTAACCTTTTTATTTGGTAACGTGTTATAATACTCATCCGGATCACAACAATCTTTCTTATGCGCGGGAAATCAGATGATACTTATAAGCTTATGAAGCCGCCAGGCGTGTTCGGCATGCAAGCAAGGGCAGAAACCGTTTCCGACGAGACGATAGGCATGATTGGCTTAGGGCATGTTGGTCTTACATTAGGGCTTGCGCTCGCTGATGTTGGATTTCACGTACAGGGTACTGATGTAAACCCGGAAGTGCTCGACATCACTCGTGCGATGCGTCCGCATTTTAGGGAAAAAGGACTCGATGAACTTTTACGTAAGCATATCGGGAAAAAATTGCAGGTTCTCGAAGAGTTTGATGTTAATAATCTGCCGACTGCATACTTTATAACCGTCGGGACTCCTATCACACGCGAACTCTTCCCCGATTTTCAGTCCATACGAAGAGCTGCAGAGCACATCGGAGTTTTTCTTAAAAAGGGGGATATTGTGATTCTTCGTTCCACGGTCTCGATAGGCACGACGCGAGAAGTTGTCCTCCCCATACTTGAGAAATGCTCGGGCCTTGCGGGCGGTAGAGATTTTTCACTCGCATTTGCACCCGAGCGGACTATTGAAGGGAATGCGTTTGAAGAGTTGCGCACACTGCCTCAAATAGTAGGCGGAATCGACGCCCAAAGTGTCGAGCGGACGGCTGCTATTTTTAAACGTATGACCAAAGAGATCGTATCGCTCAACTCTCTCGAAGCAGCGGAAATGGTTAAGCTTGTAAATAACACCTATCGCCAGACTACTTTTTCGTTCGCAAATGAAATGTCTCTTATTGCTCGTCGTTGGGGCCTTGATGCAAAAAAAATTATACAGGCTGCAAATAGCGGCTACCCTCGCAGCCAGGTTCCATATCCTTCTCCCGGAGTCGGCGGATATTGTCTAACGAAAGACGCCTATCTTTTGATGAATAGTTCAAAACGAAAAGGTCACGACTCCAGACTCCTCCAAGAGGTTCAGGAGGTCAGCTCGACCATGCTCGATTCCATCCTCTTCGAGATACAGGATTTCGCTCAGCAATATTTGCGCGATAAAAAACCTACGCGTCTTGGGATTCTGGGATTTGCATTTAAGGGATACCCGTTGACATCCGACGTGCGCGGTTCAATGACCGTGTCCTTGCTCAAGCGTCTCAGACAAACAAAATTTACGGTGGCTGGATTTGATCCGGAGGTAGATCCTGAAGTTATACAGGAAATGGGCGCGACATTTTTGCCGTCAATCGCTGAAGTGCTCGCGAATAATGACATCCTTATCATTATGAACAACAACCCCGCTTTTAAAGATCTCCCGCTCGCGTTGCTTAAGGCGCGAACTGAGCCCATGTTTTTTTACGACGCATGGGGCCTTTATGCGAAAGAACAGTTTAGAGAGCTTCCGCACGTCCATTACCGCTCACTCTAGGGATAGTACTAAATGGGTTATCTGGTAACCAATTTTGCTTACGGTATCGGTCCTTATTTGCGTACCACCGAACTAGCTCTCGCTTTCAATAACGAGCTTATGCGCCGCGGGCGCGCACGCATCTCGGTCATTGTCCCGTGGGTCTACGGCGGTAAGCAGAAGAAGATCATGTCCGAGAACTTCGGCGCACATGCAGCTCTTTATCCGGATGAAATCCTGCTTGATGCTAAGCTCGGTGGAATTCTTAAGCAAGTATTTTATACCGGAGATAGGCGTTATGAAGAGACGCTCTCTGCCTGGGTTGAGTCAGCCGAGCGCGTGTCAAATGAGGCGGGGGAGCATCTATCAAGTACGTTTGAAGTCGAGACGCTAAGCGGCGAGAAAAAGGCGGTAAACGGCAGGGATATCGTGCTTGAGATCAACCGTTCGCCGCGTATCCGTTATGGAGTCGCGCCGTCCTACTCCACGACGTTCGGTTACATTGCCGAGATTCTGGAGAGGGCGCATGCCGCGGGCAGGAAAGCTATTGATGTCGGCCCCAAGGCTTCCCAAAAAGGCGCTGCGCTAGCCGACTCGATAGAAAGCCGGCAGCAAATCAATTGCATGGCATACCCCGCTACCTTTTCTTGGCGCAGAGACTACCAACCTCGCTACAAAGGAGAGGTGCTCGTTCCACCAATCACTGACTTGCCCCCAAAAAGCGATGGTCCGCTTGATGAGGGCATATATGTCACCATCACGGGGATTGAGGGTCTTGAGAGGCTCTACGGCGAGGCGCGCGCTTTAGGACTCAAGCTCTACTCCAACGATACCAAGGCGGTTGAAGGAGCGGTGAAAATTCTGCCCGAAGTAATCCCCAACCCAGCAATTAAGTTTCAGTTTGCGCGCTCTGGATGGGGATCAGTGTGGCTTTCGATGTTTTGCGGCACACCTATTGTGGTGCCGGAGTTTGATCCCACTGATGATCCGGAGATTTACTTCAACAATATTGCGATCGAAGAGATGGGTATCGGGATTATTTACCGCGGACAGCCGCTCCGAAGCATCCTTGCGGAAACTGAACATGTGCGCCAAAAGCAAAAAGAGATGCGCGAGGCGATCCTTAAGCGATGGGGGACATTGAATGGCAATGAAGTATGCGCCAAACTCTTTGCCGACAAGTTTCTCGCGGGCTGAAAATGAATCCCGTTACCACGGGTTTACACCCGCGGTATCAGTCTAGGCTTTTCGGGTTTAGGCCCCATTCCTCCTCGCCCCGTTAGAGATTTTATCTCTAACGGGGCGAGGTATCCTGGTGGTAACGGGATGAACCGGACGGTGACAACCATCAAGTTTTCGTCTATACTTTTTACCAATGACCAAGCTTATTGTTGAAGTCTGCCAAAACCATAACGGCTCGCGGGAGTATCTCCGCGAGATGGTTAAGGCTGCCGCACAAAACGGCGCCGACATAGTAAAAATGCAGTCTATTTGGTCCGCTGACGTTACTAAGCGGGAACGGTTTGAGGAAGGAGA
>Ga0209210_1003287_pt1 | contig 11052 bp, 14 predicted proteins | sample RifGroA1_FD_183991 | JGI IMG/M metagenome (GOLD analysis project Ga0209210, IMG submission 183991) | Contaminated groundwater microbial communities from Rifle, Colorado, USA - Rifle Groundwater A1 (SPAdes) (version 2) | ecosystem: Environmental > Aquatic > Deep subsurface > Groundwater >...
GGCGGTGTCTTGAGAACTATCTTCGCCTCTACTATGGCCATATATTCCACGAAAATAGTCGGACTGGTGATTTCAGATGTGGCTTCAGCGGTCAATGGACTAAGTATAGAGCAATCAACGGATGATATCAACTGGGATTATGTTACCCAGTTTACTACGGTCGGCGGGGTAGTATTGCCATTCAGCGTTGATATCGTGGGTCGGTATGTCAGGGTGACCTATACCAGTTCGGTCGCTGAAGTTTATTTCAGGGGAACGGTATCGCTAAAGAATTAAATCATACAGATATAATTATCGGGAGATGGATGTAACCCTTTGTAACAGCCAGAGACCCAATAGGTGAATAGGAGAGGATAAATTATGGCAAATGAAATAATTCAAACTGGTAAGACAATATTTGATAAGCAGATAGATGAGGGCCAGGTAACTGCAGCCGGGGCCGGAGTCCTGACGGTTACCGATACCAGCAGGGGTATGGCTGTTAATCAATATGCCGGATTCGGGATTAGAATAATATCGGGCACCGGGGCCGGCTCGTCCCGTCGGATAATATCAAATACGGCAACTGTTTTTACCTGCGACGCCGTCCTGACTACCGGTCTGGATAGCAGATATATTATACTAAATATTGAGGGGTCAATAGCGCCCATTGGCGCTGCCTTAACCAACCTAAAAGCCAAGGTCATTGCCGGTTATGATGGTGGCGCCGTTCGGGTATTGCTTACCGATGCGGCCGGCAAGCAGACCAACCAATCTGAAACCGCCCCGGCCGCGGCTATCGGCACTCTCGTCACTGTTGTCGGTGGCTCTGATGGCGGCACAACCCGGGCCGTGGCTGTTGATGCAGCCGGCCGGGCTGAAAACCAGTCCGATGCCGCACCCGCCGCGGCTATACCGGCCGAGGTCACTGTTGTCGGCGGTTCTGATGGTGGCACAACCCGGGCCGTGGCTGTTGATGCAGCCGGCCGGGCTGAAAACCAGTCCGATGCCGCACCCGCCGCGGCCATACCGGCCGAGGTCACTGTTGTCGGCGGTTCCGATGGTGGCACAACACGGTCAATAGCTGTTAATGCCTCGGGCGAAGTTAAAACTCAGCATAATATTACGGGCATTGCCGATGGTCGTAAGGTCGTAGCCGTGGCTGGCACGGCCGAGACCCTGGTGGCCGGCTCAACGCCCTGCAAAAAAGTCAATATTACGGCTGAAGTTGACAATACCCTTGCAGTTGTGGTGGGCGGTTCAACCGTAGTGGCCGCTTTGGCTACCAGACGTGGTATACCGCTTCTGCCTGGAGAGAGCACGGGTTGGTTTGAGATTGACGACCTGCTTGATATCTATCTTAATGCGATTGTCGCCGGCGAAGGCGTAACATACATTTATCTGACTTAATAATAAGGAGTAAAATATGGTTAAAAGAATTACCGAGGTCACATTCCATACTCTTGCAGCCCAAGGTGCGGGCACGGTCAATGGCAGTTCATTCAATATAGAAAACCATGGCAAGGGAATCATATTGATAAATATCTCGGCCATCGGCGGTTCGCCTACCATGGAGGCCATTATCGAGACATCAAATGACGACAGCGTCTGGTGGTTTTACGGGACGGTAATTTCAGAGGACGATGCCGATAACCTGACCGAGACCACGCCCAACGCCGATAAGGGCAAGATTAAGGCAACCGGACAGTATGCCTATCATCTTGACAATATCCTGGCCAAGTATATCCGGTGTCGGCTGGTCGTCGCCGGCACATCAACCCCGACCTTTACGGGTTCGGTATTGGGAATATTCAAAGGATAGAGATAATGGTTTTTGGAAACATTCTGCGAGTCACCCCGCCCAAGGCGGGTCCAACCCGCAGTAATTCGTAAACTTAAACTGCGAGTAAGATATGCCATTCGTTAAAAAGGGCGTGGTAATTCCTGATGGAGGAGCATCGGATATTGACAGTTCCTGGGCGTATAATGGGTCTGTCGTCAGGTTCCACAATAAATATTATTGCTATTACCTCGGTTATACGGGTTCTATTATCAGGATATGCCTTGCGATAAGCCGGGACTTGATGCACTGGACAAAAAAGGGGATAGTGATACCCGCGGGCGGCGCGGGGGAAAGGGATTCCTCGCATTCGTGGAAATTCAAGGCGATAGTCCATAACAACCGGATTTATATTTATTATATAGGAATTGGAACCGATGCAATCAGGACTCTATGCCTTGCCACCAGCAAAGATGGCTTGCATTTTACGAAAAAAGGGGCCGTAATCGGCCGGGGTTCAGCGGGTGAAATAGACGACGCCAATATAGATGAGGGATTGAGTATCGCTAAAAGGAATAACAAGTTTTATGCCTATTATGGCGGGTATGACGGCTCCAATATCAGGATATGCCTTGCGATAAGCAAGGATGGCGTTCATTTTATTAAAAAGGGCGCGGTCTTGGGATTAGGCGCTGTAGGCGAGATTGACGATATCGGCTCAGTTGCCCCTGAAATACTGAAATCCAATAACAAGGATTATCTGTTTTATACGGGCAATGATGGCGCTGTTACCAGGATATGTTACGGGTCGGCAAAAGACGGCATACATTTTACCAGGAAGGGAGTGGTTATCGGAGTGGGAGCGGGCGGTGAAATAGACGATGGCGGTCTTTATGGCCCCAGCGTATTTTTGAATAACAATAAATTTAATATGTTATACGATGGAAGCGATGGCGCGAGCAACAGGATATGCTACGCAATGTCTAACTAATAGCATAGGAGGATTGTATGGCTATTTATGTAAAATTTACGGATGTTGAACTAAAAACCAGAATAAAGGACTTTATCAAGGCCAAACTACAGCGCCTGATGCTTGACGGCTCCGGCTTTAACGGCGTAGAACTGGCAATATTGAAATCGTGGATACTAAAGACATTCCCCGATGTCTCTGACGCGACCCTGCTGGCCGTCCGCAATGAACTCAAGGCATCAGGGATAATAGAAGAAGTAACGGTTTAATGGAACACCCCGCTTGACGGGGTCTAATGGCGCCAAGGCGCTATAAGAAAGCGAGATGTGCAACATGGGTATTGAGTATGGAATCAGGGAATACGGGCTGGCTATCGGAGTCCTTATATTCTTCGCCGGCATTACCGGAATGATGGTCCGGGCGTTCATCAAGTATCTTAACGAGGAACGGGCCGACCGCCAAGCCCAGGTCGCGGACTACAAAACTCTGGCTGAAAACCATATCTCGCATAATACCCAGATAATGCAGGATATGATTAACCAGGTAAAGCAGATGGGCACCGACAGTTGCCGGGAACACGGAGAGATAAAATCAAAATTAGACGATTTAAAATAGGAGCGCCGACGCGCAATGAAATTACTGCTGATTATACTTGCGGTTATTTTTGTAGCGGCTATAATAGTCCTGGTCTTGAAGGACAAACTGGCCAAAACCATTAATACTATGGAAATCAACGCCTTTAAGCCGGTCAAAGATATCAAAAAGGAGAGGAAATTATGAATTGCGAATTGCGAATTGCGAATTGCGGATTGATAATTATTTGTATTCTTTGTGTCTTTGCGGTGGTTTCCTGCAAGACGACCGAACAGTATGTCCAGCCGGACCAGTCCCAGCCGCCCGTGAAATTCGAGGGCGTGCGTCTGCCCGGCAATACCGCAATCATCAAGGCGGTTATAGACCCCAAGACGGGAATTGCCGATGCCCGACTCAATCCCCGCATCGGACGCGACATCAAGCAATCCCTTAAACTATGCTGGTTTAATTTCACCACCTGGTTCAAGGACATCTGGTGGATAATCATATTCGTCTGCGCCTTCGCCGAACTGCTGTCTAAAATATCCTGGCTTTTCTTCTATCTGGCCTCAAAGGCCTGGCCGTGGCTGTCCGTATTAGGCAAGGGCATTGACTGGCTGCTCAAGGTCTGCCCCAAGTGGGTCCTGACCATCCTGGCCGGCGGGCTCTGCTCGGCCTATCTTAAATTAGTCAAAGACGCCGATAAATGGTACGCCGTTATCATCCCGGCTATATCGGTGATTATCGCCAATCTGGCTTGGGAATACCTGGAAAATAAACTAAAACTGGTCACCACTACGGTCGGCGGAACGAGGAATGTCGTCGTTAATTACATAAAGAAACGGACTGGTAAAGACGATAAGTAGGAGAGTCCGCCAAGGATTTGCTGTCGCCCAGGGCCATTGAGGCGTTTAATATATAGGAAAACGTAGGCGGAAAAAGATTTTAGACAACTGGATTTAGCTGATTGAATTGATTTAATTAATCCGATTAATCCGTTAAATCCTGTTGTAAGAAAGGGGATTTATATGAGCGTCAGAGCATATGTGGTCAAGAAGATAGATTACGGCCACGAGACCTTCAATATGTGGAATGATAAGGAAGTCGTGGACAAGTTGCGGGATGGGGGATACTTGGATAACCTGAATGATGATGGCTCGGGTATGTTTGAGGTGGATATTGATACCCTCAAGGAAATATTAAGGATACCCGGGGTTGACGCAGGGGTCAAAGAGATGGTAAGGAAAGACCTATCTATGGCCGAGAAAAAAGGACTGGACTGGGTTCTGTATTACGCGTTTTAACGCCTTGTCAGAAAAGCGCTATAGCGTAGAGATTAATTGAACCGATTTCCGCTAAATCCGTTAAATCCAGTTGTAAAGGAAAGGAATTTTATGCCTAAAAGAAAAAAGACAAGAACAAGGGAAGATGCCAGGCAGGAAGCGATTGACTGGCAAATTTGGGCTTCTGGGCAAGCGTTGAGCTATGGCGAACTGGCCGAGTATGAGGCTATATTGGGAACTGCAAGAAGCAAGGGGATAATATGAAATACCTGTTATTTGTATTGCTGGCGCTGGGAATAATGAATGTCAGCGCGGTGAAAAACAGTCCAACATTTCAGAAGTCCAATAGTTTGGCAGTCGTTAAGGTATCGTCCGAGCCGGGACTTGGCGAAATCGTCCGGGCTCTGTGCCTGGTGGAATCTGATAACCGGGCTCATCTCAAGGGCCGCTCTGGCGAACGGGGCGTAATGCAGATAATGCGCAATGAATGGGAATTTGCCACCCATAAATTGATGGGCGCTGATAAAAATAATCTGATTGACGGCGTTGACTATTCCTGGTCCTCGGCCTTTAACCGGGATAAGAATATCGCGGTCGGCACGGTTTACATGAACTACCTGATAGATAAATACTACGGCGACTGGCGGACGGCCGTAAAGGTCTATCATTCCGGCCATCGGGGTGTATTCAAACTCGGCCGGGGTAATAGTTATCTTAATATGGTGAAACGAACATTGGCGTCCGGCAATACCGCCTGGCGCAAAGCGAGGAAAGACCGTAAGGCGTAACCACAGATTACACAGATGACACAGATTACGCAGATTGGAATAAAATCAGTTTAATCAGTTTAATCAGTTTAATCAGTTTAATCAGTTTAATCCGTTTAATCCAGTTGTAGAAAGGATAAATATGGCAAAGACATTATTCGGAACAAGAATCAGTTTGAGGGCTGTCGCCAATGAGTTGGAAAATGAATTCCCAGTCCTGTGCGAGCCGGAAGATATGTATGGCGGCAGTAATAACGGACTTCGAGTCCAGTTTCTGGAATATGCAAACGAGTCTAAACAGGAATCGCTGGCCAAGAGGATTATCAAATTCCTGAAAAATAATCATGTCTATGTGGTTGAGTATTATTTTCAGGCAATGGCTTACGGCGACCTGTGGGAAGGCGTGAATACTTTCGCTGAATTAAGATTAATGCTCGTGGAATATGTTGAGTAAAGGGATAAAATTAAAACCCTATATACTCTATACTTCATACTATATACAGGATTTAACGCCCTATTAAAACGGGCGTCTGTAGGGACGGATTAATCGGATTATCAGTATAATCTGTGCAATCTGTGGTTTAGAAAGAATTAATTATGAACCCGATAACCCAAAAAGTATTTGACTACATCATGAAACATTGGGATGGGGTAATCAGCGAAGGCAATATCAAGGCCGCTTACGAGGTCGTTACCAGCGACTTCCCGACCCATAATGATATAATGAATATCTACGAGGAGATTGAACTCCACTACCCGCCGAGAAAGCCCAATCCCAACCACAGATTGCGCAGATTACACGGATTGAAACGCAATCCGCCTGCCGGCATGGGCACGGGAACCAGCATTGTCCTAGGCGCGAGCAGTGGTGCATTATTTAAAGGTATCGGATTAGGTGTAGGGAGTACGACCATGTTGCTAACAGGTAATTTTCGGAAAATACCATTATTTGTTATTAGCGGATTAGTATCATGGGCTATAAGGGATAGAATTGAAAAGGGATATTGGTTTAAGTACGGTGTTAATGTGTCTAGTGTAAATATACTTGAACGAAAAATATAATTTAATTAATAAAGGAGTTGAATATGGCAGTAGAACTTAAAGTATCAGATATTGTTAATCTTTTTAAGCAATATCAAACAAACTATAATGAGATTACTAATAGGTTGGATATTTCATTACAGGGAGCCAGGAAATATATAGAAATGAAGGAAGAAATCCCAAAAGTATTTGAAACGCTTAATGATGTCCAGTATAGATTGGGTCGGTATGAGAATCGTGAGAATCTATCTGATAGGGGCGGGTTGGTTGATGCCAAGGCGTTTTCCGCAATGGAACAATCCTTGACTGAATTACAAGACAGATGGTTAGCAATTCAGAATATGGCTTTTTCCATAAGAGTAATTTCATCCGCAATCATCTATTGGAAAGATTCTGCTATAGGCAAATATGTTTATGTGGCTGCCAAGGAGAATCTTTATAAGTTGAAGCGGATTGATGAGAAAATAATAGAAGTCAGGGATTTGGTGAATCAGGCTGAATCATTAAGGAACAAGATTTCTGCTACTTCTGATTTCTGGCCGAAATACGAGATATTAAAATCTAAATTGAAAGAAATGGAAGATATCAGAACATTAATAACAATTCAACCGGATGAATTAGATTTGCTGTATAAACAGTTCGGATTGGGGCTCACTGATAAAGCAATAATTACAATAGTAGTAACGAGTGTAGTGATTGTAGCCCTTACAGTTCTAATAGCGTATTTGTTTACCTTGGTGGCAGGTACGGTGCTTGCTGGAGCTATTTGGGCTGTAAGTAAAGGTATTTCAGAAGTTAAAAAGATATGGCAAGAATTTTACGAGACAAGTGAAAAAAAAGAGCAAAAAGCAGAGGTGGAAATAGAGAAAGCGAAATCGTCAACCGTCGAGCAAACTCAACACGTGTTAGCCGACCCGACACTGTCCGCTGAACAAAAAGCAGATGTGATTAAATCTATTAATCAGAATGAACGAGATACCATTGCATCCATTAATCAAAAACTGAAGGATGATAAAAAAGAATTACGTGATAATGCAATGGCATTGACCGATAAAATATTAGTTTTAATAGAGGGATGGGGGAATACAGTTTTAATCGGAGCCGGGATATTTGCCGGAGTAATAGGATTAATTATAGTTGTACCGCGTATCTGGCCCAAGAAAAAGGAAACCGTTTAATCAGTGGCTAAATGTCCGCCAGAGGCGGATGTAAGAGGCAGTAATTAAAGCAACTGCCTCTAACAAAAGGAATTTTATTATGGCCAGAATAGTTAATGTCGGAAATACCGCAATCATAGTAATTGATACCGCTATAACCCCGATTGAATCAATGTCCAAATCGGGATTGGAATCAAAGATAAGAGACCTGAACGCCTACGCCGCCTGGTATGACGGCGCCAGAGGTAAATGGAGGTCTTCCACCAGAAAAACAAGAGATGCCGGGCCTGATAGCGCTGCCAAGGCCCGCGCTATGGCGGCATTATTGCAGGCCCGGATAACCGCATTAGCTCTGATAATCAAAGACGCCGAGACCCAAAAGGCGGTAGATATTGCAGCCGCGGCCCAGATAGCCGCTGACAAGGCGGAAGCCGATAAAAAAGCCGCAGATAAATTACTGGCCGAAAAAAACGCCGCGCTGGAAAAGGCGATAAAGGAAACCGCTGACGCGAGAATAGCCGCCGATAAAGCGGCCCAGGCCGAAGCGGCCGCGTCTCTTTTAGCCCAGGAAACCGCCCGGGTGGCCCAGACCGCGGCAGACCAGGCCGCGGCAGACGCCATTACCGCATCCAAGGTGGCCGCAGATAAAGCCGCGACAGACCAGGCCGCGGCAGACGCCGCGGCAATAGCGTTAAAGGCCGCGACTCAAAACCTGCCGTCAGCCCAGCAAGACGCAATTAATGCGGCTGCGGCAACCGAAGCCGCCAAACAAGCGGAGATAAATAAAATAGCCGCTGATAAATTACTGGCTGAACAAATAGCCGCGGCTCAGACCGCCGCTGATATGGCGGCCAAGGCCAAAGCGGCCGACCTCCAGGCGGCTGAAAACCGTCTGGCTGCCGACGAAGCCGCCAAGGCACAAATGGCGGAAGCCCAAAAACTATCCGACCAGGCCAAAGCCGCACAGGATGTAGTTGCTCAGGCGGCCCGGGACGAAGCCGCCAAAGCCCAGGCCGTCGCCGATAAATTACTCATTGCCCAAGCGGCTGCCGATGAAGCGGCCAGGGTTAAAGCGGCCGCCGACGAGGCGGCCAGAATCCAGGCCATCGCGGATAAAGCCAAGGCGGATGAGGCCGCCAAGGTCGCCGCCCAGGCAGACACCGAAGCCGCCGCCAAAGCCGTCGTTCCCATTATCAATGAGATGGTGGCGTCCGGCGTGCCGGAGCAGACCGCCATCGCAACCGTATCGGCCGAAGCCGCCAATGCGATTACCGCCGCTCCAGCCCCAACCCCGGCGCCCAAGCCCGACGATGTCACGCTGGTTCTGCCTAAGATTGCTGAAGTTACTGCGCCGTTGGTCCAGGCCATGATAGACACCGGGATTCCGGAATCCCAAGCCATCAAGTCGGTTACATCGGGCGTAACAAAGGTGCTTGACGCCGGGAATGAGGCGGAGGCCGCAATGGCTTTCGCCCCGATTATCAAAAATCTGACCGATTCAGGTATGCCTGAATCCGAGGCACGCGATAAGGTCGCCGCTACTACCGGCGCGGTAATAGAAGTAACCCAGGGCCGGTCGTATACCGTCTGGATTATCGGCGGTGCGATTGTCGTAGCTGCCATCGCTGGCGTGGTCTGGGCGAAAAACAAGTAAGGATTTGATTTTATGGCAGTGAATTGGAATGATGAACCGTATTTGGTTATGTATCTGGGATATACCGAGGATGACTACCTGACCAAACAGAGGGCGGAACCCTATTCCGAGACAGGAGAGGCGGGTTATGCCCAATGGGCAGCCGACTGGGAAGCCCTGAAATACAAAGGGAAGTCAGGCAAGCGCCGGGCACGTTATTTTATCCTGCCTAAAACAGAAGCGGAGAACCTGCCGGCCACCTTGAGCGACTGGGAAATAGAGGCCCGCCATATCGGACTGAAAAACGGCGTGGAATACAACGATATGGTCAATACTATGGAAAAATACTCTCCGGGCATTAAGAAGTCGTGGACCGAATCCACCCGCAAAGGCGTCTGGACAACCATGGCCCAGTTATACGATACCTATCGCGATGAGGTTGAAAGCGCCGGCGGAACTCCGGACAATATCATAACCTTTACGACCGCCATAATGACCTCTCCGGAGGCCTGGGCCAAACTCCGGGCCGAGGCGGCGCCATTGGTGGCATCCCTGCGGAAAGAAGCGCGGAAAAGGAAAAAAGAACGGCGCAAGAAACGGCTGACTACCTTGGTGGCTATCATCGCCGTGGTTGCAACTGCTATATTTTTAGGCCCGTCAATTATCCAGGGCGCCTCATCGTTGGTATCGGGCGGGACTTCCGCTCTAACCACCCTGCCGACCACGGCCACTGCTGGCTTGACCTCAACCCTGACCGCCATCGGGATTCCATCCTCGGCCGCTGCTGCCCTGACCGCTACGGCCTCAAACATGGTCGCCCAGGGATTCAAGCCCGATGATGTGGCTACGGCAACCGCCGATGTGGCTATGAATTACGTTCCGGCGGCCGGACCAACCCAACCAGCCCCGGCGCCATCGACCGGATTATCCACTCCGGTGATTATCGGATTGGCGGCCGGCGGACTTACCCTGGCCGGACTGGCTATCTGGCTGACGACAAAGGGACCGAGGAAAAATCCACCAGATGACGAATTCGCCATTACCCAAAAACTGGTGGATGATATCAATGAATCTATCAAAGACGGCCGTGTATTCTGGGCCAGGGCACTGTTCGGCGCTTCGTTAAGGGACAATATTAAAGGTTGGACTCAACAATGGGTCAGCCGGCTCAGCCCGGATGCCCGAGAGGTATTCAATGAGGAAAAGACCGAAATTCTAACCACTGGCAGATATTGGAAAGGCTAAATGCAACCACAGATTGCACTGATTACACAGATGAGGATGAACAGTTCATCAAAAGATGAATATGAAGGAATAACAACTGGATTTAACGGATTGAACTGATAATCCGCTTAATCAGTTAAATCCTGCGAAGTCGCAACCCCGCCAGAAGCGGGATAAACTCCGTCCCGATAATTTCGGGGTTGTAAAAAATTATGTCAAACTTAACGGAGATGGTATAAAATGGCATTAACAGTAACCACAGATTTGACGGTGTTATCTACGGCCGAATCAGTTACCAACTGGGTCAGTTATGGCGCAGGTGGCGCTGGCGGTATGGCTATTGAGCCGGATTTCTTCGTTCAGGGTTCTAACTGCATCAGCCGCGGTGTTTCAGGAGTTGCCACGCAAAAAGGTATGTGTTACAATCACGCGGCCGGTATTAATTTTACTTCAGGCGCTGACAAGGATAAATTGGTTTATATCTGGGTGAGGACATCTACACCTGGTTTGTGCGATACCAGGGCCGCAGGCGGCATCAGGATAATACTGGGGTCCGGCACGACGGCCCCCGGCGATGCTTTAGGCGTCTGGAGCGCCTGGTATGTTGATGGTTCAGACAGCATCATTGCGACAGAGGGATGGATA
>Ga0209210_1003290_pt1 | contig 11039 bp, 8 predicted proteins | sample RifGroA1_FD_183991 | JGI IMG/M metagenome (GOLD analysis project Ga0209210, IMG submission 183991) | Contaminated groundwater microbial communities from Rifle, Colorado, USA - Rifle Groundwater A1 (SPAdes) (version 2) | ecosystem: Environmental > Aquatic > Deep subsurface > Groundwater >...
TATAGTTATATCAATCGGAAGCTCGCAACTTTTGGAAAAAATAAAATCTCATTTTTTGAAACTGTTTGTGATATTTATATTAACAATTTTTTCTCTCGCAACTTTTTATATTCACTACTTCGCTTTATATAAACACGAGAGAGGAGAAACCGTTAACTTTTCTAGTACGGAACTAATTAAAATAACAAAAGAGAGGGCCGATGACAATTTTGTTATTGACCTGTCTCGCGATGTGGCTTTAGGGATCCGGTTCGCTTTTTTTAGAGAATATAACCCGACACTTTTTCAGTCGCGGGAAGGAGCGCCATTTTTAGACAAGTACTACTCTTCGGTAGAATACGAGAAGAGGTATGATATGTACAATATTGAAATAAGGCCAATTAACTGGGAGGGAGATGTTTACAAAAGTCAGATCTTGGTTGGGGACCTGCTTGCAATTTCAGAAAGACAGGTGAATGAACACAAACTTAAACTGGAATTTGAGATTAAGGATCTCGCCAATAACATTGTCCTGGTTGGATACTCGACAGACCCGAAGGCAAAATGCCTCTCCTCACCAATAAGTGTATACTGCAAAAAATAGACATGACTAAGAAACCCAAAGTAGTAATAGTAATGCCGGCTTATAATGCCCAGCGGACAATTCGAGATACTTATAAGGAGATACCAAAACATCTAAGAAAATACATTATTTTGGTTGACGATGGCTCCAAAGATAAAACAATTGAAGTTGCCAAGAAGCTTGGGATAAAGGTCTTTGAGCACCCAAACAACTTGGGTTATGGTGGAAATCAGAAAACTTGTTATTGGGAGGCGTTGAAGCTTAATCCCGACGTGGTGGTCATGCTTCATCCCGATTACCAGTATGACGCCACCATGATAGAAGATTTAATAGCACCAATTTTGAAAGGCAGATACGATTTTATGTTTGGGAGCCGGATTGCAAATAAACGAGAAGCGTTAAAAGGCGGCATGCCGCCGGTTAAATACTATGTAAATAGGATTGTTTGTTTGATTCAAAACATTCTTCTGGGGGTAAACTTTACTGAACACTTTTCGGGTTTTCGAGCATATTCCAAGGACTTGCTCAAAAAAATACCGTTTCAGAGATTCTCTAATGACTTTGTCTTCGATCAGGAAATGACTATTTGTTCTTTGAGTTATGGTATGCGGATTGGTGAGATAGCTATCCCCACGCGTTACCATGAGAAGGCATCCTCGATACGATTTGTAAAGGGCACAAAATTTATACTTGATGGCTTTTGGGCAATCTTTATGTTTTACCTTCACAAGATAGGAATTTTAAAAGATAAGAGATTCAAGTAGAATAGAAGGAGAATGAAAAAATGGTCCATGAAGATTTTGCTTTCTTTTGTTATAGTTCTCGCTTTTTTCTTACGGTTTTACAGGGTTACTGAAATTCCGCCTTCTCTGAACTGGGATGAAGTCTCGATTGGCTATAATGCCTATTCTATTCTTAAGACGGGTAAGGATGAATGGGGGAGGACACTGCCTGTTCATTTCCAATCGTACGGGGAGTACAAACTTCCGGTGCAGGTTTATGCATCAATTCCCGGGATTACAATTTTTGGGCTTAATGAGTTAGGGGTCAGAATAACTCCAGTTGTCTACGGAACTCTTACTGTTCTGGTTTTATTCTTTTTGGCCAGGGAACTCTCGGGGAAAGATTCTATTGGTCTAATTTCGTCGTTTTTACTGGCGACTTCGGTCTGGCACATTCATTTGACTCGTGCCTCGTTTGAGTCTTCTTTTTCAGTTTTTTGGATAGTTTTGGGAATTTGGTTTGCGGTTAAGGGGTTTAGGGCCAAGAAATTTTGGCTTTTTTCGACAATACCTTTTGCCCTTGCTATCTATACGTACAATAGTGCTAGAGTCTTTACGCCACTTTTTCTTCTAGTAATGTTTTGGATTTACAGAAAAGAGATTTTAAAACACAAAAAAGTTCTCTATAAATCTGTCTTCATTTTTGTGATTTTTATGTTGCCTCTGGCGGCCTTTTGGCTGGGAGGAGAAGCAACGGCAAGGCTTAAGCTAGTAAGTATTACCGATGATCCTGGATTTGTTCTTCGGATTAATAAAGCTCGGGGCCAGACTAACCTTCCGGCGCCTCTGCCGCAACTGATTCATAATAAAGTTACCCATTTTACTTATGTTTTTACTGCAAATTATTTAAGCCACTTTACTCCTAATTATCTTTTTATTTCTGGAGCGCCGCATAAACAACATCATGTCCAAATGATTGGTCAGCTTTATGCATTTCAAGCACCATTTCTAATAGCTGGTATTTTTTATTTATTTAAGTGGAGGGAAAAGTTTAGATGGATTTTAGTTTCTTGGGTTTTATTAGCGTTTGTTCCGGTTTCGATTACAATTGACAGTATTCCCCATGCTCTAAGAACATTGATAGCTGCGCCGGCTTACCAGATCATTACAGCCTATGGCATTTATTGGACATGTTTGGTTGTAAGAAGGAAAGATTTAAAATTGGCGTTTATATTGGTTGCCTTGATTATGCTTAGTTGGACATGGCAATTTAGGGGCTATTTGGACTCTCGGGATTGGCAATATGGGAACAAACAGGTAGTTGAGTTTATTAAAAAACATTTCGTTGAGTATGATTTGATCGTTTTTACTCGGCACTACGGAGAACCACACATGTTCACTTTGTTCTACTTTGGTTGGGATCCGGCTAAATTTCAGAATGATCCTAATTTAAATAGATTTGAAACTTATGACTGGGTGAGGGTTTTAAATTTTGACAAGTTTTATTTTCCTGATTTGGGTGATACCGGCACAACATTCCTCGATATTGTTCGTGATAATGGGGATAAAAAGATTCTTTTTGTAGGCAAGCCGGGGGATTTCCCTTCAGAGACACCCCGACTTTTGACGGTCGATTTTTTGAATGGAGATGGGGCTTTCGAGGTTGTAGAAGTTAAATGAAGAACAACAAAAGGCTATTGGGGTTTGTTTTAATTCTTTCTTTATTTCTTGTTACCAGGTTATATAAGATCAACGAAATTCCTCCTACTGTTTATTGGGACGAGGCTTCAATAGGATACAACGCATATGCTATTTCTACGCATCTAATTGATGAATGGGGAGATAAATTACCCTTACACTTTCGAGCTTTTGGGGAATTTAAGCTTCCTGTTTATATTTATACAACATCTTTTTTTGTAAAACTTTTTGGACTAAGTACCACTACTATCCGTTTGCCTGCAGTTTTGTATTCTTTAGGAATCTTATTTTTTACTTATCTTTTAATCAGAAAAGTGATCGGTAAAGATTGGATAGGGATTATTTCTAGTCTTCTTTTGTGTATTTCGCCTTGGTTTTTTGTTTTTTCAAGGACCGGTTATGAAGCAACTGCCGGGTTATTCTTTTTTCTACTGGGAACATATTTGTTGTTGCAGATAGCTAGGAATAAATTTTATTTTTTATTCGCAACGTTGAGCTTTATTCTTTCATTTTATAGTTACAATTCCTTCAGGATAATTATTCCCATTTGGTTTGTAGTTCTCCTTGGGTTTATGGCAGCAGATTTTAAAAAAGCAAAGAGATATTGGGTGGTTTTGGCAATCTCTCTTTTTATTTTTGTTATTAGTTTAATTCCGGTTTGGAAACTTATTAGATATGATGCCGGAAGTTCCCGCTTGGCAGTAGTGTCTCTGGAGAGGAAAAGTGATTTTTTCAAAAACTATTTTTCTCACTTTAGTCCGGAGTTCTTATTTTTCAAAGGAGATGGTAATTCTCGCAGCCAAATCCCTGGGCATGGTCAACTATATCTTATTGAAGCACCCTTTGTTTTTTTGGGGGTTTGGGTTATTTTGAAAAGCAAAAAGAACCTGGCTTGGCTACCTCTTCTTATGCTTCTCATAGCTCCTATCCCGGCTGCCCTAACTCGTGAGTCTCCACATGCACTTCGATCTATTCTTATGGCACCTTCTTTTTCTTTTGTCTCCGCAATTGGCATTGGATTTGCTCTGGACAAATTTAGGAGACATAAAAGCTTGATTATTTTTAGTATTATCATGGTATTTTCTCTGTCTTTTAGGATTTACATGTCTGATTTTATTTCAAACTATTCCAAGGTGAGCTCTAAGGATTGGCAATACGGCTATCGGGAGATTTTTTTAAATTATCAAGATGAAATTAAAGACGCAAAAAAGGTAGTTATTTCTGATGAATATGGGCAACCCTACATCTTTGCGCTCTATTATCAGAAATTTGATATAGATAAATTTAGACAGACAGTTGCTTACAATGATGTTTCTGATTGGGGTTTTTCCACAATTAGTAGTTTTGATAAGTTTGAATTTAAAAAAATAGGTATGGAAGATTTTAAAAAGGGTAATCTCATTTTTGTGACTGGTGAGAAACCGCCAACTAATTTAGAACCAAATTCTAAAATCCAGTTTTTAGATGGCATAAAAGCTTTTGATGTTTACAAATTATGAAAAAGAAACTTGTGAATTTAGTTCCAATCTTCGCAGTTATTTTACTGGCTCTTTTTCTCCGTGTATATAAACTGGGGGACATTCCTCCGTCGATCAACTGGGATGAAGCCGCGGTGGGGTATAACGCCTTTAGCATCGCCAACTTCGGCCGTGACGAATGGGGTAATGTTTTTCCATTGGTCTTTAAATCTTTTGAAGACTATAAACACCCGGTCCACATTTATATTACTAGTCTTTTTGTGAAATTTTTAGGTCTTTCAGATTTTAGCATTAGGCTCCCGGCGGCTGTTTTTGGAGTTTTTAACGTTGTAGTTATTTACCTTCTCGTCTCGAAAATATCTAAAAGTAGACTCTTTGGTTTTTTGGCTTCGCTCTTTTTGGCTGTCTCTCCATATAATTTGCAGTTTTCCAGATTTAATCACGAATTAAACTTTACTGTTTTTTTCTTTATGCTGGGTATCTACCTTTTTTATTTGGGTCTTGAAAAAAAGAACTTTCTTTTACCGCTTTCATTTGCTTCGTTTGGAATTTCACTGTTTAGTTACCACAGTGCCAAAATTGTTGTTCCATTGACAGTATTCCTTCTTCTTGTACTTTACACAAAGAGATTATTGGCGGTTAGGAAATTTTTTCTAATTAGTCTTTTTGTTTTGGCGGTATTTGTTAGTGTGATTATTTTAAATCCCAATCTTCTTGGTACAGCCCGGATTAAGCAAACTTCGTTTTCTGAAAGTGAGATACAAAGTACTGCTCTTTATCAAAAAACGGGTCGAAGTCTTTTGGGATTTATAGAAATAGTTGCAACGCAATACAAGCTTCACTTTAGACCTAAGTATTTATTTATTTCAGGAGATGGCAATACCAGACATTCCACACAGGTGGTTGGTGAATTTTACAAATTTGATGCTCCATTTTTAGCAATAGGAACACTAGCTACTATTTGGCTTATTGTGGTTAAGCGGTCGAAAGAAGCTTTTCTACTGGCTTTTTGGGCGCTTATTGCTCCTCTGCCTGCAGCAGCGGTGAATGAAGCGCCGCATTCAGCTCGAGCGATGTTTATGACGGGCAGCTGGCATATAATTGCGGCTTTAGGGCTTTATTGTCTCCTTTTCATATTTGGCAAAAGGTTTATGAAGGTTGTGATATTAACTTTTTCGTTGATTGCTTTGGGATATTTTGTGAAGCCATATTTAGAAAATTATTACCAGAATTATGCTCAAGAATATGCTATTGAGTGGCAGTATGGAATGGCCGATATTGTAGATTATATTTCTGAAAATCCAGATTATGTCCGGATTTATATGACCGACGAGCGTCACCAACCTTATATTTTCTTTCTTTATTATCTGAAATATCCAGAGCCTTTATTTTTTGAAGCGGTCAGGTATAACGAGAGGATTTCCAAATCTTATAACTTGGTTTTGACTTTTGATAAATACCAATTTGGCGGTTGGGATCCAATAGAAAGCAAACCCTTGGAGGGAGTATTATATGTAGTTACCCCGTCGCAGTATAATGGTTTAAGGCATAAGGCGTCGTTTGACACAGTTAAAAGCATATATTATCCCGATGGCAGTGAGGCGTTTCATCTAGTGACAGCAAAGAAAAATGAGTAAGCAAAGCTTGGCAAAATCGAAATTTTGTAACCTTTCAGTAGTTTTGGCAACAAGGAATGAAGAGAGCAATATTAGTGCGGTTTTAGAATCAGTAAAAAGTATTGCGGATGAGATTGTCGTTGTGGATGAGAAATCGCAAGACAGAACCCGCGAAATTGCAAAAAAGTATGGTGCTAGAGTTTATGAAGTAGAGCATGAGCCAATATTTCATAAAACTAAACAAAAAGCGCTTAATAAAGCCAAATTTGATTGGATTCTTCAACTTGACGCGGATGAAAGGGTAATGCCGAAATTAGCAAAGGAAATTAAGGATGTAATTGATATGCCTACTGCGAAGATATTAGCAAGACGACCTGGGGACAATAAGAAGTGGGCCTTGTTTCAGAAACACCAGAAAATTATTGAGAAAAGGGATGGACATGTCGGGAGGCCTACTGGTGAGGTCGTTGCTTTCTTTCTGCCGAGGAAAAACATTTTTTTAGGGAAACCTCTTGTCCATGCAGGAGTCTATCCTGACCCAGCAATCCGTTTAATTAAAAACGGTAAGGCTCATTTTCCAGCAAAATCGGTCCATGAAATCATGCAGATAGATGGGGAGGTTGCTTGGTTATTTAATGACTTAGAGCATTATGACTCTCCGACTTTTTCGAGGTATTTAGAAAGGGCTAATAGATATACCAGTTTGACCGCGATGGAATTTGAGCAAAAAAAGTCCTCTAAAAATATTATTGTTTTATTTTTTTACTCGTTTGTTAAACCAATTATGGTTTTTTTGATGCTTTATGTTAGACATAAAGGTTTTCTTGATGGGGTGCGGGGGTTTATCTGGTCAGCTTTTTCTGCGCTTCATTTTCCACTGGCTTATTTTAAATATTGGGTGGGGGAGACAAAATGAAAATTGCGATAGACATAAGTCCTTTGCAAAGCGGCCATAAAAATAGAGGGGTTGGTTTTTATACAAAGAATCTAGTGGAAGCTTTGGGAGATAAAGTTGAAGCGGTGGACTTTAAAAAAACCGATTTATCAAAGTATGACCTTGTCCATTACCCGTATTTTAACCCTTTTGTATTATCTTTCCCTTTATTTAAAAAAAACAAGACGGTGATTACGATTCACGATTTAATCCCCTTGATTTATCCCAACCATTACCCACCGGGCTTTTGGGGAAAAATTAAGTTTTGGTTGCAAAAATTGGCTTTAAAGAATGTTGAAGCAATTATTACGGATACAGAAACTTCAAAAAAAGATATTGTTCGATTTTTGGGAATTTCGGCTGAAAAAGTGTTTCCTATTCATTTAGCTCCAGCAAAGCACTTCAGAGTAGTAAATAGCAAGCAAAAGGCAATTATGAAGAAAAAATATGCTCTGCCTGACAGGTTCGTTTTATATGTAGGAGATGTCAATTTTAATAAGAATATTCCTAATCTAGTTAGAGCCTCTAAAATTTCAAGATTTCCATTGGTAATCGTTGGCAAGCAGGCGGCAGAAATAGAAAATCAAGATTTATCTCATCCAGAACTTTTTCATCTTAAAAAGATACTTTTAGAATTGAAAAGTGAACACGTAATTAGATTGGGCTTTGTGTCGGATGAGGACTTGGTGGTAATTTACAATTTAGCTGCAGTTTATTGTCAGCCCTCTTTTTATGAAGGTTTTGGTTTACCAGTTTTGGAGGCTTTTGCCTGTGGAACTCCAGTAGTGGCTGCAAAAACACAAGCTTTGGTGGAAATTGGTGAACCGGCTTGTCTTTTTGCTAATCCTGCAAAACCAAAAGATTTAGCTGAAAAGCTTAAGTTGGTTATTGAAAACAAGAATCTGCGGAATCAATTGGTAGAAACGGGTAAAATTTTGGTCAAAAATTACTCTTGGGAGAAAACTGCTAGGGAGACGTTGAGGGTATATGATGAAAAAGTCTGAGGTTTTCTTCATTATTAGATCATTTATTCTTTGGCGAGTGGCATTATTTTTTGTCGCTTATTTGGCTATTTACTTCATTCCTATTTTTGGGGCAAGTTTTCCATATTATGATCGAGTACTTGAAATAACTCATCTTCCGAACTGGATTTGGGGATTTGGAAATTTTGACGGCGTTCATTATTTGAGAATTGCACAAGATGGATATGTAGCTGCTTTCTCCCAAGCTTTTTTCCCGTTATTTCCACTTTTAATAAGAACAATAGCATCTTTTATTCCTAAAAATGCAATGCTGGATACGGCAATTTATACAGATCCTGCATTTTTTTACTCTGGTTTGGTTCTTGCGAATTCAATATTTCTAGCTGCGCTTTTTGTGTTTTATAAATTGATACGATTGGATTTTACAAAGTTGGAAGCAAAGCGCTCAATAGTGTTTCTTTTAGTCTTTCCCACTTCTTTCTATTTTGGATCTGTTTACACAGAATCCTTATTTCTTCTTTTTACAGTTGCGTCTATTTATTTTGTTCGAAAAAGAAGTTTTATTCTGTCGGGCGTTTTTGTATCCCTCGCCACCTTAACGAGAATTTTTGGCGCGCTCTTGATAATTGTTTATTTAATTGAAGTAGTGAGAAACAAGAGTAAGAATAAATTTCTGCCTGCTTTGGGATTGATGATAGCGCCGTTGGGGATTTTGGCTTACACGCTTTATCTTAAAGCCAATTTTGGAGATCCATTATACTTTTTAACGGTTCAGCCTATGTTTGGAGCAGAGAGAAGTTCGGGACAAATCATTTTGTTACCACAAGTAATGTATAGATATTTAAAGATATTTCTGGCGACCAATATAAGCACTCTGCCTTTCTGGAATGCAATGCTTGAGGCTCTGTTTACAATTGTTCCACTGGTGATACTCGTATTATTTCTAAAAAAGATGCGATTCAGCTATTGGTTTTTTTGCGTCTCCGCCTTGATATTGCCCACACTAACTGGAACTTTTTCATCAATGCCCAGATATGCACTAATGGCTTTTTTGATGATCCCATATTTAGCAAATATTGTCAGGAATAAGAAAAACTTCTTTATTTTGGCGAGCATCTTGGGAGTTCTAGCTGTTATACTTACAACGTTGTTTATTAGAGGTTACTGGGTTGCTTAAAATATGAATAAAATTCTGAAACACCCGCTTTTTTCTGGCTCAATTATTATGTTCGGTGGTGGTATGGCTGCCAATGTCATCAATTATATTTATCATCTTTTGATGGGGAGGATCTTGGGACCAATAGATTACGGTAGTTTGGCGAGTATTTATTCTTTGATCTATGTTGTTGCGATTGTGCCGATTTCGACAAGTTTTGCAATAGTGAAGTTTATTTCGCAGGCCAAAGACAAGAAAGAACGCGGCTATATTTATTGGGTTCTAAAGAAATTTGTCTTTTGGGTAGCAGTTGCAACATCGCTGGTCTTGTTAATTATTTCCCCTTGGGTAGCCCAGTATCTAAAGATAGATGAATTTGCCAGTGTCGTAATGATTGCCCCAATGACATTTTTGTTGCTTATGATATTAACCAACCAAGCTGCCATGCAAGGGCTTCTAAGGTTTATTGGCGTTGTTGGCCCTGGTTTCTCTAGTGCCTTGGGGAAGCTTTTATTTGGCCTCTTTTTTGTGGCCTTGGGTTTTTCTGTTAACGGCGCAGTTTTTGGAATATTGCTGGCGTTAATTGTCACATATTTTTTATCCGTTTGGTTAAGGGGTAATTTATTTGATGAGAAGGCAAAAGCCGGCAGTTTTTCAATACAGAAATTCTTGCATTACGCATTTCCTGTTTTGATCCAAGCTTTGGCTTTTACCGCTTTCTTCACTGTTGACGTTTTACTGGCAAAACATTTTTTACCCGCCTTCGAAGCTGGAATTTATGCAGCTTTGTCGACTTTGGGTAAGGTTATTTACTTTGCCGCTCAACCAATTACTGCGGCAATGTTCCCAATTGTCATAGGCAAAAAAAGCCGTGGCGAAGCCTACAGGGGAATTTTTTTTGTGTCTTTCCTTTTAACCGTGTTAATTTCGATTTTGGCAGTGTCCCTTTATTGGTTGTTTCCTTCTTTGGCAATTGGCATACTCTATGGGAAGGACTACTTGACCGCTGCTCCAAGTCTCGTTTGGATGGGTTTATTTATCGGAGTTTATACCGCCAATTATATTCTTGTGAATTTTTTACTTTCCATTGAGCGTACTAAAATTGTTTACTTGCCGCTTGCGATAGCCGTGATCCAGGTTGTTGGCATCAATATCTGGCATTCAGGAATTATGGACATAATCACAGTTTCTTTGGTGAGCATGTTGATTCTTTTTGTGGGATTATCTTTGTATATGATCTACACACAGATTCCTAAACTATATGTCAAAAACTAAACTTTTATCTGTAATTGTCCCGGCTTATAAGCACGAGAAAACGATTCGAAGAGATCTGGAAGCGATTGATCAAACTCTTCGTGACGGTTTGCCGATTGGTTATGATTATGAAATTATTTGTGTGGTTGATGGTAGATTTGACAACACAGAAAGAGAAGCTCTGAAAGCAAGGTCATCAAAAATTAAAGTTTTAGCTTATGATGGAAATAAAGGGAAAGGTTTTGCTGTGCGCTATGGTATGGAGCGAGCACGTGGGGAGTTTATTTCATTTTTGGATGCCGGAATGGATATCAGCCCGAAGGGGATTATGATGCTGATGGCTCATATGGATTGGTATAATGCTGATGTTATTGTTGGCTCAAAACGCCACCCCGTTTCCCAAGTTAACTATCCTTTTCTGAGGCGTATTTTAAGTATCGGCTACCATTGGTTTGTTAAAATCCTTTTTGGGATTGAGCTAACAGATACCCAAAGCGGTATTAAGATTTTTAAAAGAAGAGTGATCGACAAAATTCTCCCAAAATTATTGGTCAAGCGCTATGCAATGGATATTGAAATGCTGGTGGTAGCAAAGCATTTTGGTTTTAATAGAATTTATGAAGGACCAATCGAAGT
>Ga0209210_1003291_pt1 | contig 11036 bp, 6 predicted proteins | sample RifGroA1_FD_183991 | JGI IMG/M metagenome (GOLD analysis project Ga0209210, IMG submission 183991) | Contaminated groundwater microbial communities from Rifle, Colorado, USA - Rifle Groundwater A1 (SPAdes) (version 2) | ecosystem: Environmental > Aquatic > Deep subsurface > Groundwater >...
CATTGTTGATTGTAAGTAAGCCGTCGGCATCAACAGAGAAGGCATTTGATGTACCAGATGCAAATGTGGTTGAGGCATCAAGTGCTCCGGTTACATTGGTTGCATCCTGCAGTTCAATTGTCCCGGTTGAATTAAGGATTATTTGATCAGCTGAAGTTAGTGTAATGTCATTGGTTGCAGAATTTGATGTGATTGCAACCGTTGTTCCCTGGACTGTTGCTGATTGGCCTGTTGCTCCTAAGATCATTGCTCCTCCCGGGGTTACTGTTAATGCACCAGTTACCGTAAAGATTGTGGAAGCTCCGTCAAAGGCAATGTCGGTATCGGCTATTTGGACATTGCCATTGGAGTCTAATAAGCCATCGGCTTGGATGGTTCCGTCAAATTCAGCTGTTCCTCCTACTTGCAGGTAGCCGTCTACATCAACATCTGCATTGCCTGTTGTTCCTCCTGTTGCAGTGAAGTTAACATCAGATGTTCCGATTGTCAGGTCTCCTCCTGCAGGACCTGTGATACTTGCACCACCATCAGCATCGATAAAGGTAATGTCGCCGTCAATGTCTACTGTCAGGTAATCAGTTGTTCCTCCTGCACGAAGGGCTAGTGTGTCAGCTGCGCCTGTTTGGGTGAATGTTGCAACTGTGCCTGCACTACTGGTTGCTGCTAGTGTATCGTTTTCTGTTGCGGGGTATAAGTTACCTACTATTCTGGTCCAATAATTTGTTCCCAAAGTTGCAGGATCAACAAACTCAAGAGCAGTTGCGCCTGTATTTACTCTCACAACTTTGAGTGCTTGAGAAGTATAAGAATCCGGAGTATCAGTTAGTCCTAGAAAAGTGGTTACATCATCAGATGCGTTTTGGTCCCAGGCTGAGAGTTGGGTTGCTGCATTTGTGTGAGTCAAAACATTTCCATCGGCTCCGACAAAAATATAAGTTGCGTTGCCCGATAAAGCACCGACGTCAAGAGTACCGGTCGATGTCCCTCCGTCTGATTCTAAGATAGTAAGTTCGCTACCAGCATTATTTAAAACAATATCAAATGCTCCCGTCTGGTCCCAGTTGGCAGTTAAGGCTCCAAGGGCTACTGCATCGGATGCGATCTGTATGCCATTTCCTGTATTGACTGTAACGGTCACGCTGCCACCACTTTCCGCAGTCGTAACACCATTTCCGCCGGCAATAGTTCTCGTTCCTCCTAAACTCGTTGCCGAAGATCCGCTATCACCGGCAAAGGTAATTGAAGAATTGAGTAACTCTGTATTATCAATTTGTCCGGATGGTAAAGTGACCGTACCGGATGATACATTAAGTCCGGTTATGTTACTCAAAGCACCTGTATTAGATAGTCTTTCAGTTCCTCCGGTATAAAGACTACCATCGCTTAAATTAAGATTGGCAACCTGACTTGAAGTTGAATTTTCTAATGTCAAGGTTCTGGTAGCTGCACCTGTTATGTCAATAGTGGAATTACCACCCGTTAGAGGTATATTTGTGTCAGAAATAGCAATATTTGAAAACGTCCAAGCACCTGATATGGATTCAGTAGCATTAATATGCGCAACCTGACTTCCTAAAACCACCCGTGCTGCACCTCCTCCTTGACTGGTAACAACAAATTCATCTTCTGAAGTTGTTGCAGGTCCAAACTCAAGAATTGTCGTCGAAGAAACCGAAGGAGAACCATCCGATTCTCTTACCGTAGAAACCCCCGAACCTGATCCTCCGATATCATCATCGCAATACCAAATATTTGAAGTATCATTCCACTTTAAAACCTGTGTGTCATCACAACCCCTTATCAACGAAAGCTGGTCGGATGAAATAAGTTCAAGTCCCGATGCCGACGAATCGGTAGTTGTTTCTCCTGAACCGGAATAAAGGCTGATCGAACCTCCTATTTCTTCCCAAGAGCTTCCGTTATATACAATCACCTGGTTTCCACTCGTATCATAAGCCAGAAATCCTTCTCCTGATGTCGGTGAAGTTGGAGACGCCGATGATACATTAGGCAACCTTATTCCCTGCAATGCTGTATCATCATGAAGTATCGGCGACAGATCCAGAAAATCACCGTCAGCAAAAGTTAAAGTCCCGGACAGATCCGTGGTTGTAATTGTATTATCATTAATATCCGAAGAAGTAATAGTATTATTTTCGATTTTTGACGAATTGATCGCATCCGTTGCGATATCCTCGTTTTTGATAGTATCGTTTTTAATTTTTTCGCTGGTTATTGTTGCATCGGCAATATCTATATCTTTAATAGTCAGGTCAAGAATATCTTCGCTGGTAACTAAGCCTCCTCTGGCAACAACTCCCGGTGCTTGTTCGATCTGATTTATATCAATTTTTACATTTTCCAAATTATCGGAAATTAGCTCGTTTAATACATTTATATCGGCCAAGGCATCTTCATCAAGACCTATTATTTGATATGTTCCCAGATCAAAATTAGGCTTAATTATTTTATCTTTATAAGTAAATGCTCTTGTATTTCCGGATGCATCTTTATCCAAGCTAAATGTAACACTTTGGCTATCCTCGGACGCATTTTTCTCTACATCATCCTCGGCAGCCAAAACCGAGATTACCTTTTCCTCGGAAACATAACCTTCTTCATAAAGAACAATATAAGCAAAAGTTCTGGTAGCAACTGAAATATAAGTCGGTTTTGTTATCACATATCCGGAAATCACTTTATTCAATTTTATTTCCCCGGCTATTTGGTAACCCGTATCCAAAGACCTCGCTGAAAAAATACCCTCCATCTTGCTGTCGGAAATATTCGCATTTATTATCTGCAAAGGCAGGGGGGTTTCATCAGACAATTCGAAAACGCTCAAAGCAGTCTGGATAAGTTGAGCCTGTGTTCTTTTGCCGTTTCTCAAAATGACTTCGGGAAATACCGAACTTGCTTCAGAACTAAAAAGTTCACCATTGGGAAATCTAATCGTAATTTCATCTTCAAACTGCCCCGACTTTATTTTTGCTTTAACAATAGGAATTAATGCATAATCACCTTCGCTTGTTTTAAAAACCGCATATACCTTGGAACCGGTCGATGCTCCTTTTATCTGATTTTCATCAAGGTATAAAATCTCCTTCTCAACCAAACTTTGCAGTTTTTTTTGTGTAGATTTGCTCTCATAAACCTCACCAATATAATTTGAAATCGGAAAATATGCGATCACGGCCGTTATCAGAACTAATGAGCTCAGAGCTGCCTTTCGGTTTTGAGCAAAATATTTAAAATTTATCATAAATTCTAGACTACCGAAGTTTGTATCCCTTGTGTTCGTAGAGGAATATCAATTTTTGGCTTACTCAAGACCTCTCTATTGAATGAGGACAAAACCAAAGCAATCCCAATCGTAAATAATGCGTTTACTAACAAAAGTAGCGATATCGTCGTATTAACATCCGACATATCTCTCAATATAGGCGCAACAGGAGTTTCCAAATAGGTAGTCCATCTTGGATTATTTACTTCCTGTTTTACCCTGAAAAACTCCGTATTATTTTTATTAAAAAGGATATCCAACTCCTCCTGGTTTAAATTGGGATGTGAATCATAGTGCGAAGCAAAAACCATTGAACCTTTCTCATCAAAAATATCAATATTCGTAACTCCTGAAAATTGAGCAGAAAAACTTTTCCCGATATCCTCCAAAGAAGTAGCTACTCCTATCATACCCACTATCTCGTTATTCTCGAAAATAGGTTCGGTTTGCATTACTGTTTGTGTTCCGATAACGCTTTGAAAAACCGGGCTCAAATATCCTCTGTAAGTTGAAAGAGTATTTTGAAAGTATTCTCTGGATGAATAGTTCGCTCCTTGAGCCAAAGTATTTCTGGGATAGACTCCAATAGCAATTCCTTCTTTTGTGTAGATAAGGACTCTGGATACATTTTGCAGTTTGTCATAAATCTCTTTAGATTTCGTTATCCCGCGCTCGCTATCGCCCGCTTTTATTACCGCAAGCATATCTTGATTTCCCGAAATTGTAGTCATTACGGACTTTTGCATATCAAAATATTCGTTAAGCCACGAACTGGCGATATCGACTTCGGAATGAACTTTATCCAAGGCATCTATTCTAAGGTGCTTTTGAGAATTATTTATTGAAAAAAGACCAAATAAAATTGAGGCTGTTATCCAGACTGAAGATATCACGACGATATAAATATTTCTTCGCTCTATCCTGAAATTAGTGAGTCGCCAGATTCCCAAAAAGGCAGCAAATATACCTGTCAGGTAACTTAAATAAGCAAGGTCCCAAACAGAATTTACGGTTAACCGGGTCGAAATCAGAGTTGTAATAAATGCAGTAAAGAAGAAAAAAATAACGTTTGATTTCAAATTCCTACCCATACGGGTGAGAATAAAAATAAGATAAGGTATCATTACTCCGAACCAAAAAACAAGACCAAAACCCATATATTTTTTGATTATTACAGCAAACGAAGTATAAGGGACAAATTCAGGAAATCTGAAAATGACAATTCCTCCAATTAAAGTAAGAAATAATAAATATTTTGTATAGCCTATAATGAAATCGTCGTGGGATCCGATTCCTCTGATAACATGTCCTACAATCGCAAACAAAAGTGACCCGGTGAATACAAAAAGACCAAAATCCTGAGAGAAAACTGCTAGAAAAGATAGATAACCTGTCGCAAGTATCGCTGTAAGTTGAATTATAAATTCAAGAGTTTTGGATTTTATATTCCAAAAAGCGGATAGCAAAGCCAAGACCCCGGCAAAAACTAGAAAGTAAGGAAGAATAATAAGCAGGGTTTCTCCGAGTGCATTATTCATGATTCCGATAGAAGAAAATTGTCTGGTGTTAGTAAAAAGGTATACCAATCCCAAACCTAATAGATAAGCTCCTTTAAAGATCCGAACAAATACAAAATCGTTAACATTATAGCTGATCACTTCGCTTTCATTGGGTTGTATATCAACAGACACATTGCTTTGTTGTACTGTTTCGGGTTGTTGTATCGTTTGGGTTAGCGGAACGCTTATTATTTCTTGCTTCCGGATCGAAGGAGTAACTTGCTGTTCTGGTACCAATACGGAAGCATCTTTTACAACAGTAGAGGTATCCGCGTACGGAGCTAGCGAAGAATATAATATTTTAAATCTACCCCTGCCAAACCTTTTAGCAATTAACTTTCCTTCACTAAGATATTTATAGACGGTATTTGTAGATACGCCTAAAAGCGTTGAGGCTTCTTTGACAGTAAAATATTTTTTCATTTAGCAAGTTTTACTTGCCACAATCAGGTACCGCATGGTACCTGAGGGCAGGTTTATTACTATAGCTTAAAAAGATTTTATAAGTTTTTTTACTTTTTAAAAACTAACTTATATCAGTTTTACAAGTTTTTAATATATTACTATTATTAAAAAGGGTTATTTATCTAAGGTCAATAGTCATTTACTAATTCAGTCAATATCGTCTAATTTTTATACTCGTCAACTCAGCTTCAATTTTTAAATATCTGAAGCTGAGCAATTAACTTTTAAATAATAAAAGTTTTTAAATCAGAAGTTTTACTAGAGGATATATATTAAGGTTAATTTTCATTTATAAGGATAGCGGGAATATATAAACAATTCATTTATAAATAAATGCTCCCTTCCTATTTTAAACGTTTGGACTCATCTGGATCAGTTTCCCTAAATACTATTCTTCCTAACTTACGACCCAACTCCTCTTTCCGACGTTCGTCACCATCGGTTGCAATATTAGCGGCATTTTTTGTAATATTTCTAAGTTCGCGGCGTGATAATTTACGTTCTCCAGAATTACTGAATGAAGCTACTGGAACAGCTGAACCAATTATTTCCTTTAAATCTGGCAGCGGTACTCCTTGAGAACGAGCGTATTCATAACCGATTACAGCAGTCAAAAAGATAGAACTCATGGCAACTGCGTGAGGAATTCTTGCTTCAGGACTGATATCTGTAACTAAATTCTTCACTCTTGCTTGATAAGATGAAATGCTTTGTACTGCTTCGTTAAAAGTGTTCCTTTCTAAAAAAGCCCTTTGTGTTTGTTCAATAAATGGAATTACGCAATTTCTTTCAGCAGACATTTTGTTTATTTATTTTATCTCTGTTATTATAACTCTTTTTTTATTAAATATTCTAACGATATTCAAGTATATAAATATAAATTATTAATAAACACCAAGAGTTTATAACGTCTTTACTTAAAAGACAAGGACTTTTTGAATTCATATTTTATTAGAGAATTTCATCCTATGTATCTATATCATTCCTACATTATATACATCATTATAATTAGTTTTTACTAGCTATACATTCTTGACATATCTAGGCAAATAGATTAAAAATGCATATATATCATGGATGAGAAAAAGGATCTGTTAAGTATTGGTCAAGCCTCAGAATACCTAGGAGTGTCTATAGATACATTAAGACGTTGGGAGAAAAAAGGTAAAGTAGAAGGTTTGCGTTCCCCGGGTGGACACAGATATTACGAAAAAAAACAACTCGATAATCTATTCGGTAAAAAGTATGAAAGAGTAGAACCGACAATCAGAAGGAGTTTTGTTAAAAAAGAAAATGAAGATATCCGGGAGGATATTTCTTCAATAACAGACGTAAAGGAAATAATACAAGAAGATATTTTTGTCTTAGACAGACCTATACGAGGGTTTGAGATCCCTAATATTAATCCTGTTAGGGTAACTAGAGAACAATCTATTCCTCCTACTCAAGTTTATGTTGAAGAAACTGTGCAGATAGGTCAAAGTAGTGTCCTGACTCCTCCGGCTCAAAATCCTGTGCCGACTACACCTACTCCGCAAAATACTCAAAGTATATCAAAACACTCATTTTCTATATCTTTTGATAATAATAAAATTCTAATTATTACGGCGATCGTTTTATTTATTATCATGGTGATAATTGTACTATTTATAATACGATCGTCCCAAGAAATCCTCTCTCCAATCCCCTAGCTACAAGTTATTAAATATTAGTTCTTAGTTATTAATGGTGGACCGTGGGAGAATCGAACTCCCGTCTATCGCATGCGAAGCGACTGTATTACCACTGTACTAACGGCCCTTATCGAAGAATCGACAACGGACTAAGATAAGCTCCACCCTTAATAATTTCAAAGTGAAGATGTGTTCCGGTTGATCGACCTGTTGATCCCATTTTCCCGATGGCATCTCCACGGGCTACAGTCTGTCCGGCTTTAACATAAGCGCTTTGCAGATGACCATAAAGTGTTTTATAACCGTTACCATGATCAATAATTACTCTATTCCCATAACCATAGCCATCTAGCCATCCCGCACCGACGACTGTGCCAGCATCGGCCGCAACAACATTCGGAGCAGCCCTGTTGGCAATATCTATTCCTTTATGGTACCAGGCAAATCCTTGAGAAATTTGACCGGCAGCCGGCCAGACAAACTGGCCTGACGCAACCACCGTGCCGGCATCGGGAGTAAGCTGTCGGCTTCTTGGAACCTTTGGTTTTTCTTCAGGTTTAACGCCTTCCGGAACGATAACCAGCTGTCCGATAGCCAATTCAAAAGTTTCATCGTTTACAAATGTATTATAAGGAAAATCTACTATACCTTGTGCAGAAGAATCGTACTTTTTAGCGATTGAATACACCGTATCTCCTTTGACAACCTTATGTGATACGCCTGTTACCGGCAAAATTTGTAGGGTCTGGCCGGGTTTTATCTTATCTTTCGGTCCCATGGAATTTTGCCATAAGATAGTATCGGTCATAACACCGAATTTCTCGGCAATAGAACTTGCAGTATCTCCCTCCGTTACCGTGTATTCGATTGTTTTATCCCTTGGTTTGGCAGATATGTCGGTAGAAATTCCTGTATCCGCCGTTGCGGTTGTAAGTACCGATGAAGGTGATTGAATACTCCAGGGATCAACATTAGTACCCGGAAACTCATTTGCAATAACCGGAGCTATCATTACTCCCAGTGCTGCAAGACCCGCCATGCCTGAATGGATAAAGCGTTTAGCATATTTGCCTCTTTGTCTATAAAGTACCGTTACAAAAGTAGTCTTTCCTGATTCGAAGCGCAGAAATGATAAATGCAGGATTTTTATTAAATAAGCCGTAAGTTCACTCAAAAATAACAAGATCTCTCTAATTTGGATTCGAAATTTCCGTTTAATTAGAGGGATTTTATTTAAAAACTTATATTCCTCGCTATTAATATATTTAAATCCATCTTTGTCATTTTTTTCGCTATATGAACGATATGGATTTCTCCGGTTGTCTTGTACATTTATAAAAAGACCTTTTCTACCTCTAATTTTTAGGCCAAACATAATCTGATTGGATTTTGACTTTTTGAAGATATCACAATAAGACTTGCGGGTCAAATAAAGCAGGAGTTAAAAAAAATTACTCAATTTTATGCAGTTTTCAAACTATCCAAGAATTCCTCGTTCTTTTGCGTTTTTTTGAGCCGTTCAAGTAGTGTTTCGGTCCTTTCATCATCCGTAACCATTTCGAGCATCCTTCTTAAAGTATAAATTTGCTGTAAAGCCTCTTTGCCGTACAACAGTTCTTCCTGACGTGTACCGGAACGGGTTACATCAATTGCAGGAAATATTCTCTTTTCCGCAAGTTTTCTTGTTAAATGCAGTTCCATATTACCGGTACCTTTAAATTCTTCGTATATCAGATCGTCCATTCTGCTCCCCGTTTCAACTAAACATGTACCGATTATTGTTAATGAACCATTATCTTCAATTTTTCTGGCAGCTCCGAAAAATTTCTTCGCAGGAAAAAGTGCTGCCGGATCAAAACCCCCGGTTAAGGTACGACCCGATGTCGGAAGTGCCAAATTATAAGCTCTTGCCATTCTGGTAATCGAATCCAAAAGTACAATAACGTCATATCCGTCCTCTACCAATCTTTTTGCCCGTTCAAGAGCTAATTCTCCTACTGAAGTTTGGGCTTCAGGAGATTCGTCAAAGTTACTCGCTGCAACTTCACCGCGGCCCTCAGTAGCTTCCTTCATGTGTCTTTGAATATCAGTAACTTCCTCGGGTCTCTCGCCAATAAGTACCGCCATTAAATGTGCTTTACGTGATACGGCAGAAGCAATACGTTTTTTTTCTTTCGTGTTTCGTATCCCGTCTTGCGTATTGCGAATATAATTCCGTGCAATTCCGGTTATAATATCTTTTATAAGCCATGTCTTGCCTGCTTTGGGAGGTGAAACAATTAGTCCACGCTGTCCGAAACCTATCGGGGCAACAAGGTCTATTATCCTGGTTGTCAATATATCCGCCTCGGTTGCCAATACAATATGTTCATTAGGATAGACTGCAGTCAATTCATCAAAATAGACTCGCTCGCGTGTTTCTTCAGCAGGTTTTCCATTGACTTCTTCTACTTTTAGTAAACCCCAGTACCTTTCATTCTCCTTTGGTCTTCGTGCCTGTCCTGTCACTACATCCCCTACTTTCAAGTTAAAACGTCTTATTTGACTTGCTGATATGTAAATATCCCGATCAGACGGATGGAAATTTGGACGAAGCAATCCTGAGCCTTCGTTGGCAATATCCAAGACACCCTTAACCTGTTCCGTGGGTAAACCGGAATCCGGTAATACCCTATCATCAACTACCAATGAACTGCTGGGCTGGATAAACGAAGTTGAAGGTTTTTCTTCCACAACAACAGGAACCTCAGGTTTTTCATATAGTGTAACCGGTTTTCCCGAAACCGAAATGACTGAGTTCTCTACTTTAACCTGGGGTTTACTTTTTGCTTTTTCTGAAACTTTCCTTTTTACTCTTTGCACCATATTAGACTCCAATCGGGGGCAATGAAAAAATACAAATTAGAATTTCTTAAAATTAATCTTCAGACATCGATAATTAATTCGGAAGGTATTATTCCGAGGACAATTGTATTTTATTCCCTTACTTACTTTCTTGTCAAGTTAACTAGATACTGGCCTTGCAATAACCAATAACCTCCTGAATGTGGTACCCGGCGGATCGCAGGTCATCAGTATTAGCTCTTCTCCTTCTTGTTTAGGCTTGAGCCAAGATACATCTGAAGCAATCGTAACTACTTTTTCTTTGACCACATAAACATATTTCTTGTCGGCAAAATAGATAATTATTTTATCCTTTGGTTCGAGTTTCTTTAAAAGATAAAAAACCGCGTTATATCTGGCAAAATTCAAGGGAGAATCTGTCGAATGCGAAAACAGAAAAATTGTGCCATCCTGACCTGGAAAATATGTACCCTTGACGTGGGCAACCCCTTTTGACAAAGCTTCCAGATAATCTTTTTTGTCATTTGCGTCAACGTTGGCAATAATGTTTGCTTGGGCATCAATTTTGGGTATCACAACCGAAAAATGCGAAGTTACTCCATAACCTTGAGCTTCTTTTTGCACCTCAATTACCTTCTGAGCTTCAGCAACCTTAACGCTGTAATCTTCAGGAATTGGAATTTTTTTTGCTATAATGCCCTTATCTCTCAGATTATAAGTAAATTCTTTTTGGAGAACCGGCCCGAAGGAAAAAGAAAAAGTCAAAACGGCAAAGGCAATAAGTCCGGCTCCAAGTCCGCGGATAAAATGATATCCCAAACGTACAAAGACCGGCAAAAATAAAAATAGCTCTCCGTGAGTACCGGATTTCCCCAGTTGATATATCGTTCCTTTGGGTTTCATTTTTAGCTAAACAATCTTGAAGCGTTTGTACAAATAATATCCCAAGGGTACTATCCCACCGATGAAAGCTAAAGAAGCACCCGCTTTTGGAAGTTGGGATGGTAGTTCAGCTCCCAATACTCGGGGTTGTTCGCGAACGGTTATTGTTTTCTTGCAATCGCTTTGTCCGTCTCTCCAATTACCACGGCTGTCTTTAACAGACAGAGAAGCGGTGTATGTACCTGCATATTCATACCTGTGATAAGCTTCAGAACCATCCTGCTCCCAGACTTGAGTTTGACCTCCGGATGAGTCTCCAAAATCAAAACG
>Ga0209210_1003292_pt1 | contig 11035 bp, 9 predicted proteins | sample RifGroA1_FD_183991 | JGI IMG/M metagenome (GOLD analysis project Ga0209210, IMG submission 183991) | Contaminated groundwater microbial communities from Rifle, Colorado, USA - Rifle Groundwater A1 (SPAdes) (version 2) | ecosystem: Environmental > Aquatic > Deep subsurface > Groundwater >...
TCAGCGTTGAGGCGCAGGCCGAAGCGCGCGAAATAATGGCCGCTCCTAAAAATATCCTCAAACCGGGCAACGGAGAGCCGGTCGTCGCGTCTAAACTGCTCGACATTCTGCTCGGCGCCTACTGGATGACCAAGGAGGTCTCCGGCATGAAGGGCGAGGGGATGGCTTTCCAGAGCCCCAACTCCGCGATACTCGCGTATGACTACCGCGCGGTGGGCTTCCAGGCAAAAATAAAAGTGCTGCCGTCGGAAAAGGAAAAGTACGCGCAGTTCGGCGGCGCCATGTTTGAAACGACGGTAGGACGGCTCCTGTTTAACACCGTGTTCCCGAGCGACTACCCGTTTATCAACTACGCCATCGACAAAAAGAGCCTGTCCAAACTCGTTGATGACCTTATCGCGCGCTACGGGCTCGATAAAATACCCGAAATAATGGACCGCATAAAAACATTCGGATTCCGCTATGTGACGCAGTCGGGCATCACGTGGTCTCTCGACGACATCCGCATTCCGGCGGAGAAGGACGGTATCGTTGATGCCGCTCAGCTTAAGTCAGACGAAGTGATGAAGCACTGGCAGGAGGGCCTTTTGTCCGAGGACGAACGCTACCGCATGAACATCGAGATTTGGCACGCGGCAAAGTCCGAGGTTGAGAAGCTCATTCCGGGCGCGCTGCCTAAAGACGGACCGGTTGAGGACATGTTGCGCTCCGGCGCGCGCGGGTCCCCGGCGCAGTTGACGCAAATGGTGGGCATGAAGGGTCTTATTGCATCTCCGAGCGGCGACACTATCGAGCTTCCGGTGACCAAATCGATGAAGGAGGGTCTCAGTCCGATAGAATACTTTACCACCACGCACGGAAGCCGCTCGGGCCTCGCCTCGACCGCGCTCTCGACCGCCAAGGCCGGCTACCTGACTCGCCGCCTCTTCGACGTCGCGCAGGATGTCGTTGTCGCCGAGGAGGATTGCGGAACCAAAGAGGGCCTGATTGTCCGCCGCGAGTCCGCGTCCGGCATCGGCACCTTTATGGCCAAAAACATAAACGGCCGCTACCTCGCCTCTGATATAGAGGTAGGCGGAAAGGTTCTCTACAAAAAAGGCCACTTTATGACCGACACGGACGCCAAGTCTGTCGAGGCGGCAGGCGCGGCGAGCGTCTATGTGCGCAGCCCTATCGGCTGCGTATCCGAGCGCGGCATCTGCATGCGCTGCTACGGAGCGGACCTCGGCACAATGAAGCCGGTCGCGATGGGCGAGGCTGTCGGCACGGTCGCCGCGCAAGCCATCGGCGAGCCGGGCACCCAGTTGACGATGAACATCAAACACGCCGGCGGCGCGGCCTCGGCGGAGGGCGACGTAACCCACGGCCTCCCGCGCGTCGAGGAAATCTTCGAGCGCCGCATGCCGCGCAACCCGGCGGTTGTCGCGACCGTCTCCGGCGAGGTTGTCGAGATCCGCGATGACGGAAAGGAAAAGGTGATAGTCGTCGCTCCGGACATCGAGCACGTTAAAGCCGGCAAAAAAGGCGGCGAGGCTGTCGAGTACGAGGCGCACTTCCGCCGCATCCCGACGGTCAAAGTTGGTTCCCGCGTCGAAAAAGGCCAGCTCCTGACCGACGGCTCCGCCGATCTGCAAGAGCTCTTCAAATACGCGGGCAAGGAGCGCGCACAGCAGTACGTGATGACCGAGGTCATCAAAATATACGAGCTGCAGGGCGCAAGCATCTCCATCAAACACGTCGAGGTCATCATCCGGCAGATGTTCAGCCGCGTGCGCGTCAGCAACGGCGGCGGGACGGAGTTCTCGCCCGGCGACGTGGTGCCTATCGCGGACCTCAACCGCACCAGCGCGCGCGCAATAGAGGCGGGCGGCGAGGCGGCCAAGTCCGACCCGATGGTCATGGGAATTTTGGATGTGTCTTTGTCGCGACAGAGCTTCCTCTCGGCGGCATCCTTCCAAAACACGACCCGCATGCTTATCAAGGCATCTATCTACGGCGCCATCGACAAGCTCGAAGGGCTTAAAGAGAACGTCATCTTGGGCCGCTTGATACCGGCGGGGACGGGCTTTAAGGGCTCGGTCAAGGACAAACTTGTCAACAAATACGCTCCGGTAGCCGGCGAGTTAGTCGAAGACACCCGCGTCCGCCCGCCGCTGGCGAGAGGAGAGTAGCCAAAACTAAATAAATTATAAAAAGAAAAAACGCCGCCCAACCGGGGCGGCGTTTTGCGCTATGTGTCGTATTTTTCGAGCCCGAAGCTTTTGAGCACGTCGCTCGTAACTTTTTTGCCGGCGGCAACGCGGCTGTTTTGCACAGCTTCTTCAATTGCTGGTCCAAGCTCCGACCATGGCGTGTTAGTCGGATTTTTGAGCAAACGCAGAGCCGCCGTGGCAAGCCGGTCATTGATAATTTTATACGCTATACCCGGTTTAGCCGACTCATGTTTGCGCTGGATTTCTTCCAAGCTGGTTATGGTGGCCCTTCGCTTCGGATAGGGGGTTGTCCTCATAGATAGTCTCCTTTCCTTTAAAACATCTGATTTGCATACTACCGCATTATTTAAAAAAATACTATACAAAATAAGTGGTAGAATTTCGCATGTGCGAAATTCTACGCATTGCGTTGTGGATTATTGAATGTGGAAAAGTAAAAGACCGCGGGGTTCCCTTCGGAATCCTGCGGCCTTGTTCGTGCCTGCCCTTACTTCTTCTTGATCTCAGGGCAGGCCTTGAGCAGCTGTGCGTTGTTCATGAGTGGATGTTGAACACTGCATGCGATTGCTGTCGCATAGTCAGCGGGAGGCTCGATCAGGAGAGGTCCGATAAAGATCCACGCGACTATGATAGTTACGACTGTTGAAAATACCACGCCCACATCTTCCTCCTCCAGCAAGGTTCAAGGGAACTGTTATTTAATTATACACCCCCTGCCTAATCTTGTCAAGTACCCCTGTGCTATATCCGGAAAACGGCTAGAATACGGGTACTTATGGACACGGATGTTCAGCAGATTAAAGACAGGGTCAATATTGTCGATGTTGTCGGACAGTATGTGACTTTGCGCCGCGCGGGGCGGACTTATAGCGGCAAATGCCCTTTTCATAAAGAACGGACGCCGAGCTTCCATGTGTCGCCCGAGCGCGGGACATACAAGTGCTTTGGCTGCGGCGAGGGCGGAGATGTTTTTAGTTTTTTGCAAAAGATGGACGGGACGGATTTCCCGACAGTTTTAAAACAGCTTGCAGAAAAAGCGGGTATTAAACTTACTCCGCGCTCCGGCGCGCGCGCGGCAACGCCGGAACAAAAAGAGCACGATGAGCGCCTGCATGATGTGTGCGAAGCGGCGGTCGCTTTTTTTGAGCAGAAATTGAAGGAACGGAAAGACGTGCAGGAGTATCTGAAAACCCGTGGTGTGCACGACGAGACCGTTTCCGCATGGCGCTTAGGCTACGCGCCGGCCGAGTGGGAGAGCTTGTCAAAACATTTGTTGAGCGCAGGATTTAAAAAAGACGACATAGTCGACGCGGGGTTTGCGCTGAAGTCGGAGCGCAAGCCCGGCGAAGTCTTTGACCGCTTCCGCGGACGGATTATCTTTCCTATTTTTGATATGCAGGCCGGTCCTATCGCCGTGTCCGGCCGCTTTTTCGAAAAGGTGCCCGGTGCAAAAAGCGACGACGAGCCCGCCAAATATGTTAACTCTCCGGAAACGGTTTTGTTTAAAAAATCACGCGTGCTCTACGGGCTCGACAGGGCGCGCGCGCATATCCGCAAACTCGACTGTATATTGCTGGTTGAGGGGCAGTTTGACCTCATACTCTCGCATCAGTCCGGCTTGCCGTTTGCCGTGGCGCTCTCGGGCACCGCGCTCACGCCGGAACACCTTTCTATCTTGGGCAAGCTGAGCAAACGGCTGGTGCTGGCGCTCGACGCGGATAACGCCGGCATACGAGCGGGGCTCAAGTCGGCCCACATGGCGCTGGCCGCCGGATTTGACGTAAAGGTCCCCGTCTTTCCAAACGGCAAGGACCCCGCCGACCTGGCGCGGGAGAATCCGGAGTTGTTAAAGGCCGCCATACGCACCTCTAAAACCGCGGTCGAATTCTTTTTAGACGCATTGCGACCGGGCGCTAAAGATTCGCGCGCGTACGCCAAACTGGTGGAGGCGCAAGTCTTGCCGCTCATAGCGGCTATCGGGAGCAAAATCGAGCAGGAGCAGTTTGTGAGGCTTGTTGCATCGCGGTTGGGAGTTTCAGAGTCGGCCACACTCGTCGAGCTCGGCAAAGCTAAGTCCCGTGAGGTGGCGGCCGCGCCTACCTCATTGGATTCACCGGATATTCAGAAAAATAGCGGAGAATTATTACTGACGCCGCTTGAGAAAAAAGTAGGTATGCTCCTTTTCGGCCGAAGTTCCAGCAAAGATAAGTTACAAGAGTTGCTTGGCGCAGAATATATTGTCGAACTGGAGAGCCGGCTGCTGCCGCATGCGGAAGACCTGCGTTTCCGCTTTGACGCGGAGGTTGGCGAGCACAGCAGTGAGGAGCAGATAACGGGTGATATGCTCGCCAGCATAGAAACCGCGGTAACCAAAGAGCGTTTCAAAATGAAATTTCTGTGATATAGTGTCCCGTAAGTCAAATGGCGAAGAAAAAAGCTCCCAAAAAGCCAGCTAAACGGCGTCCTGCAAAGAACGCCGCTAAGGCTAAGAGATTTAAGAAAGCGGCTGCAAGCCGCAGGGCGAAGCTCGCGCCTAAAAAAAAGAAGGCGTCAAAAAAGGCGGCTCCGGCGGCAAAGCTCAGCCCAAAGCTGCAGCGTCGCCTCGACGACCAAAATAAAAAAGCCGAAGGCTTGATGGAGCGCGGCAGGATGCGCGGCTTTGTCACGTATGACGAAATCCTGAAAGCATTCCCGACCATCGAGTCCGACGTCATGTTCCTCGAGGAGCTGTACGACAAATTCCAGACCGCGCGCATCGACGTGCTGGAGGGCGGCGGCATGCTCGAGATAACCGAGGAGGAGCCCATCAAGGGCTACTCCCGCTCCGACAGCCAATACGACTCTATCCAGATGTACCTGCGCGAGATAGGCAAGTATCCTTTGCTCAACGGCGAGCAGGAGCGCTCGCTGGCTAAGCGCATCACCGAGGGCGACGCCGAGGCGCGCAACTTGCTTGCGCGCGCCAACCTGCGCCTTGTCGTTTCTATCGCTAAAAAATATGTCGGACGCAGCCCAGACCTCACCCTGCTCGACCTTATCCAAGAGGGCAACCTCGGATTGTTTAAGGCGGTGGACAAATTTGACTTTACCAAAGGGTTCAAGTTTTCGACCTACGCCACGTGGTGGATACGCCAAGCTATAACCCGCGCGCTGGCCGACCAGAGCCGCACTATCCGCATCCCCGTGCACATGGTAGAGACCATCGCCAAATACAAGCAGGTGTCGCGCCGGCTTGCGCAAGACCTCGGTCGCGACCCGTTGGCGGAGGAGGTTGCGCTCGAGATGGGCGTCGATGTGGAAAAAATCTACCAGATAGAAAAGATAGACCAGGACACCGTGTCGCTCGAGAGCCCGGTCGGCTCCGACGACGGCGAGGACAAGTCGGTGCTCGGCGATTTTATCAAAGACGACAAGATTTTGAGCCCCGACCAGGAGGTGTCGCGCCGCATATTGGGCGACCAGCTTAAAGAGATTTTAGACGAGTTGTCGCCGAAGGAGCGCGAAATATTGAAACTGCGCCACGGGCTGGAGGACGGCATTTATCACACGCTCGAGGAGGTGGGTAAGAAGTTCGGCGTTACCCGCGAGCGCATCCGGCAAATAGAGGCCAAGGCGCTGGAGCGCATCCGCACGCACGAAAAGTCCAAACGCCTCCGGAGCTACTAAAAGAAAAACCCCGCCTAATATTGGCGGGGTTCTTTGTCGGGCCAAAAAAATTGCAGTATAAACGGCGCGACGCAGATCAGGAAAGCGATAGCCATCAGCGCGATCCCGCCATATCCGATGCTTTGGGCGATTGTGACCATGTCATCACTCCTATACTACAGAGAACAACTTTCTATTTTCTTTGTAACCCATATACTTGGCATATGCAACCCCGGCGGCGTAAAAAAGGCAAAAAAACCTACCCCATACAGCATTGGAGCCACTCGTCGCTCATGTCGTTTCTGCGCAATCCGCTGGCGTGGCACAAGCGCTATGTCGAGCTTGTGTATGACACGCCCTCGACTCCTGCCGGCATCGTGGGCCGGGCATGCCACACAGCGCTCCAGCACTTTTATGGCGGAATAAAAAAAGAGGATGCGATTGCGCTCGGGCTCGAGTATTTGCGCGATGTGCCCGACTTCGAAATCAACTTCGGCAAGGCAAAAACAAACAAGGCAAAGCGTGCCAAGCGCGAGGCAATGGAGCGCGAGTACCTGCAGGGGACGGAGTTTTATTTAGCGCGGCCGCCGCGGTACAAGGTGCTCGGAGTCGAGACAAAGGCAGTAGTCGAGGTTGAGGGCCTGCCTCTCCCGATAAAAGCGGTGTCCGATCTGGTGGTGGTATCAAAAGTCGATCGCCGCGGAGTCGACGTCATCGACCACAAGTTTGTCGGAGCGTTCAGCCCGCATAAAGGCGACAAGTCGCTGTTTGTACTGCAAGCAATATTTAACTACTACACGGTTAAAAAAACGTTTAATAAGCCGGTGCGGCGCTTTATCGTGCAGGAGTGCAAAATATCGCGCAATGCCGACGGCGGCGCGCAGATGCGCCGCTATGTCATAGATTTTCGTACGTTCCGCCAGGAATTTATTTTATTTAACCGCCTAGTCCGTGACGCCACGGAAGCACTCCTCTCTATGAAAGTGTTCCTGCCGAATCCATCCGACATGTTCGAAGGGGAGAACTCGCTCGACATATACCGCATCAACCTCGAGCCCGAGGAGTATGATACCCACTTCCGCCCCGACGAGTAGACGGGAATTTTTACTGAGCCGGAGTGCCGAGGCTGTCGAGGACGCTGTCGATTGCCGCGCGCATGCTGTCGTACGGCTGGGCGCCGTTGAGCACTACCGAGTCTTCTCCTACCATAAGGATTGTGTACGGCGTGCCCTGCGCGCCGAGTGCGATCGCTTCGGTATAGCTTGCCGCCACCTTTTTAGAGAACTCGCCGCTGTTGAGGCATTGGTTGAACGCCGCCACGTCAAGCCCGATATTTTTAGCGATGACCGGCAGCTGTGCGAGGTCGAGGCCGTTACTGCTCGGCGTTATTTCGTATACGCCGTCGATAAATTTAAAGAACGCCGCGTCGCCGCCCTGCTTGCCGGCGCACTCCGCCGCCTCCGCCTCTTTGGGCGCTTTGGAGTGGATAGACGCGAGCGGGAAGTGCCGGTATACCCACGCCACATTGCCCGACATGCCGTAGTACTGGATGACCTGGTGCATCGTAGTGTGAAAAGTTTTGCAGTACGGGCACTCGAGGTCGGAGTACTCTATCACTTTAACGGCGGCGTTCGGGTTGCCTAAAATATAGTCAACGCCCGGAGTATACACACGAGCCTTTACCTCTGTGCCGTTATTGCCGTTGGTAGGAGTGGTACCCTTGCCCGCCAAAAATACTGCGCCAGCGATTAAAGCCCCCGCGACCACTATGGTAATAGGCAATACATATTGGCTTTTCATATAGTAAGTATTGTAACCGCCGCCCCGTAAAACGCAAACTAAAACGGCAGGGTGTGGGTAAGTGATATGGAGTCGCCGGATTTCTCCCAGCCGCTGGTGTCGAGTTTTATTTCTCGCACGCCGTCGTAGTCGCGGTATTTTACCGAACCGTGTTTTTTGGCGTACTCGTACAGCTCGTTGGTGATGCGCACGTCGTCGAGGCAGTAGTCGAGCACTTTCTGCCGCAGGCCCTGCTTCCACCATTCGACCGCCTCCAACCCGTTGCCGGACTTGCCGGCGCCGAGCGTCGCTTCCGCCAGGTTGTCGAGCTTGAGCCGGCGGCCAAGCACGTTTTTGACCTCTTTAAGCAGGTCGACGCTTTTTATTTTGCCGAGGTCGCCGGCGTAATATTTGTTGAGTATCGGAATATCAAAGTGCTCGGAGTTGTAGCCGACGATGATGTCCGCGGCCTCAAACAGCGGCCACGCGTCACGCAGTTCGTCCTTATAAAAACCTTTCAGCGTGTTGTCCAAAGAGTCGTGCACGCCGAGCACCGTTATCTCAAGGTTTGAAAAGTCGCCGTTCGTGCGGAAGTCTCCCTCCGTCTCGATGTCAAAAGTTATTCTCCGCATTATTTTTTAAAGAAACCGGCAAGATCATCGCGCGCCACGGGCTCTGCCGCGCCTGTTTCCAGATTTTTTACATTATAAATGCCGCTCGCAAGCTCGTCCTCGCCGACCACAATAAGCCACGGTATCTTGTGCTTGGCGGCGGCCTTTATTTGGTCGCCCAGTTTGCGCTCGCCAAAGTCTACCGCCGCGTTTACTCCCGCACCGCGCAGTTCTCCCGCAAGCGCCTGCGCGCGTACCGCCAGCTCCGGAGCGGTAACCGCCAGATAAACCGCTGTGGTTGGCGTATACGGCGGTATAAGCCCGCGTACGGCGAGGAAGTCGCGCATGGTGACATCGCCCATGCCAAAGCCGACCCCGGGCATCGGCTCGTCGTCAAAAAGAGCCGTAAGGTTGTCGTATCGCCCGCCGCCGAAGAGCGCGCGGTTGTTCTCTTTGTGGGTGTCAAAAACTTCAAAAACAACGCCCGTGTAATAGGCAAAACCGCGCACCACCGAAGGGTCGTAGACTATGTTGTTGATGCCGGCCGCGCGGAACTCCTGCAGCATCTGCGCAATGTCCTGAGGTACGACCTTTGGCGACAGCAGGCTTTTGGTCACTCCGAGCTTTTTAATTTCAAGGTCAAAGTCGACCTCGGACATTTTGGCGCGGCGGTCGAGCAGGCCGAACAGTTGTTTTGTCTGCGCCTCGCCAAGCCCGCTCTCTTGCGCGATGGTATTTATTGCCTGCCTGCTGCCGATGCGGATTTCGAAGTCGCTTTCCCGCGCGCCGAGCGCCGTCATGATGCCGTAGGCGACCATAATGATTTCCGCATCTGCGGCGGATGACCGCGAGCCGAAGATGTCGACATTGAGCTGCCAGTGTTCGCGCAGGCGGCCGCGCTGGGGGCGCTCGTAGCGGAAGACGTTGGGGATAGAGTAGAGCCGCAAAGGGAACCCGAGCTCGCGGCGCCGCGCGGCAACCATGCGCGCGACCGTCGGCGTCATCTCGGGCCGCAGCGCGACCTCGCGGCCGCCGCGGTCGGTAAAGACATAGGACTGCTCGTTTACTATCTCTTCGTTATCGGCGCCCTTGGCCTTGTACAGCTCGGCCGGCTCCAAAATTGAGGCGTGATACTCGACATAGCCGGCGCGCTCCACCTGCGAGCGTATGGTTTTAAAAAGCCAGTTTAAAAATGCCTGGTCCTCCGGATAAAAATCGCGGACGCCTTTGTACGGCTCTACCGGCAGCTTATTTTTGCTCATAGCGGTGTTATCGAGTATTGTAGCAGAAATGAAAGGTCAAGTCTTAAATCTCTACAAACAGCTCGGCGAGACGCCGCGCGAGCGCTTGGAGCGCCTGCGGGCGCAGAGGCCGCACTACGAGCACGAGGTGCTTTCCTACGCGGGCAGGCTCGACCCGATGGCGGAGGGAGTGATGCTGTGCCTGGTCGGTTCCGCCAACAAGCGGCGCGAGGCATACCTCGAGCTCTCCAAGGAGTACGTGCTCGACATACTCTTTGGCTTTGCCACCGACACGTACGACGTGCTCGGCCGCGTGATGGACACCGGCGACGGCAATGACCCGTCTATCAACAAAAAAACCGTGCAAAAGGGCCTCAACGAATTCCGCGGACATATCAACCAGGAGTATCCGCCGTACTCGAGCAAGACCGTCGAGGGCAAATCGCTTTTTGAGTGGGCGCGCAGTAACGCGCTTGGCTCATTGATGATGCCCAGTCGCACGGTCACCATCCATCATATCGATGTCGAAAAAATGTACAAAGTGTCCGAGCCGGTTTTGCTCGACTATATCGAGGACGGCATCGCGCGCGTGACCGGCGATTTTAGGCAGGACGAAACCTTGCGCCTGTGGAAACAGCATTTAAAAAAAGAGGGGGACCGCGAGTTTATCTGCGCGACGGTTAAAATTGAGTGCACCAGCGGCACCTACGCGCGCTCGATAGCCAACGGGCTGGGCAAAGAGCTCGGCGTGCCCGCGCTCGCGCTCCACATCCTCCGCACCAAAGTGGGGGAGTACAGCGTCGAAAAATCACTCAAGTAGCGGAGAAAAACAAGTTTTCAGGAATGTACGCAGGCCTGACGAGGCCGTGCGTTAGGAAAATTTATCAGCAGGAAATTTTCTGCGTTCCTGGAAACTTCGTTTTTTGGAGCCTCTACCAATCCAGCTCGCCGGTTTTGTACTCGGTGACTCTCGTCTCAAAGAAGTTTTTTTCCTTGGGCATGTCGATGATTTCGCTCATCCAAGGGAACGGGTTGTCTTTGTGGTACTGGCGCTCGAGCCCGATGCGCTCGAGCCGGCGGTCGGCGATGTGCTGAACGTATTGCTTGACCGACGCGGGCGCGAGGCCCACAACGCCGCGCGGCAAAGCGTCGTCGGCGTACGAACACTCAAGCTCTACGCCGCGCTTTATTTTGTCCGTCAGATCTTTTTTAAACTCCGGCGTCCATATCTCCGGGTTTTCCTGCACAATAGTATTGATGAGGTCCGCGCCAAAGGCGAGATGCACCGACTCGTCGCGGAGGATAAACTGGAACTGCTCACCCACGCCTATCATCCTGTTTTTGCGGAGCATCGAGAGCATCATCACAAAGCCCGCGTAAAAAAAGATGCCTTCCATGATGACGTAGTAGCCCACGAGGTCGTGCACGAACTTTTGGATATTTTCTATCGTGTCGGTTTTAAAGTTCGGGTCAAACACCGACTTGGTCATCTCCACCACAAAGTCGTCCTTCTCTTTGATAGAGGGGATGGTTTGGTACATGTTGT
>Ga0209210_1003297_pt1 | contig 11014 bp, 9 predicted proteins | sample RifGroA1_FD_183991 | JGI IMG/M metagenome (GOLD analysis project Ga0209210, IMG submission 183991) | Contaminated groundwater microbial communities from Rifle, Colorado, USA - Rifle Groundwater A1 (SPAdes) (version 2) | ecosystem: Environmental > Aquatic > Deep subsurface > Groundwater >...
CCAAAAAATGACTTATTCCGTTTATTTTGGGAGTTTCATATCTACTCCCCGTCCCCACATATACTCCCACTCCCACACTTTGCACTCCACTCATAGGTACCAAGACAACTCTGACCCCGTTCTTCAACCTGTAAAATTCAAACATTATTGAAAATTGTAAATTGTAAATTGTAAATTGAAAATTATTTTACCCCTAAATATACCATAATCTTGTTTTCCCGCACCTGCATTACTCCAGAATCTACATTAAACTCTTGTTTCGTTTTATCCATTTTTGTCACCACCAACCGGGTCTTAATAATTGAAATAAAATTCGCATGATTTTGCAGCACATCAAAAGGCCCCACAGAATTAATCGACGAGACTACGGTCGCCTCACCTTGCCAAACCACTCCTTTTCTATCCCGAATTGTGACTGTAAGCAAATCACTCATATTTGATAATATCACCCCCTTAATCCCCCTCTTAAATTAAGAGGGGGAAACCCGAAGGGAGAGGGTGATATTTAATTACGGCTGTATCTCCTTCGCGCTCCCGATATACAAAAATTTCTCTTCGGACACCTGGTCATATTTGCCCGCCAAAATATCCGCCACGTCGTTTACCGTATCTTCCACCTTCACATATTGGCCTTTCCTGCCCGTTTGATCTTCTGCCACAAAAAACGCTTGAGTCATAAAATTTTTCAGCTTTTTCACCCGCTTATATAATAATTGGTTTTCCGGAGACAGTTCCGCCTCTCCCACCAATGCCACCATTCTTTCTAAGCTTTCTGACTTTTTGAGCATTCCCTGAGCCATAATCACAGTATCGTAGTGCTTCTGACCCACTGATTCAGGATTTAAAATAGCCGACCCCGAGGTCAAAATATCAATGGCCGGTAATCTACCCTCCTGATACACAGTCCGAGACAAGGTCACTACCGAATCCAAATAAGGAAAAATCGACTGTACTCCATGATCAAGCATGTCATCAGAGGGAATATAGATGGCCTCAATGGCCGAAACTGCCGCCGAGCTAGTGGAGACCAGCCGTTCATGAAAGATAGCCATCTCTGAAGTCAGGGTGGCTTGGTATCCGTCTTCGGAAGGAATGGTATTCATAATCGTCGACAGCTCGTTTCCCGCTTGGGCAAACCGGAATACATTATCCATAAAAAACAGCACGTCTTTTTTCTCTTCGTCTCTAAAATGCTCCACCAGTGTCAATCCGGCCAGTCCCGTCAAAAATCTCACCGCCGCATTCTCTCCCATGGTCCCATACACCAAAGACACGGTCGGCAAAATTGATCTGGTAGTCAGCTCTTCCCACAGCTCTTGACCTTCCCGGACCCGTTCCCCTACTCCCGCAAACACTGATACCCGGTCCCCCCCTTTGCCGTCCACCAAAAGTACATTGTGCAACATTTCTGTCAAAAGCAGTGTTTTTCCCACACCCGCTCCGCCAAATAAACCCATTTTTCCTCCCCGAATAAGTGGAGCAAACATATCAATAATCTTGATTCCCGTCTCCCAAATAGATTGGGTAGATTTTACCAGGTCATATTCCGGAGCCAGTCTGAAAATGGGCGATTTCTTAGATCCGACAATCTCTCCTTTACCGTCAATTGGCTGGCCAAACATATTCATAACCCGTCCCAAAACTCCAGATCCCACCGGAATAGACAGCAGTTCTCCCGTCATTTCCACATTCATGCCCCGGGAAATTTTCTCGCCTCCGGTCATAACCACGCAGTAAAAAGTGTTTACCTGTGAAGAGCTATATACCTCCATCTGCACGTCTGGCGCGTCTGTGACTTTCAGCACTTCATGGATAGCCGGTTTTTGATCGCCCAAAAACTCTACTTCCGCTACCTGACCCCTCACAGAGACGATCTTCCCTATTTCCATCTTCGTGTCTATCGCCATAGACTTACTCCTGACATGAGACCTTGTTGTTTTTTCCCGGCCGTCGTATGCCGTAATCGTTGGCCGGCCAAGGTCATAACTGCTAACCTTTTATCAATATTATCTACCGCCCGGTCCAAAGACATCAAGCGGCTGGCAAATTTAGCCAGTTGTGATTCGTGCACCGCCTGCTCAAACAAAGTTACCAATATTTGGCTTTCAAAAAACTGCAATACTTTGGCAAGTTCCGGTTCAAACAAGTACTGGTGCTTTGCTTGCCCTTCCGAAGCTCCAGCGGAGGAGGGCTCACTCTGCTGATACAAATCGTCCCCGGATACTGCTGTCGTCACCGATTCCTGATTAACCAGGCTCTTAAACAATCCATGAAACACCAAAATTTTTTCAAACTGCAGCAAGTACCGCATGATTTCTCCCAGCTCTTCCGGCCCCACCCGGTCATCTTCCAAACCAAAATAGTTATATAAAATCTGCGGCATCCGTTCTGTCATTTGCCGGACTCCCAGCTTGCCGATTATGACTACATCAGGCTTGTTTTCATTCACAAAAGTCTCAAAGGCAGAAAAAGTTTTTTCCACTATATCTCCATATAATCCGGCGTTGGCTGAAATCCACACCGCCACCGTCCTGCCGTTGCGGTTGAGAGACGACTTGGTTTCTTTTCCCCCTTTTTTCTTGCGCACCAGCATCGTAACTTGTTCATAGTAATTGGCTTTAACTTCCACAAACACTCCCGATAATCCTTGCAAAAAATCCCGCGCCGTCAAGACTGCCAACCGCACTTTTTGCATTCTCCCGGCCGCCACTTCTTCGTATGTTTCCACCAAGCCCTTCAGGCCCATCAGACCGTCAATCTCGTCTGCAATAGATCTTTTGGTCATCATAAAGTCATGCCTTTCGCTTTGGCCGCTAAACTCTGTAAATCCTGGCTTCCATTTACCATCTCGTCAACTTTCTGTTTAAATTCTGGCTTGGTCAGATAGTCTTGCTGAATTTTCTCTGCATTGTCCCCCTCCCACAGCCCTGCCAGTACCATCCCCGACAGCAATGTTTGCACATTTGCCGCTATTCCGTCATATTGGGGCTGATTAAAAAACTTCATTATTCTTTCTCCCTTAGCCAGCATTTGTCTGACCGATTCTCCCAACTCGGCTCCAAAACGCACGAAAGACTGGGCTTTTTCGAAATTATTCAAAGTCGTCAATATCTCCTGCCCCAGGGCTCTTCGCAAATGATTTTGGGTCTGCCGGCCTACCCGGGTTACCGACACAAACGGATTAATGGCCGGCCTGCGGCCGGCAAAGTACAAATTACTGTCAAAATAAATATGCCCGTCCGTCATAGACATCAAGTTTGTCTGAATATATCCTGTCATGTCTCCGGCCACCGTATCAATCACCGGCAGACAGGTAATAGCTCCTTTTTCAAAGTTCCCCGCCCGCTCCATCAGCCGAGAATGGACATGAAAAATATCTCCCGGATATGAATCCCGGCCGGGAAATCTCCGGGCTAAAAGTGCCAATTCCCGGTAAAACTTAGCGTGAGCCGTCATATCATCAAAAACTACCAGCACATTTCTACCCTTGTCCTTAAAATATTCTGCAATGGTCATGGCTGTATATGGACATTTAAAAATTTCTCCCAAACTGTCATTTGACGAAGTGGCCACCGTAATCACGTTTTTAGCCACTCCATGTTTGACAAAAAACTCCTGGGATTTCTTGATTTCTGCCTTGTCTTTACCTACAACAGTATAAATACACACCTGTCCTAGCCTGGCTTGAGTCAAAATAGCTTGTAAAATCAGATGGGTTTTTCCGGTTTTCCGGTCTCCCATCACCAGCTCTCTCTGTCCCCAACCAATAGGCACCAGCAGATCCACCACCGTTACTCCTGTCTCCATGGGTTTGTTTACTTTTCTCCTGGTAGTAATTCCCTCGGGTGTCACATCTACATTCCGCATTTCTACCCCGTCGCCACCTCTGCCCAATCCATCTACCAATTTACCCAGCATGGCTTCTCCCACTGGAATTTTCAAAGGTTCATTAGTCCGGGTCACCCGGGTTCCCACTCTTACTGATGTCCGGGCAAATACCAACACTTCCACTTGTTCGGCCAGCAATGCTGAAACCTGCCCCATCTCTCCGGTTTCAAAAACTATCATCTCCCCCACCTTTGCCCCAGGCAGTCCCGATACCCGGGCCAGCGACTGCACTACCTCATCCACCACTCCTACTTCACCGACTTTGTCCAAAACATCTTTAAAATCATGCATCGCTCAATTTTTTCCTCACAGAAAAATCTCCATATTTTCCTTGGTAACTAACCACTGCCCCTCCCAATAACCGGGTATCTTTAGAAATATCCAAAATCTTCCCCGCCGCTTTGAAAAAAGCTTCAATATCTTGGGGGCTTGGCTCGTAGGCCAAAGTCAATTGCACCACTTCAAGTTTTTTAACCGTTTCCTCCAATTTGTCTAGTTCTGGGGGAATTTGCACTTTCCCTTTAGTCTTGTACAAACTATTTCTATATGCGTCAATCTCCCCCAACAATGCATCAACATCGTCTTTAGTCCTCAACATAGCCAGCCGGTCAAAGAACATGGTTTTCCTTCGCCTCCTGCAACGCCTGCACTACCAAATCTTTATGTTCCAAAGCGGTTATCCCCTTCCCCAGTACTTTTCTCACCGTCTCTTTGACAATTTCCCCAATACTGTCATCCACTTGCTTAATTTTTTGGGTTTTATACTTCTCGATCTCTACCCGGGCTTTGGCCACTTCTTCATCAATTTTTTGTCCTACCACCACCGTCGCTTCACCCTCCACTGAAGTAGCCACATCCTCCAAAGTTTTTCTAAACTCCCGTACCTCTTTCTCCTCAATCCGGTCCAATCTGGTTTCCAGTTTCTTGTTTCTATTTTCTGCTCCAAGTCTGGCCTCCCCCAGCACTTTCAAAGCTCTTTCTTGAGCCTCTTCCACAATCCTTTCTGCTTTTCGTTTCGCCCCTTGTACTATTTCTTCCTCCCGGGCTACAATCTTTCTTTTGTCAAACTTAGTCTTTAAATACAAAGATATTGTCCCCACCATAGCCACCCCCAGAAATACTGTCGAGATAAGTTGATAGTCAACCATAATTTTTATATATCACCTCCTTGATCCCCCTCTTAAATTAAGAGGGGGAAACCCGAAGGGAGGGGGTGATACTTCATAGTACCAAAATTAAATAAGCAATTAATAGTCCCGATCCCATGATTAGAGCTGTCAGAAACAGATTGAAGACCACCCCCAACTGAATCAATCTGCTTGCCAACGGATTTCTCCCTAAGGCTTCTATACCACTCTTAGCCACCCGGCCAAAGTACCAGAATCCCAGCACAAAAGCCGCCACTGCCATAAAGGCCGCCAAGATATATCTCAAAGACGCCAATGGGGTCAGCGTCGGCGACAACAGAGCCTCTTTGATCGTTTCCAGCAAATTACCTCTAGTTTCCAAGTTCACAAACGCCTGTTTGGCCCCAATGGCCACCAAAATCAAACTCTCCCCCGCATCCGCATCTTCCAAAGCCGTCCCTACCACATATCCGGATTTACTCGCCTTCTGCCCAATGCCTTCTTGGTCTGAACTGGTCACGTAGTCCCCTTTCTTTACCTGGCCATTGGTGTCGCTCACCCGCACATACGCTTTACCGGACGTAGCCACGGTTTTGGCATCCGTCAAACTCAAATTCTCCAGCGCCAAGGCCGGCTCATCTACGCTCACTCCATAAATACTTCCGTCATAAGTCGTATTACACCGCTTTATTTCCCCCGTATAATTACACACAATATCCCCATCCACCACTTCTCCCACCACCGACACTGCTACTGCCACTCCCTGACCAGCAGACTGCGCTTTCACTGGAGTAACCGACAGCAGAAAGAATAGGAGCAGGAAAATCATAACTTTATTCTACATCTTTTCCAAAGCCTTTATCCCCAACATCTCCAACCCCATTTTCAGTATCTGTCCAGTTGCCTGAGTCAAAGCCAGTCTGAATTCATTTTCCAAAATTTGGTGCTTGGCGTAAAAGCTGTTAAATCTCTGAGCTAGTTCATATATAAAACTGCACACCAAATTTGGTGCCAGTCTCTCCCCGGCTTCCTCTATCACCTCCGGCCAGCGATATAGCCATCTCAACACCGCCAATTCCTCGGGATTTAACTCACCCTCCGCTACGGCGGGCCCCTCTCTTAATTTAAGAGAGGGGAACGAAAGAGGTGAGTTATCGGCTTTGGCAAGTACACTCTGTGTTCTCGCAAAAGTATATTGAATATATGGTCCAGAGCTGCCTTCAAAGCTCACCGATTTATCTAGATCAAACTCAATATCCCGGCCAATCCCGCTTCTCAACATGGCATATTTAACCGCTGCCACTCCCACCGCATCCGCATCTGTGGCTTTCGGCGCAATCTCCAACACTTTCTTCTTAGCTTCATCCAACAGCCACTCCGCCGTCAACACATTACCTTTCCGGCTGGACATTTTGACTGCTCCCGGCAGCTTCACGAACCCGTGTCCTATATGCTTAGTTCTCTTCGCCAAATCTGGGTAAAGTAGATCTAAACACTTCAAAAGCACTCTAAAGTAATCATTTATCTCATTGGCAGTAATTATGACCGACAAATCATAGGGAAAATCCGCAAACTTGGTCGGTGCTAACCCCAATTCTTTAGCTTCATAGGTAGGCAATCCTTGGGAATTTACAAACACTCTGGTATGTAATCCAAATTCTTCTCCTTCGAAAATCACCGCCCCCTCGCTCTTTTTAAATATACCTTTGCCTAGACCTTCTTCTACTACCTGCATTCCCCGTTTGCCAGCGTCCGACTCAAAATAACTAAAATCGAACTTCGTTCCTAGTCTTTTATATATACCGTCAAAATATATCAGACTCTCTCGTTTACCCAATTCATATAATTTCATAATTTCCGCAGATTTAGCTTCATATAATTTTTTATTCAGCTCTTTAATTTCCGCAGCAGCCTCGGGATTGTCTTCAAACGCCGTCGCCCCTAGCACATATGCCTCACTCAGAAACTTGGGCGTTTTTCGAATTTCGAATTTCGAATTTCGAATTTTCGCTTGCATTCCCCAAACAGCTTTAGCCACATGCATGCCCACATCACCTTGGTAACAAGCCCGTTTCACCACCGCTCCATTAGCCTCAAAAAGTCTGGAAATGGCCTCTCCCACTGTATTGCTGTACAAATGCCCAATATGCAATTCTTTAAACGGATTTGGATCGGTAAACTCCACCATCACCTTTTTTCCCCTTAAAACCCCACTTTTCCCCCACCCAGGATTCTTTATCACTTGGGGCAAAAGAGTGCTAAAGAACTCATTTTTCAGCCTAATATTCACAAATCCCCCTACCTGCTCAACTTTTTCTACAAATTTCAACTTTTTTAACTTCTCCACCGCCCCATCTGCCTCTTTTCCGGGTTTTAAGAAGGCCGCCCAGTCTCCCCAATCCTCGTTCTCCGGGTGTTCCAGCTTTGTACCCACTATTTTCTCCAATTTATCTCTGATTGACCTTGTTGACATAAAAATTATATTGTGCTAAATTAACCTTGCAGTCGCAAGATTGTTACTTAATTCCCCCGCTTCACGGCGGGGTGATTTTTTCTGTAGGGCCGAACAACTTTTTTCCATTCATTCAAAACTAGGTAACCATCACTTTCGTCCACCAGCTCTTTGGCCACACTACCCCGTGTAGACAATACAAACGTCTTCTTGCCTTTTTGATGCAAATACCTCACTAGAACCACAAAGTCGCTGTCTCCCGATAGTAAAAGCAGAGTGTCATATGTCTTACTCAAATCGATCACATCAACTGCCAACTCTACATCAAAATTGGCCTTTCTGTGATCTTCTCCCCCATCTCGTATCACCTTCACTTCTTTTGTTCTTAACTTCAATCCTAATTTCTTCAAAAAACCCAAAAACCTCTGGTGACCCGCTTCTATAAATTTCGGTCCATAATATATAATCCTGGCTTTGGGATCTAATCTTCTAATCACGCCTACACACTCCGCATAATCCAAAGCTAAACCATGGTTCCTTAAACCGATAGCCACATTGGCGCTGTCGATACACACCAACACCCTTCCTAACTTAGAGGGAAGTTTATTTATTCTCATGACTAAATTCTATCACAAACAAAAAGTACTCAATTTATGACTAAATGACTATTGACACTTCTTTCCACAACCCCCATAAATAATATAGTTGATAATACCTGATATAACTTGATAATTTGAATTCAAAATGACCCCTGCCCAAAAACCACTTTACAACATCTCCGAAGCGGCTAAAATTTTGGGAGTCGCCGCTGTCACTCTCCGTCTCTGGGAACGTCAAGGCAAGATTACCTCCACCCGCACGGCTGGCGGCCAACGCCGCTACACAGCAGGCGACCTGGAAGTTATCCGTCAGATGCCTCATTCCCGATCTGCGTCTCTGATTCCCGAAGTGCCCACTCCTAAATTTCAGTTCCAACTCTCCCCTTTCCAAAAGCGTGTCTTAAAAGGTTTTATCATCGCTGTAATCATCTCCTCCGTCGGGTTTGTAACCGCCAGATCTGGCCTCATCCCTTCCCCCGCCCCCCTAATTTCTAATCTCTATTCTCTATTTTCTAAACCCCGTGCGGCATCTACCATCAACCATGAACTATCAACTATTGTCCGCGGGGCCGTCCTGGCTTCTCAAACTACTCTCGAAGAGTTGCGCGCCACTTTCAACGTCCTGACTCTGTTTAGAAAGGACGTCCAAATAGAGGGCCGGCTTACAGCTCCCAATATCATTTATTCTTTAACCGCCGGCGACAACATTACCATTACCCCAGGCCAGCGCCCCACCATCTCCGCCACCGACCAAACCACCGGCCTCAAAATCTTTAAAACCATTAAGGTCGGCGATACCACTTTCTCCGCCGGCTCCAAGACCGATACCCTGACTTTTGCCGCCGGCGACAACGCTTCCGTTGCCATCGATACCTCCAACAAAAAGCTTACTTTCTCCTCTACCGTTCCTTCCGCTTACACCGGCTGGACCGACGACGGCACCATTGTCCGCTTAACCACTGCCGGTGATTTGGTCAACATTGGCTCCGCCACCGGAGCCGCCAAACTCTCCATTGAAGGCGGCTCATACGCAGGCGACGTCATCACCGCCTCTTCTGCCGGCAATCTCCTCCTCAAACTATCACAAACTGGCACACTTAGCCTGAGTGGTGATTTTCTCCCCACTGCCCCTTCCACTTACGATATTGGCTCCCTTGCTACCCCCTGGGCCAATATCTACGCCGACAATCTCATCTCCGGAAGCACGGGAGTGGTTGGCTATTGGCAAAGAAATGGCGGGGCTCTCTCTCCGGCCAATATCACTGACGACTTTCTAGTTGGAGGTACCTCCACCGCCTCGGCTCTTTTCCGAGTCACTTCCGGCACCGGTCTCGTCACCCTGCCCAATTCCAACACCTTAACCGGCCAGACCGGCAATGTCCAATTTTCTGGTGGCATTTCGGTCGGCGGCGGTACCACTTACTACATTAACTCTTCCGGTAACACCAACTTCAACACTCTAAACGCTGCTACCACCACCCTGGGTCCCACCACGGTCACTTCCCTCTCCGACTCCGGATCCGCCTCCATATCTGGAGCCCTTACTCTGTATGGAACCCCCACCATCGCTTCTACTTCCAAACAATCTCTCGTGATCGGAAATTCCGATACCGGAAATATTGTCTTTGCCCAACCCATTACCACTGGTACTTGGAATGCATCCGCGGTTGGAGCAACATTTGGCGGTACTGGCTTAAATTCATATACCGCCGGCGATCTACTTTTCTCCCCAGCCACCGATACCCTGGATCAACTCCCCATCGGCAACCCCAATCAAGTTCTCACCGTTTCCGGCAGCAACTTACCAGCCTGGACCGACACCACCTCGGTTGGTAACTGGCAGAGAATTGCCGGTGCGCTGTCTCCCCTGAATATCACCGATGACGTTTTAGTTGGCGGCATCTCCACCGCTTCTGCCACCTTCCGCATCGCCTCTGCCACCGGCGATGTTACTTCCGGCACCATCAACTCCCAAACTATTTCATCAACAGCCAATTTCACCGGTACCGTCAACATCGCCTCCTCTGCCTCCATCTCCGGCATTCTCACCCTCGCCTCTTCTTTGGGTTCCGAAGCCATGACTACCTTGGCGATCGGTAACATCACTACCGGCAACATTGCCCTAGATCCTGGATCCGGATTATTAACCTTAGCCCAAGACGACGACTTTCTCCCCGCCACCGCTACCGGCACATCGGATATTGGTTCCTCCGGCGTCCCTTGGGACAATATTTACAGCACCACCATCTATCAAGCTGGATCCCAAGTCTGTGACACCTCCGGCAACTGTCTCGGTGGCGCCAATGATCTCTGGGGTCTGGCCAACGGCACGTATTATCCCCGCTACTACTCTACCGTCGATGTTTTAATCGGCTCAAACGCCACCTCCTCCGCCAAGTTCGCGTTCATGAATGTGGCTTCCGGCACGCCTACTGCCAGTATCTCCGGCAATATCGTTTTGGATGCTGCCGGCGTCATTTCTACTACCCGAAACCAAGATCTGACCCTAACCGGCGGCCGGGTGCTCTTAAACTCCGTCCCCCTGCTCGCCCCCTTGCCCGTATCCATCACCGACACTGCCATCAACGGCACCCTGCGCCAAAGTATAGTTGATGCCATCAACGATCTGTATACTCTAGCCTCCGGTGGCGCCGGCTCCTCCGGCTACTGGCAACTGATCAATAAAGTCATCTCCCCCAGTAATTCCACCTTCGATCTGGCTCTCGGCGAAACTGCCACCGGATCTGCCAAATTCCAAATCTTTGGTACCACAGGTTCGGCAACTTCCGCCGGCAACCTCACCTTTAGTTCAGCTGCTACCATCGCCACCACCGCCCGGCAAACCCTCAACATCGGCGGCACCACTACCGGCACCATCGCCATTGCCAATCCCACCGCCGTTACTTCCACCTCCACGGGTACCGAATTAACCTCTGGATCTCTGTTTT
>Ga0209210_1003307_pt1 | contig 10994 bp, 12 predicted proteins | sample RifGroA1_FD_183991 | JGI IMG/M metagenome (GOLD analysis project Ga0209210, IMG submission 183991) | Contaminated groundwater microbial communities from Rifle, Colorado, USA - Rifle Groundwater A1 (SPAdes) (version 2) | ecosystem: Environmental > Aquatic > Deep subsurface > Groundwater >...
TTAACAAGCCCTACGGTGATTATTAAAAAAAGAATGGTGAGGGCAAAAATCCCGAAGTATGAAAAGCTTTTTTTGTAGGATTTACCGATTTCGCGCATATTGAAAAAATCAGGCAGATTTTGAAATCAACTGAAGAAAAGTTTCCGCATCAAAACATGCCTGACCAACAAGACCGCCTGCAATATTTTCTTTGGAAAAAAATGTCTGGACGTTTTGCGGGTTAATACTGCCTCCGTAAAGGGTAACGACTTTTTTATTTAAGATCTTGCCGATTTTACCGGCGTTTTCGTTGGCAACTCCGGGATCTTGAGGCCGATAATCGCCGTCAGCAGAAATTGCAGATGGCGGTTCATAAACGAAAATGATCTTTTGCGCATTGTCGCCGATTGTCTTACCGAAATTTTTATATGAGTCGAGTTGCTTCAAATCGGAAACACACAAAATCGGGGTAATCTGGCTTTTTATTAGAAACCCCACTTTTTGGATAACGTCGGAATCAGTTTCCCCAAAATACTTTCTTCTTTCCGAATGACCGACAATTGCGTATTGACATATCTGTGCAATTTGCGATGCCGAAACTTCTCCTGTGTAGGGACCTTGATCGAACTTGGAAATATCCTGGACACCGAGTTTGAGTTTGGAGTTTTGAGTTTGGAGTTTTGAGTAAGCGGATGCAAGAAATGGAAAACTCGGACAAACAATCACGGTACCTTCAAATTCACTCGTTTTAGGCGCGACTTGGTCGATCCACGATTCCATTTCATCCCAATTTTTGTGTGCCTTAAAATTGGCAACCACAATGGGGCGGGGTTCATTCATGCTTTTGGAGAACTTTCAGGAAATTTTCCTTTTGGGTTGCACCGACAATTCTTTCGACTTCTTTACCTTCCTTGACAACAATGTAAGTGGGAATTGATAGAACCTGGTGCTGGGCAGCCTTGTCCTGATTTTCATCGACATTAATTTTTTCAAATTCGACTTTGCCCTTAAGCTCTTTTTCGAGATCGTCGATCAAAGGCTCCATAAACTTGCAGGGACCGCACCATTCTGCCCAAAAATCCAAAACTTTAACCATGAGTTTTAATATTATATCGTGTTGAAGTATCTTGCAAAACCCCTGATATAATCAGATGTTATGGATTTACTTCGGGATCTTGATCCAGCACAAGTTGAGGCAGTCAAACAAACCGAGGGACCGGTTTTGATTTTGGCCGGCGCAGGCAGCGGCAAAACAAGGGTTTTAACTTACAAAGTCGCCTATCTGATCTCAAAAAATGTCGATCCAAATTCAATTCTGGCCGTGACTTTTACCAACAAAGCGGCCAATGAGATGAAAGAAAGAATTTTTAGGTTATTGGGATCTGGGGCCATTGGGCAATTGGGAGGGAAAACCAAAAACCTAACAGCCCAAAAACCTAACAGCCTAACAGCCCACTTACCTTTCATCGGTACTTTTCATGCTTTTTGCGCCAAGCTTTTGCGCATTGACGGCAAATACATCGGAATTCCCGCAGGCTATCTTATATATGATGATGACGATAGCCTTTCGCTGGTCAAAAAAATAATGAAGGATAATGCAATTTCTACCAAAAATTTCAGGCCAAGTTCAATCCTTTCTGCAATTTCATCAGCCAAAGGCGAACTCGTTGATAAGAATGACTACACCCAGTTTGCCCGCGGATTCTTTGCCAAAACCGTTTCCCAAGTCTACGGAATTTATCAAAAGGAACTTAAAAATATCAACGCCTGCGATTTTGACGATCTTCTTATGCAAACCGTTAAATTATTCAGGACAAACCCGCCGGTCCTTGAAAAATACAGCGGTAAATACAAATATGTTTTGGTCGACGAATATCAGGACGTTAATACTGCTCAATACGAGCTGACTAAACTATTGGCCTCAACGTGGGGAAATTTGACCGTTGTTGGTGACGCTTCGCAGGCAATTTATTCATTTCGCGGCGCGGATTTCAGGAATATCTTAAATTTCGAACGCGATTTCCCAAAAGCCGCAGTCTTCAACTTGGAACAAAACTACCGCTCGACCCAAAATGTGCTTTCTGCCGCCAACGCAATTATTACCCACAATACTTCCCATCCGGTTTTAAAACTCTGGACCAAAAACCCTATTGGCGAAAAGTTAACAATTTACAACGCCCAGAACGAGGTAGACGAAGCAAATTTTGTGGTCGACCGGATCGTCTCCTCAAAATCCCCTTTTTCCTCTTTTGCTGTTCTTTACCGAACTAATGCCCAGTCAAGAACCGTTGAGGAAGCATTCCTTCATGCCAACATCCCATACAGGCTCTACGGTGGGGTTAGATTTTACGAGCGCAAAGAAATCAAAGATGTTTTGGCCTACCTTCGGCTGATTTTTAACCCGAAAGACAATGTTGCCAAAAATCGGGTTGAGAAATTGGGTAAAAAGCGGTTTGAAAAATTTCAAGAGATTATTAGAAAACTTCCTCCGCACACCCCCGAGGTGAAGTCTGGTCGTCGACAAGAAAACACCTCGGAGGTGAGACCAAAAGTTCGAAAATCAACACCGATTGAGCTTATCGATAAGGTTCTGGAGGCGACTGATTATCTAACACTTATTGATGACGGCACCGAACAGGGCTTAATGCGGGTTGAAAACGTTAAGGAGTTAAAGTCTGTAGCTTCAGATTTTGAGAATTTGGGGACACTTTTGGAAAACGTGGCTTTGATGGAAGGCATGATCACACCGGAAAAATCTTATGAGGGTAAAGGAGCATCCGATGTCGTCACTTTGATGACCGCGCATGCGGCCAAGGGTCTGGAATTTGATACGGTTTTTGTAATCGGCATGGAGGAAGGGCTTTTCCCGCATTCCAGAAGCATGCTTGAGATGGCCCAACTTGAGGAAGAACGAAGGCTTGCCTACGTTGCCTTAACCCGCGCTCAGAAAAAAATTTATCTTACATTTGCAACGCAAAGGCTTTACTTTGGAATAACCAGCACCAATTTAATCTCCCGCTTTGTAACTGATATACCAGAAGAGCTAGTTACGGCTGTTTAATCTTTTGTTACGGTTCAATATGATGTGCATTTATTGAAAAATAATAATTGGTGTCTTCAAATAATCCTTCTCTCGATGTTAGCTCTGCACTTGTGTTTCCTTTATAAAAATCTATGACCTTATAATTTGTGGGCGTTGACCTAAATCCAGAACTTCCTAATTTTTCTTTGTAGTAATCAAATACCATATTCGGTGAATCAGACGTTTTAAAGTATATGTGTGCGTAACAAAGCCCTGTTTGGAACATATCGCTACATCCAGTTTTGATTACCCATTTATTAGCATTTGGATATTTATCAATTTTTCTTGCCGCCAATCTTTCTGGTAAGGCTCTAATTACGGGTTTGAGAAACAACATGGCAACAGTCGCAATAGGAATAATTGATATTATAACTAGGAAGAACACCAAGAATTTCACTAAGAATCCCTTGTCAAACCCTTTGCGCATGATTTTAGTGTAGCAAATTTTGAGAAAGTTTTGAGGGGTTGATCTATTTGTAGTTTTCTAAAGCTATTACCTTAACACTTTTAACTTTTGTTTGATGTTTAGGGTTATCGGTAACTAAAGCAGCGCCAGTAAGTTTGGCAAGAGCCACGAAGGATGCGTCATAATATGTCATTTCCCCCTCTTGTCCGAACTTATAAGTAAGACTCGCTAGCTCTTTTGTTTCTGAGATAAATTTGATAGGGAGTCCATACAAAAAATTAAAGACTTCCCATACTTGGTCAAAAGTTAGTTGTTTTTTTAAAAGGAGGGTGTTCCCTATCTCATATTTAGCAAGTTCTGGGACACGAACTTCTATTTTGTTAACAACTAATTTTTTTAAGAGTATCTCTGATTCTCTGACCCGTTCTTCATTTTTTTTATCAAGCCACTTGAGAATGACGGAACTGTCTAAAACAAACCTTTGCATTAATTAAAAGTGTGCGAGTCTATCTTGAGGAATATATTGTGAAAGGCTACCTTTGTTTTTCCCTTTAAAGGAACGGATTCGTCTTAGTTGATCCAAAACCATTTCCCAGTTTACTTCTCGTTTTTGATCATATTCCCCGTATTTAACGTCGCCAGATGCTACTGCTGCCATTTCTGCAAGTCTTTTAACGTCTACAACGGCAACTTCGGGTTTGTTATTTTTTAGCACAACCACAGGTTGTTTGGTCTTTTTTACCTCATCAAAGATTTTTTTATAATTTCTTTGAATTTCGCGAACTGTTGTTGTTTTGGGAAAGGTAAACATATTATTGTCATATTATCATATGTAAAATTTACTGTCAATTTGTACGTCTGGTAAAATTAAACTAATGAATCCAATTAAACCCATTAAAGATTGGCAGACAAGAATCTTTGAATCTGTAGCCCAAAAAAGTCCTCAGATTATTTCGCTTTTTAAATATCTATATTTTGCCATTGTTCTATATCTGATTCTTGGCGCGTACTCATATGTCAGCAAAGGCCGAGTTGATCAGTTATTTTACACAAGCGGGGTTTATTTCGGCCGGACTGCACTGACTTTACTTGGCATTGTTGTTTTACCAGGGATTTTGGGCAGGTTCGGAATCGAGATTAAACTAACCAGAATAATCACCCTCTTCAGAAAACAATTGGGGATTTTGGTTTTTGTTTTGGCGTTTTCCCACTATCAGTTGGTGAGAGGAATTTCCATCTATACCGGCAAAATTCCGCTTCTGTCTCGACCTCTCTTTGAGGTTACCGGTACTTCGGCGCTTTTTTTATTGTTTTTTATGTTTTTGACATCGAACAATTTTTCTGTTCGGAACTTGGGCAAAAATTGGAAGAGGCTTCATCGAATTGTCTATATTATTTTATGGCTTTTGGTTTTGCACATTGGCTTGCAGCGGATAAGCATCTGGAGCGTTTTTATTTTGACATTTGCAATTTTAGAGCTTGCTTCTCTTTCCTATTACTATCTTCTCCGACCTAAAATCTCATCATTCTCAAATTCTTAAGAATATTAGAATAATTGGCTGTTGTTATAATGCTGTGGATGGTTCGCGAAATTAGCCAAAAAGATAAATCTGCATACGATAAACTAGTTACCCACGTGATTCAATCATGGGAATGGGGCGAGTTCAGGAAGAAAATGGGGATTGATTTGATCCGGCTGGGAGAATATTCCGGCAATAAACTGACATCTGCATACCAGCTGACATTTCACCCCGTCCCTTTTTTCAAAAACATCACAATCGGCTATTTTCCAAAAGGCCCGATGCCGACAAAATCAATGGTTAATGCACTTGTTGATCTTGGAGCCAAAAAAAAGGCGGCTTTTATAAAAATTGAGCCTAACATAACCATAAACAAAAAACTGGAAACCGGAAACAAGTTACAGAGTTTGGGGCTGGTTGAGTCAAAAAAATCGCTGTTTACAAAATACAACTTTCTTCTCGATTTAACAAAATCAGAAGAACAACTACTTTCTTCAATGCACCAAAAAACCCGCTACAACATTAGGCTTGCGCAGAAAAAAGGCGTTAAAGTTTATGATTCGACTTCTGATCGCGATTTTCAAATTTACCTAAAACTCTATTTTGAGACAACCAAACGCCAGAAATATTTCGGCCACACGCCCCAATATCACCAAAAAGTCTGGGAAACTTTAAAACCTGCCAAAATGGTCCAGGTTTTAATAGGAGAGTACCAAAAAAAGCCTCTGGTTGCCTGGCTGCTTTTGAATTTTGACGACACGCTTTATTACCCATATGGAGGATCGTCACAAGAACACAAAGACGTCATGGCTTCGAATTTGGTGGCATGGGAGGCAATCCGCTTGGGTAAAAAGCTGAATTTCAAGACTTTCGACATGTGGGGAGCACTTGGGCCTGACGCCGATAAAAACGATCCCTGGTACGGATTCCATAGGTTTAAAGAAGGCTATGGAGGAAATCACGTTGAGTATATCGGCACATACGATTTAATCCTTCGCCCCCGCCTCTATACCGCACTAAATCTTGCTGACAAAGTAAGGTGGGGTCTCCTTCGCGCAACAAGAACTTAAAATATTAGCCTAAATTACGTAAAGGAAAATTTTGTCTTCTTCTTTAAGAGGTTTTTTGTTGGGGAAAGAGTTTGTGTTGACGACTAGACGCGTTCCTTTTTTGGCGTTTTTGTAGACAAAGTCCTCAAATTTTGGCATGGTCTTTCTTTTGGCATAGACAAAAATAACATCGGCAACTTCTAAATCCGCCTTCCATAAATTCTTTCTGATAACCACAATGTTGTCCGAATAACCTTTTAACTTTGCATGAAGCAAAGTCAGGAAAATCAAAAGAGGATTGATTTCATAGCCGATTGCCCTTGCCCCTTTTGCGGCACTGGCAAAAAGCAGGCGGCCGTCACCGGAGCCCAAATCCACAATTGTTTCCCCCTTTTTAACCTGCGCAAATTTCATAATCACCTCTATCTTGTGTCTTTGGGTTGCCACATACGGCAGATCCAAAAAAGCGTCAAATAAAAGGAATAAGAAAATGATGATTACGAAAAGCAGTCCGGCAAAAACTAGGGTGAGGAGAACTATCAAGAAAACAACCAACATTTAGGGCTGGCCGGGTTCGCTGGATGGAGTTTGGGTTGGCGGAGATTGCGGAGGTTCTTTACTGAAAGGATTAATGCGACTTGGATCAACGCCAGCTTTGGTCGCTTTTACTGCCGTTTGCTCGACCCTGCCGCTTATTCTGCCCAATATTGACGTTAATCTTGAAAGTATACCTGTTTTTGGTGGCTGATCAATTCGCTCTGCTGGCATTGGCGAACCTTCCTGACCTCCTTCTGTTGGCATAAATTGATTATGGATCAGCCAAATAATTTTGGCAAGGGCTGATTTTGTTAGCTTGTTGAAAACCTTTCGTTTTATTCTTCGAGCGATCCGCCAACTGGCGGAGAGTCGAGAAGTTCTCGACAAGCTCGAACGATAAGGGTTTTCTGTAAGTCCACTTTATTCAGACAAGTGAGTGCGGACAGATACGGTTATAGGAACAGTATTTGCAGGTAAAGGCGCCTTCTTTGGGATTGGCTTTAAAGTTGGCCGCGCGGATGCCGGCGGCAGTTACCTTAATGGCATTTAGGGCATCATCGACAAACTTCTGGTTAGGCTTGATGGTTGAGATAAGACCGTTGTCCAAAAAATGAAGGCCGACTAAATCGGGCAATTTTCCTGTCATTTTTTGGTATGCCAAAGCGTATATTTTAAGCTGGATTGACTGTTTCACCCTGTCAACCCCCTTTTCCTCATCGATATCCTGTGTTGATTTGAAGTCCAGAATCGTCACCTTGCCGTTGTCTTCAAGGTAGTCAATGCGTCCCCTGATAATTACTCTATCTTCGACAAAACGGAATGTTTTTTCAACTTCAACCCCTTTAAGCTTTTTGCCTTTTTCCCTTTGGTAAAAGTCGCCAATCACCCGCCTGGCATTTAATAGAAGCTGCCGCTCATGTTCCGCGGTTAAAAACCCTTCGGCAACCCATGAATTTTCCAAAACCTGGATTAGCTGATCAAGTAAAGGCAGTTTATCGCGGATTTTATATTTGTAAAATTCCTCAACGGCCTTATGAATCGCAGTTCCGTAAACCAGGCTGTAGCCTCGGGGCACCTGCAGTTTGGAAATATAGCCGTACCAATACTGCAAAGCGCATGAAAGATAACTTTCTATCCGGACGCGGGAAAGGTCCAAAATCCTATCCTCCGTGATAACCTTCTGCTTTCCGAAATCAAAAATCAGCTGGCCTTTTTGGACTGGTTTGAACCTTTCAATCTTCTCAAGGCTTGATGATTTAACCGGCATGCCTTCAACTTGGGCAATGTCCAGAGTTTCCAAAACAAACGGCGAGACTTTTCTGATCCGTTTGCCGCCGTAGTCGCGCGCATACGTTAAATAAAGGTATTCTTTGGCGCGCGTCAAACCCACATAAAAAAGCCTCCTTTCTTCCTGAAGATGGAAATCGCCAAGGGGCAGTGTTTCTTTGATCAATTTATCCGGCAAGGGAATAGGCTCCGAACGGTCACGAACTGGAAAACGGTCGGAAACCAAATTAACCAAAAAAACAGCTTTAAATTCCAAACCTTTGGACGAGTGGACGGTTAAAACGTTGACGGCATCCAAATCCGGATCTATTTGGGCCGTAGCCGGATTTTCGCCGGATTGGCGCATGACTTCCAAGAAATTTGAGAAATTCTGGACAGATTCAAGCTTTGCAATCCTGCCGAATTCAGTGATTCTTTCAAAAAACCTGGCGATATTGGCTACTTTTTCCTGAGCTTCAATTGAATTTTCGAAAACCAGCTTTTTGAGATAGCCGGAATCCTGCAAATACTGATAAAGAATCTTGCCAACTTCTTCTTTTCTGGAAAAGTTAATAAAGCGGCTGATGTCTGCAAGCATTTTTTCCAAGACTTTTTTGGATTTCGGCAAGATCTGCACTTCGTCAAGACTGTTTTTGATGATCTCATAAAGAGTTTTGGTGCGCTTCTTTCCAAGATCGTTAAGTTTAATCATCTCCTCGGGCAAGACATGGTAAAGCTCGGAAGTTGCCAGATAGTAAAGATTAAGGTCGTCTGCGTATGTGGAAAGAGCTTTTAGAAAACTAATTAGCATTTTGACCTCGGGCCTGTCATAAAGACCAAAGGCACCAATAAACTGAAAGGGGATGCCCTTGGCGTGCAGTGACTGCACAAACGGCTCGGCGGATGAATTGGCGCGCACCAGAATTGCGATGTCCGAAAATTTCAAACCGGCATCTTTATGAAGGCTTTCGATTTCCGCGGCAACCAAATCGGTCTCTTCGGATAAAGTTGCACCAAATAAAAGCTTGGGGGGCAAACCTCTTTTGTCTTCTACGCTTTTGAGTTTCTTGGTGATTTTGTTTCTAATTTCCAGCCGATCCGGATTATTATGGGAAATCAGTTTATAGGCGCTGTCTAAAATCGCCTGAGTCGAACGGAAGTTTTGGACCAGAACCACTTGTTTGACCCATGCGTAGTTTTTCTTAAACTCCAAAATGTTGGAGATGGCGGCACCGCGGAATTTGTAAATGGCCTGGTCGTCATCACCGACAACGCAAATGTTTTTGTGTTTCTTGGCCAACAGTTTGACTAGTTCGTTTTGGGCATAATTGGTATCCTGATACTCATCAACCAAGATATATTTGAACCGGCTTTGGTAACTTGCGAGAATCTTTGGACGGTTCCTTAAAAGATCTAAGGTTTTGACAACCTGATCGCCAAAATCCAGAAGTCCTGCTTCGGTCTTGAGCTTTTCGTACTTTTCAAATGCCAGGGCAAGTTCCATCTGGCGGTTTTTCTCATCTTTGTCTCCTTTTATTTTCTTGGCGTATGACAAATATTCGCAAGGTGCGACGTCTTCGTCTTTGGCTCGGGAAATGAGGGTAAGGATGGCATCTATGAATTTGTAAGGATTGGAAAGAGGCCGGAAATATTTGAGGTCGAAGGCAAAAAGGTTTTGCTGAAAAAAGAGTATTTGTTCCGGGCGGGTGAGAATTCGAAAATCCGGGGAAAGTCCGATTTCCAAAGCATGATCGCGAAGTACCTGATCGCCAAAAGCATGGAATGTTGAAATTTGGGTGTCGATATAGCCGTATGGAACCAGGATATCGACACGCTCCTCCATCTCCTGCGCAGCTTTATCGGTGAAGGTTAAGGCCAAGATATCTTTCGGTTTAGCCAGTTTTTTTTCAATAATGTAGGCAATTCTTCTTGCAATAACTGTGGTTTTACCGGTTCCGGCGCCGGCAATTATCAAAAGCGGCCCTTCGGTTGTAGTAACTGCTTGACGCTGTTCCTGATTAAGATCTTTCAAAATATCTGGCATTCGGAAGCTATTTTAGCATGGAGCCAGAAGGCTAGCTGAATTTTATAGCACTCAAGATTACAGCTGTTTCAATAATGATCCAAAGCGCATACATAATAATGAAAGGCTTTGTTTTATGGACTATGCCGTAGGCAAGCATAGGAAAACCAAGAATTAGCCATAAAGACCATGTGAGTATCGATATTCCGCTTGCGTCTTGTGTTTGCCAAATTTTCAATAATTGGGGGATTGCAGTTAAGGGTAAAACCAAAGAAACAACAGTTACAACATTATCCAAGAGACGAACTTTAGAGTCCGGATGCGGAAAAGGCTGGTGCTTTTGGTGAATCCTTTTTCTCTGATTTATATGGGCAGCCGTTTCACCAAACATTAGTCTTCCCTAATTATATTAGCCGGGAAATTTGATTACAAAAATAAGCTCAATTGACAATTTTCAATTGAGCTACGGACCAAATTTAGCATAGTAGATCAATTCGTAGTTAATCTGTAAACTGTTTCAGAGCAATTAACGTATAATTTACCGTCTTTTGTGAGGGCGACAACATTATCGCACCAAGAAAAAAATCCACCTCCAATTTTAGCAATTTCTTTTAAAGAATCATCTATTGGCGAATAAACCTTGAATGAGAATATTCCTTCGGGCTGATCTGCAACACCTTCATCGGTTTTATTAAATATAACTAATAGATAGCTTTTCTGATCCTGAATTTCACAAATTGCAGGTATTTCTCCATGAATATTTATTTCACTCAGAAACGAGAAATTTAATTTATCGCCTTGAGATGTGCGGTAACATTTTAGAGAATAAGCTTTATCTCCTCTAAGAGAATTAAGGTCGACAACTTCAACTTCGTTCCCCTGATCATTCTCGTTCATACTATTTTGAAAATCCCTTAACACTGATATTTGTTTTTTAAGTTGAGCGATTTCAGTTTCTTTCTGATATAAAGTTTGGTAATTATTAACATTATTTTGGAGAAAATAAAAAACTAATAACAAACCAGATATCAAAATTACAAAAATGACAAATGGGGCTATTATGGCAGATTTCAATCTCATAAAAAAATTATAGCAGTTATTTTGCTTTTATAGATTTTGCTGACTTCCCTTC
>Ga0209210_1003308_pt1 | contig 10993 bp, 8 predicted proteins | sample RifGroA1_FD_183991 | JGI IMG/M metagenome (GOLD analysis project Ga0209210, IMG submission 183991) | Contaminated groundwater microbial communities from Rifle, Colorado, USA - Rifle Groundwater A1 (SPAdes) (version 2) | ecosystem: Environmental > Aquatic > Deep subsurface > Groundwater >...
CATCTGGACCAACCATTTGAGATGATAATTCTCTAACCTTATTCATATAATAAGTAATATTATTCTTATCTGCTACAGATGTATAAGTTGCAGATCTACCTTTAGCTCTATTAAATAAAACTTGGACTATATTACAACGATTAGCATCTTTATCATCCCAAGTTAAATCATAAAAAGCTTTTTTACCATCTTTAAACAATTCTGTTTTAACTTTAGCTGCATGATCTTTAAGCCATGAATTAAGAGCCGCTACAGAATCTAAATCGCTTGCTAAAAGCGGAACATTTCCAGTAGAAACATCTTTTGCCCAAGCATTAAATAAGAAGTTGTCTGGAAATGAATCTAATTGTGTTTTTGGGTCAACAATGCCAGCTGTTCCTGGAGTTGCTTTTGGTGTTTTAGAAAGCTGATCTTTTGGATCTGTTATTAATCTATTATTAATTTGATCAATAAGCTTTCCAACCATCGTTTTTAAAACTTTATTATCTTCATTGTCAGCTTTCTTTTGAAGATATTTAACATATTCAAAAAGACCTGGAAGATAAACTCTATAACCAACTTCATTCCATTGATTGGTGTCGGCTGAGGCACCACCTTTTGAAGCATCAGGCGGAATTTTAGCACCAATAGATCCATAATATTGAGCTTGTCCAGGATCTGATTTAAAATCGGCAGCTTTATATACTAACTTATGATTATCTATACTAACATCATTTCGTTCTAAATATTGAATTAGAAATTCTATATTATTTAAGTCTGATGTTTTTGGAGAAGATTCTATTCCAGTTATCTGTAAATTGGGCATTCCATTAAGTTGCTGACCTAATGGTATCATAAGATATTTAGCAATACTTAATGCAGATGGCGCTGAGGCTGGCGCAGGAGTTTGAGCTTGTTTTAATATATTTGCAAACTCTTTTAATAGTGATGGATCATTTAAAAAACTCATATTTTCCTCATTAAATTGTAACTGAGCTTGTAGCAGGAGCTGCCGTCTCTTTACTCATAAATACTTGTTGTTTAATTAAATTAAAGACCTTATTAATTTGATTATTAACGATACCTTCTGGACATTTAAGATTTTGTATCATGAATTGTTTAAAAGAATCTTGGTCTTTAAGATTTGACAACATTAATGGTAATTGACTTGATGGTTGCTCCTTACCATTAACCCAAGTTGGTAAATTTACATATATATGGCGCTTTTCATTAATTGCCTTATCAATATCTTCTGGTTTAATATTAAGTCCCAAATCTTTTTGAGATACATCGAACTTATTATCACCAGTAATAAATGAACTATAAGTTGGATGAGATAAAATCATAGTTCTTACATGATCGTATAATTTAGTTATTGCTTTAATATGTTTGTATATTTCTATTGCTCTTTTTGGTCTTTCTTCTTCAGATAATCCAACAGGTTCTTTATTTCCAGGATCAACTTCATATCCAGAAACTAAATATGTAAGAGCATTCCAATTGCCTTTAGTATAAATATTATTTGCTGGCAATCCAAAATCTTGTTCTAATTGAAGAAGAGAATAAGCAAAGCCCATTATATTTTTAAGAGCATTATCGGTTCTAAATCCCCAAAATCCATCTGGATTCCTTTCGCCACCGGCAGGATTTCCAATACGCTTCATGGTATTCATAACTGCATCAAGTTCAAAAATTGGAGATGTTGTATCTTTTTTGCTTTGCAAAGATGTTTTCTTTTCATCTTTTGCCCAAGTCTCGCCCTTATGAGCATCATCCAATTGACTTGTATATTGCTCTGCCATAAAATCGGCAAAACCCTTTTTAGATGCTGCCTGTTCTTGTCCAGCCATTCCCGGACTTTTTATAACTTTACCTTCCGTTCCTGGATGAACATATGATAAATTCGCATCTTGCATAACTGCGTCTGCAAGTTCAATCATTGCTTGTTGCATTCTTCTAATACTATTATGAATTCCTAATTTACCAGGAGCGCTTCCGCCATAACCAGTTCCAGGCTTACCAGGAACTCCAGGCTTGCCAGATGGCATTGGTTTGCCTGCTGAAGGAACCGCCCCACTTCCAGGTGGTTTTGGAGCGCCAGCATTTTTAATTTGTTGAACTAAGTCTTTTATATTTTTGTTAGACATAATTTCCTTAGGCAGCGTTTGCTTTATCAAATAAAGGTTTTATATATTGATTATATGTATCTAAATAATCTTTTTTAATTGCTGCAGATTTATTTTTTAAAGCTTCTATAGAATCTACTCCAGACAAATCGCCTTGCAATGATGTTCCTTTAAATTCTCCTGGTAAAAATTTAATATCATATATAGATTTTTCAGATGAAGGATCATATCCTTGAGCGCCTGTTGGATTAAAGCTTTCAGCAACAGAAAATACTTTGGTAGAAACTGCATTTAAATCTGTTTCAAATGTTTTAATATATTTTTGTTCATCTGGCGATAATTTTGCTATTTTAGATTTATCAAATTTATTAAATGTTGTTTTAACATTATTCAAATAAGAAGCTAAACTAAATAATATCTCATAAACAGGTTTTTTCATTACTTGTGCAGATGCGTCTTTTTTACCTTGAAATTGATGTAATGCCTTAAAAGCTAAATTAAGAGCCATTTTAAGTTTAGTTCTAACTTGATCAAAACTTGCCCACCATTTTTTATCATCAGGATTTAATCTTGAATTTGGATTTGCTGTCATTATTGTTTGATCATCTTGATTCATTTTACTTATTAAAGAATCAATAATTTTTTTTGCATCAAGCCATGGTCCAGTTTCGCCAACATCAACCTGTCCACTATCTGGAGTATATTCTGAAAAATACTTAATAAATGGATCTAGTTTAGAACTTAAATCAACCATAACTTTATTATCTATACGTGGTATTGCTTTAAATTCTTCAACTGCTTGTTTTGCAGTATTAAGTGCGGACACCATGTTTTTAGCACCAGTAGCATATAAAGATTCAACATCCCAGTCTGCCGTATCTTGACCAAAAGCCATTTTAACGGCTTTTAAAATATCTTTATTGTTTGATAATTTTCCGGTTGGTGCTTTGTTGCTAATTTCAACCAACTTAAGATGCTGATCAATAATTGTTTCAATAGTTGCATCGCCGTCAACGCCTTCCAATTTATGACTTCCTTTTGGATGCGCTGCATCAACCAAATCTTCCCCCTCTTCTTTTGAGGTGTCATATAAGGTTTCGGCGCGTTTATAATTTATAAATTTTGATTCCAATTCAGATGCACGGTTATCAAATCCTTGTGCTCTTAAGCCGGCACATAATTTCATAACATTGTCTGTTAGGTTATTTGAAGGTGTTAAGTCAGAAAATTTTTCTGCATTCTTAACAATTTCAGAATTTTTTATCATGCCCTTTTGTTGAGCAATTTTTTCTAATGATCTAAATACAACAGAATCATCAAATTTAGCGTGTTTCCAACTCATGGCATTCCCTTCAGCAAATTAATTTAGCTAATCTAAATACTAAATTATAGATATTGATTGATAGTTTTGTTTTCTTCACGCACTCTTTTAATGACTTTTTCGGTAACTCCAAAATCTTGAGCCACTTTATAATTTGATCTTGAATCAGAAATTATCTGATTAATTTGAATTTCTGTGAAATATTTTTTATTATTAGGAGCCTTACCAATTGTAAGTTTTCTATTTTCCATAGGCTTTATATCAAAGGTCCCATTATTTCTTAATCTTTGACCATGTATACTACAATATCTAATACCATTAACAAATATATACTTAGCAATTCCGCAAACATCACAATGGGGAGCATTACATTTTAATTCTCCAGTTGCAAGTTTTTCTTCTTGACGTTTTTGCCAAACCAATTTTGCCTTGATTGATTTATTCTTTTTGGTTTCTTCAGAATCTTTTATTCCAATATGAGACTTAGAAAATTTTTCTCTAACTTCTTCTGTATAAATAGCCACATTATCTTTATTTTTTTGAATTTCACTCATTCTGGCTTTTTGTTCATCTGTTCTTTTAGTTCCTTGAGCAGGATGATCTTTTGTTGCAATTTGTTTTAATAATGCCTCTCTAATTTTTTGTTTTGTCTCTTCAGAATGTCCTCCATGACTGCCGCCAACCATTAAATTATAGCCATATTGCGTATTGCGACTATTATATTGAATAATACATAAGCTTTCCATCTCATTTATATCTTCTTGTGTTAAAGATGTTGCAATTATTTCAAATGTAAAATTTTCAATTCCATATTTTGCCATAGCAAAATGAATATATTGCTTATGTTTATTATTTTTTAAAGCATAAGACTTATGTTGATACCATCTATAATTAGGATTTATGGTTTGTCCTATATAAACATGATTATTTAATATGTTAGTGATCATATAAATATAATAGAATTTTTGCTCCATTTGGAACCTCCACAATATTATATATCACTGATATTTAGATTTTACCTTTAGAAATAAAGGCATTCGATCATGCTATTCAACGGTGAAGGTGGCGCCGTAACCATAGCAATAGCCGGATGTAAAGAACTAGGTCTACGAGTAGTTAATAATCCCATTTCACTAACATATAAATTAGCTCTAACAGGATATTGTTGATTAGTCTCAAATTGATCTGTTTGAAAGAACATTCTTTGAAACCATACAGTTACTCTTCCAGATCCCTGAGTGCTATCATCTCCAGGTATATTAGGGACTTGATAAGTATAATTGACAATTGTTCTAATTGCATTTGGAGTGCCAGATCCAATTAAATCAAAATTTAATTGGGTGCCAGCAACAAATGTAACAACACCATTAACTGGATTTAAAACTACATTAACGGTAGAATTAAAACTAGATGCTGTGATATTTGGTCTCTTTAATTCCGCTTTAATATCAATAGGAGTAACTAATGTTCCTCCAGGTCCAGCAACTCCAGTTGCTGGCACAATAACTACTTCATTCCAAGAAACATTAGTAAATGCTCTTGTTTTAATATCATCAATAACTCCAATAGGAGCGGTTCCATTGCTAATAGTTGCCATAACTTGATTGCCAAGAACTGTTAGTTCTGCAATCATTCCTGGCTGAAACTCTGCGCTTGGGTCGCATATAAAAGATGCTGGTAATGCGTTTCCAGTTTGAACAAGCCTAAGAATAATCTTTCATTGTTTCTCTCCAATGCCTCATTTTAAAATTTTGAACTATACGCAACACATAAATAATGTCTGGATATATACTTATATATGAATAAAAAATTCACAAAACAAGATATAGCGTTAGTTATAGACTTATATAACAACGGTAAGCAACAGTTTGAAATTGCTAATGAATTATGTTGTTCTCAAACAGGTATATCTGCAATACTTCGTCGTAATAATATACCAACTAGGGTTGGTAAAAAAATTAAATATAATGATATCAATACTTCTTTTTTTAAAGAGATAAATTGTGAAGAAAACGCATACTTTCTAGGACTACTTTATGCTGATGGATGTGTTCAAATTAAAAATAATGCATACGTAATGAGCTTGAAATTAAAAAACAATGATGAATATATTATAGAAAAATTTAGAAATATAATGTCGCCATCATCGCCAATAAAAATATCATATGGTAAATATTCTTATTTTAGAATAAATCAAAAAGAAATATGTGAACAGTTAATCTCACTTGGCTGTGTTCCTAATAAATCTTTAATTTTAAAGTTTCCAACTGATAATTTACCAAAAGAATTGATATCTCATTTTTTGAGAGGGTATAGTGATGGTGATGGATGTATTTATAAAAACAAACTTAAATATGGAATAAATACTATTTGGAAGATAGTATCTACTAAACAATTTTGCGATCAAACTGCAAAAATAATAAAGGAACAATTTAATATAAATTGTTCCCAATATTTAACATGCCCTAATAACCAAATAACTACTACATTATCAATTGGCGGTAACTTACAAGTAAAAATAATACTTGATTGGTTATATAAAGATGCTACAATTTATCTTCCAAGAAAATTTGAAAAATATCAAGAATTTATCAAGGTAATATAAATTGTTTAATTTTTAATCTTCAAAAAGTCTATTCAAATCATTATCTTCTTCATCTTCAAGATTGACAACTTCAGACTTTTCATTTTTTAAATCTTTAGCAGAATTCTTATCTGCACCATCATCTGCCATATTAAATACAGTTCCATGATGTTGTAAATTTTTAAGCATCTTTTCAGATGTTAAATTTTGAGTATGACGATCTTTTATTTTTCTAGGATCTGATGCTTGGCTTAAATTAATAGATTGACCTAAACTATTATCTTCATCATCAATTATTAATTCATATACATCTGGTTTCTTGTCAGATAAATCAACCATTCTTTTAACATCGACAAATTTAGGCTCATGATGTGATTTTAAATTATAAATAGATGCCCACTTGTCAACATCCAATTTTGACATAGCATATTCTTTACCTATAAAATCTTCAATTTGTTTTTCAGTAGCTCCAACGCCATATAAAGCATTATTTAATCTTATTTTAGCTTTCTTATCTGTTTTAAATTCTGAATATTCTGGGCTAAAAATATCAACACCAACTTCATTTAGTTTATCCAACAATGAATGTTGTTTTACTCTCATTTGAGCAATTTTCTCTAATAAATTAACAATGCGGTCTGCATATGTAGTTAAATTTGCTTCATCAAGAATTTCAGCAGCTGAATTTAAAAACTCAACAGCTTGTGCAAGCTTATTTATTGCTTCATCACCTTCTTGTGAGGCAAGATTTCTCTGCATACCTGAAATCAGGTCATTTTCAAAAACGCTTTTATTAATCATATTGCCCTATTATTTTGCTAAACTTTCAAGAATTTCTGTTAGTTCGGCAGCTTCTTCTGACATATTGGCATTATCAAATATGTCGGCTGCGGCGCCCAAATATTGAATTGCTTTCGCAATTTTGTTGAACTGATGAGTTTCCTCAAGGTCCTTGGCAATCAAGTTCTTTCCCATTGATTGCATTAATTCGTCGTCACAACCGGCATATTTAAACATTTTTACCTAACTTATTTCTTTGATGAAGACTTTTTATCGTCTTTTTTACCGAAAGGAGGTTTCTTTCCGAAAGGGGGCTTCTTCCCTGAAGAAGATGATGAAGATGATGAAGATGATTTGCCACTCTTCTTGTCACTTTTTTTACTATTCTTCTTATCCTTTGCAGAATTAGAATCGCCTTTTGATTTTCCAGATGATTTGCTACTAGACTTTCCACTCTTCTTATCCTTCTTTGCTTTTTCTTTCTTCTTTGCTTCAACAACAAAGGAGGCGATCTTTAAGCTAAGAGTTGAAGATTTTTCAAATCCCACTGAATCTAATGCTGCAGATGCAGTCAATAATCCATCGATAGCAATATCAAATGCGCTAGATACTTTTTCATCAGAATCATCATCTGCATAACTCTCATCAGAGTTGTCATCTGCATCGCTCTCATCAGAATCATCGGCATCACTCTCATCAGAGTTGTCATCTGCACAGCTTTCATCTTCCATATCTTTAGCTGCATTATCATCTGCTTTAGCAGAATCTTCTTTTGGCAAATCTGCGCCACATTTTTTACATGCGCCAGTAAAATCAGGCTCTCCAACATTATTACATTTTGGACAGATTGTAATTCCGGCTGCTGTTTTATAAGCCGCTGTTTTATAAGTTGACCCAAATAATGATTTATGGTCATCGCTCTCTAATACTGCATTCATTGTTGCAGCAACAAAATCTGATACACTTTTGTTATTCATAATATCCTCTGTTATTTGTAAATTTCTTAGAACAACTTCTTAGATGTCTTTGAAAATGCTGCAGTCAATTGATCAAGTAAGTTGCCTTCTGATTGTCCAGAAGTATTTACTTCGCCAGAACCGATCATTCCAACTTGTGGCATACGACCAGCTTCTTTACGCATTACAGGGGCATGTCTTGCGACAACCTTCTTAAGAGAATCGAAGCTCTCATCATTAAACTTCATAATTTCATCAACTTGAGAAGAGATTGAACTCTTATCATCATGGCATAATCCACGATTAACCATATCATAAGCTAATTCATAAGCTCTTGCCATCTTAACTCTATAAGATTGAAGTTCTGCATCAATTTGAGCTTTAACGTGTTCTTTTACAAGTTCACTGGCAAACTCAGATCCGCCGTCAGTTTGACCAAAATATTTCTTATAATAAGAAACTGCATCTTTATCTAAACCTTCTGCTACAAGAGCATCAAGATCTGAAGCTTGTAACTTGCCTTCACTAACTAATTTGTGAATTGCTTCTGCCTCTTTACGAACCTTTGGTGGGGCTTTGGCAAGATCTAACATTTTATCTTGAATCTCTTCAAGATCTTCTACCTTAGCTAAATCACCTGATGGTTTTACATCTAAATCAGTTGTAACTCCACCTTTTGGATGAGCTTCGTGAAGATGAGGAGATGTCTTAAGAGTGTCTGCGGCTAATTTAGCACGAAGAGCAGCGCGACCTTCTTTTGTAGATGCGGTTACTGTTACTATATCTTCTTTACCTACTCCAGCTGGCATTGGGGCTCCCTTTGATAATTCAATATGTGCATCATTATCATCTGCATTTAATGATTCTTCAGATAATGATTCTTCACCTTCTAATTCTAATAACTTATCTGAGATTTCATCATCAAGATCAAGATCAGAATGTTCAAAAGTCTCATTATCTAATTCCAAATCACCAAGATCTGCATTTAATGAATCAATATCGCCATTTACATCATTAACTAATCCCATTAAATCATCACTGTTATTATCATCCATTACGGTCTCCGTTGGGTCTTGTTGGGCTAATGATTGAAGTTCTGCTTCAATCTCAGCACGCTTAACAATTGCCTTGGTGCCGCGAGCATATTTGACGAATGCTGTCATTAATTTGAATGCATCAGCAACTGAAGCTTTAGCTTCGCTAACTGCATCTTCGGTAATAGAACTTACAATGCCATCATTTGATGAATTGATTGCGCCATTATCATACATGTTGGCGATCATATCTAATTCTTCTTTGTGGTCATTAAGTTCAGCAATTGTTTCTTTCATTGCGCCAGTTAATGCGCCATTTAATTCTCTTCTAAGAGTATTAAGAGTTGATAATCCGAAAGATGCAGACACTCCCATTTCTGGTCCTGATTCTGCGCCCATTTCTGACTTCTCACCAAGTAGTAAATTAACAGCTTCTAATAAATCAGAGCTTTTTGTAGCTACTTCTTTTGAAAGTCTCTTAACATTTTCTTTTGGATCGCCAGACTTGCCTGAATCTTCTGCAGGTTCAGTTGGCTCAGTTGCTGGAGCTGGAGCGTCTACTGGAGCGGCTTCTACTGGAGGTGGAAGCGCAGCATCTTGAGCTTTCTTGACTAATGCAAGAACTTTGTCAGCTCCTTGTGATCTAACTTTTTCCATTAATTGGACACCAAATTCTTTGGTTGCAACCTTATCGAAGAATAAATCTGAATTACCACCAGTTAAATCATTGACTGAAGCAGTTAATACTAATTTATCACCTAAGAATATCTTCCAAGCGCTATCGCCTAAACTAGATGCAGATTTAGTAAAAGCTGCTCTTAAAGTATTTGCTCTGCGAAGAAGTTCTTTGCGCTTAATTTCATCAGAAGTATCTGCTGAAGCTGGACTTGGATGAGCACCATCAACTGGACCAACACCTGGGAATGGCTTTTGACCAACCATGTGTTTATCTTCAGTGCGAAGTTTCTCATTTAATTTCTCAGCAGGATATTTTATTTTACCTGGGGTTGGCTCATTAACTCCTCCACCACCTTGGAAATAAGCTTCTTTCTTTTGCTCAAGAGCTTGTTTTGCAAGATTAACAATTGCATTGCGTCTAATTGCGCGCTCTTCGGCAGTTGCACGAGCAAGCATTTTCTTGCGTTCTAACTCTGACATTCCCACAGAGTCTGGACCGGGGTGCATACCATCAACTGGACCTGTATCCATTTGACCTTCCATATGTTTATCACCATCAGTACGTAATTTGTTGTTAGTTGGTTCCGCAGTATACTTTGGTGATCCTGGGGTTGGCTCTTCAGTACCTTGATAGTAAGCCTGTTTGTTGATATTATCTTTTGATCCAGACATATTTTCCTCTTGTTTGTGTGATTTATTAATGCTTGCTAATTTTTCCAAGCTCGTTTTCATTTGGCTCAATTTTGCCTCGATTGCAGAAGCAACTGCACGAAGCTCGGAAAGAGAATCTGCATTAGAATCAGCAGATGCATACCTATTGTTTGTGGATGGAGCCAATCCAAAATCAGTACTTACTGTAGTGCCATCAGCCATTGCTGATGATCCTGACGACTGATTAGATACCAAATCATTAGTATCTAAATCATCTTTTTTTAATGTTGCTTTAATTTCTTCCAATTCGTTAACGGCGCGCTCAAAATCAGATTTAAATGATTCCAAACTATCTCCAGTTACTTTAATTGAATTCATACCATCTACTTTAGTTCCATCATTATTTTTAGAAACTATAATAGTTGCATGATAACTTTCAGCAATCTTATTCAATTGGTCTTGTTTAGTTTCTACATAATTATTTAGCGTATTAGCCGCTGCAATGATATGTTTAATATGAGCTTTTGGATCTGCACCATTAACAACAATTGATAATTCAATCGGATTAAGATCAACGTTAATTTCACCATAACCACTTTTCTTTTTCATATGGTCACAGAAATCAGATTCAGTACGAGCCACACGATGACAACCAGTTTCACTACAAATAGCTCTTCCAACTGCTGTTCCCATAGAAACAGAGTGCGAATATCCAGTTGCTACTTTTCTAGCTAAATCTGGATAATTTTGTTTGTCAAGTGCACATAATGCAATTACGCGTTTTAAATTACGATCATAATAGGTATCAACTATAAAACCTCTTACATGATCTACCGAACTGGATTTATGATCTATGCAAAGAGGTTTGCCTACCCATTTTCTAT